>VAOX01018915.1_pt1 | contig 10059 bp, 5 predicted proteins | sample 3393891 | NCBI WGS metagenome assembly VAOX01 (sample SAMN08290429, study PRJNA428436) | hydrothermal vent metagenome | isolation source: Deep-sea hydrothermal vent chimney | place: Indian Ocean: Southwest Indian Ridge | depth 2822 m m | reverse complement strand
CAAATTAGTTTGTCGTGAACCAATTTGATCAAACCTCGCCATGAAGGTACATCTATTTCTTTAGTTTCATTGAGTTATCTGAAAAATTCGTGGGGATAACTCAGATCTTAAAGTGGTTAATGGGTTAATGGGTTAATGGGTTAATGGGTTAATGGGTTAATGGGTTAATGGGTTAAAGGAAATGTACTAATAGGTCGATACATAGGTTACTTCAATAATCATACCAAGAGAAGGGCTTATGTCCTCGAGTGCACAGAACACATCTAACATATTTTCACAATTTAGAATCAGTCATAAACTCTGGTTTAGTTTTGGCGCTCTGGTGCTATTACTGCTGATTGTTTCTCTGACGGCCTTGTATAGCCTTTCCAGCGCACGCACAAAAATTATCAACGTAACCGGGGTAGCCCAGCCGACGGTGATTTTGTCGATGGAACTCGCACAAACATTAGACGGTACTAATGCTGCGTTGGGTTTCTATTTACTGAGTAAATCGGAATATGACAAGACGGAATATCTGCGTCTGCTGAGCCTGTTGGATGAAAGACTTGAACAACTTCAGAAAATGCCTAATGTAAAAACCGATATGGAAATACAGCAGCGGGTGAAGATGATCAGGAAGGGCGTTGACCGATACCAGGGTTATCGGGCGCAGATGCTGGAACTTGCCTCAAGTTTTAATAAAAATCAACCGGGGATCGGTTTCTCGGCAGGTAAAATGGAACCGGTAGCGGCAGAAATTCAGGAAAATTTATCACAAATGATTCTTGCTGAAAGTGAAGAAGCCTTGAGTGAGAAACGTCGTAATCTTTTTCTGGATATGAATAATCTACGTCAGACGTGGATGAATATTGTCAATGCCAATCGGGCTTTTATCGCATTCAGAGGCGCGGCCAATATTAAAAATATCAGGCTTTACCGGGAAGGTTTTATCAAAGAGCTGAAAAAAGTGCAGAGCTACAATAATCTGCTCAATTTTGAGCAGGGCGATGCCGTATCAGTCGTTGCCCAGAAAATGAAAGTCTATTTTGGACTTCAGGATACCCTGATAAAAATTCATAGCAGTAAAAAATGGCGTATGGATGCGTATTTGATTGCTACTCAAATAAGCCCGCTTGTTAAAAATATTAAAAAGAATCTAAACTGGATTGTCCTGCATCAGCGCACTATCTCTAAGGATATGGCCAAAGATCTGCTATCACAGGTCAAAATGACTACAAAACTGATAGCCGGGTTACTGTTATTAGGGTTACTTATCGGCCTTGGTGGGGGAGCATTTCTAACAACCTCGATTACCAGGGCATTGAATTCTACCGTGAAGGCCATGACTGATATCGCTCACGGTGATGGTGATATGACTCAGCGTATGAAGGTGCGCGGACAGGATGAACTGGCCAGATTATCATCCGGCTTCAACAGCTTTGTTGAAAAAATACAGAACATGATTTTGCATGTTTCCTCGTCAACTGCGACGCTGGCCGTGGCGGCGGATAAAATGGCGACTATCAGTGATGATGCTACGCAAGGTATGCAGTTACAGCGAAGTGAGATTGAAAAGGTAGTAACGGCTATAGGGCAGATGACAGTGACCGTGGATGAAGTCAGTCAACATGCTGAATCAGCCGCCGAAATTGCGAGTCGAACTGATGATGAAGCCAGGGATGGACGCAAGGTTGTCGAAACCACGATTTCTTCTATCGAAAAACTGGCTTCAGGGATTGAGCAGACGGCGGCAGTGATTCACCGCCTGGACAACGATAGTGAAAATATTGGTTCGGTACTTGAAGTTATCAACGGAATTGCAGAGCAAACTAACTTGCTTGCCCTGAATGCGGCTATTGAAGCTGCGCGTGCGGGTGATCAGGGACGGGGTTTTGCCGTAGTGGCTGATGAGGTTCGTAATCTGGCAGCACGTACTCAGTCGTCTACCGAGGAAATCCGGCAAATGATTGAGAACCTGCAAAGTGCGGCACGCCAGGCAGTGACAGAAATGGAAAGTGGGCGCACCCAGGTACGGGAGAGCGTCGAGCAGGCCGGTCTTGCCGGGGTTGCGCTGGAAGCCATTACCCGCGCAGTTGATGAAATCAGCGTCATGAACCGGCAGATTGCCGATGCTGCACATCAGCAGAGGGAAGTGACTGGAGTGATCAATGAAAATATCATTAATATCAATCAGGTTGCTGATAGTACTTCAGGTTATACGCTTGAATTGGCGGATGCCAGCCAAGAGCTAAGCCAGCTGGCGCTGGAGTTACAGGAACTGGTGGGGCGATTTAAAGTTAGTTGAGAATGCGCCACCGGCTAAAGCCGGTGGCTTCGGGTTACGGCTAAAAGCCGGATTGATCGGCCCTTCGGCCGATGGCTCCCTCTCCCAAAACAGGGAGAGGGTTCAAAGAATCAACCTCGGTGCAACTCCCCCTTCCCAGCCTTCTCCCCTCACGGGGAGAAGGAGCAAAAACAATCATGCCGCCTAAAGGCGTGGGATTTTAAATCCCCTATTTATAGACTTTAAAATCAAACGTTATTCAGCAGCCTGGGAAGCAGAAGATATTATATGTAGGTTGGCGCAGAGCAACGCGAAGCCCAACAGACGTGCTAATTCTTTTTACCATTGACGCTAAAACCCGTAGAATACGACTTACAAATTTTGCTAAAAATTAAATTTTGAGTCAGATACTATGGTTTCATGAGTAAAGAATCCTATAACGCCGATGCAATTGAAGTCCTCACCGGACTTGAACCGGTACGCAAGCGTCCCGGCATGTACACCCAGACTGAGCGACCCAACCACCTGGCTCAGGAAGTTATTGACAACAGCGTCGATGAGGCCATCGCGGGCTATGCCGGCAGGCTGGACGTTGTTTTGTTCAAAGACGGTTCCCTGCAGGTCAGTGACGATGGGCGAGGGATGCCTGTGGATACGCACAAAGGCGAAAAAGTCTCCGGGGTGGAAGTGGTTCTAACCCGCCTGCACGCCGGGGGCAAATTCTCCAACAAGAATTATCAGTTTTCCGGTGGCCTGCATGGAGTCGGGGTTTCGGTGGTCAATGCTCTGTCTAAGCGACTGGAAGTGTGGATAAAACGTGACGGCAAAGAATACAACATGGCCTTTGCCCATGGCGAACCCGTCTCAAAGCTGAGACAGGTCGGTTCGGTGGGTAAGCGCAACACCGGCACGAGCCTGCGTTTCTGGCCGGAGACCAAATACTTCGATTCGCCTAACCTTTCTATTCCCCGGCTCAAGCATGTTTTGCGCGCAAAGGCCGTTCTGTGTCCCGGCTTGATGGTCAGCTTCAAGGATGAGAAAAGTGGTGAGATAGAAGAATGGCACTATGAAGAGGGTCTCAACGCCTATCTTCTGGAGGCGCTGAATGGCGCGGAAATTCTGCCGCAGGATATGTTTGTTGGCAACATGGCAGGGAATGATGAGGTGGTGGACTGGGCTCTGGTCTGGGTCACGGATGGCAGCATCAATGTGGTCGAGAGCTACGTCAACCTGATTCCTACTGCGCAGGGCGGGACCCATGTCAACGGTTTGCGAACCGGACTGACCGACGCTGTGCGTGAGTTTTGTGAAATCCACAGTCTGGTGCCCCGTGGCGTCAAGCTGTCACCCGAAGATGTCTGGGACAAGGTGAGCTATGTGCTCTCGGTTAAAATTTCCGATCCCCAGTTCTCCGGCCAAACCAAGGAACGGCTGTCCTCGCGTGAATGTGCAGCTTTTGTTTCCGGTATCGTCAAAGATGCCTTTGGTTTGTGGCTGAATCAGAATGTGGAAGAAGCCGGGCGTATTGCCGAGCTGGCGATTGCCAATGCTCAAAGCCGTCTGCGCGCCGGACGTAAGGTGGTGCGCAAGAAAGTCACCCAGGGTCCGGCCTTACCGGGCAAGCTTTCGGACTGTGCTTCGCAGGATCCCATGCAGGGCGAACTGTTTCTAGTGGAAGGTGACTCGGCTGGAGGTTCGGCCAAGCAGGGCCGGGATCGCGAGTTCCAGGCTATCATGCCCTTGCGCGGTAAAATTCTGAATACCTGGGAAGTGGATTCAGCCGAGGTGCTGGCCTCGCAGGAAGTGCATGATATTTCAGTAGCGTTGGGCGTTGATCCGGGTTCCAACGATCTCAAAGGGCTGCGTTACGGTAAGGTAATTATTCTTGCCGATGCCGATTCGGATGGTGCGCATATCGCCACGCTGTTGTCAGCCCTGTTCCTGCGTCACTTCGAGAGTCTGGTCAATCAAGGACACGTTCATGTCGCAATGCCGCCTTTGTATCGCATCGATATTGGCAAGCAGGTCTTTTACGCTACTGATGACAATGAGCGTCAGGGGGTACTGGATCGGATTAACGCGGAAAAAATAAAAGGTAAGGTCAATGTTACCCGCTTCAAAGGTCTGGGCGAAATGAATCCTATACAGTTGCGCGAAACTACGATGGATCCCGATACTCGTCGCCTGGCAAGACTGGTTATCGAATCCGGTGATGGCACCGCACAGATGATGGATATGCTACTGGCAAAGAAACGCGCAGCAGACAGAAAAAAATGGCTGGAAGAAAAAGGCCACCTGGCTGAGGTTTGAATAAACGTTTAAACGCAAAGCCCCAAAGAATGCAAGTCTCGTTCCCACGCGGAGCATGGGAACCAGTAAATTGAAGTTCTTTGCGTTGAATTTTTAAAACAAGTGAAAAAAATATGGCAAGTGTAACCGCTGACGATAATATTGAACTCTTACCCTTAAAAGAATTCACTGAACGATCCTACCTGGATTATTCCATGTACGTGATTCTGGATCGTGCTCTGCCACATATTGGTGACGGCCTTAAGCCAGTGCAGCGGCGCATAATTTACGCCATGTCGGAGCTGGGCTTGAAGGCAGGTTCCAAGTTTAAGAAATCGGCGCGTACCGTGGGTGATGTACTCGGTAAATTCCACCCGCATGGTGACTCAGCCTGTTATGAAGCGATGGTGTTGATGGCCCAGCCTTTCTCCTATCGCTACCCGTTGTTACAGGGACAGGGCAACTGGGGTTCGCCGGATGATCCCAAATCCTTTGCCGCCATGCGTTATACGGAATCACGTCTTTCCGCTTATGCCGATCTGCTGTTATCCGAACTGGGACAGGGCACGGTAGAATGGCAGCCCAATTTTGACGGCAGCCTGAAAGAACCTGTGTTGCTGCCTGCACAGGTGCCTAATGTGTTGCTCAACGGTGCCGCTGGCATCGCCGTCGGCATGACCACGGATATTCCACCGCATAACCTGATCGAAGTAGTCTCGGCCTGTATCCATCTATTACAGAACCCAAAGGCGACAGTAAAAGAATTATGTAAATTTATTCCCGGCCCCGACTATCCCACTGAAGCAGAAATCATTACATCGAAAGCTGATCTTCTACAAATATATGAGAAGGGCAACGGCAGTCTACGCATGCGTGCCCGTTATGAGAGAGAAAACGACGACATCATTATTAATGCATTGCCGCACCAGGCTTCACCAGCAAAAATACTGGAACAGATCGCAGCCCAGATGAATGCAAAGAAATTGCCAATGGTGGCTGACATCCGCGATGAATCGGACCATGAAAACCCGACCCGTCTAGTAATTATTCCTCGCTCAAGCCGGGTGGATAGCGATGAATTAATGACCCACCTGTTTGCGACTACCGATCTGGAACGCAGTTATCGCGTTAACATGAATATGATCGGACTCAATGGACGACCAGCCGTTCGGGATCTCGCGAAGTTGTTGAATGAATGGTTAAGCTTCAGAACTGAAACCGTGCGTCGACGCTTGCAATATAGGCTGGATCGCATCACTCGTCGTCTGCATCTTCTTGATGGCCTGTTAATAGCCTATCTTAATATTGATGAAGTCATTCGCATTATTCGTGAAAATGACAAGCCCAGGCCGGTTTTAATGAAACGCTTCAAACTCAGCGAAGAACAGGCAGAAGCCATTCTTGAACTGAAATTGCGGCATTTGGCTCGGCTGGAAGAAATAAGTATTCGTGCCGAACAAAAAGAACTCAGCGAAGAACATGATGGTCTGAAGAAAATTCTCTCATCGAATCAGCGTCTGAAAACTCTGATTCGCAAGGAGCTGGAAGCGGTGATCAAAGAACATGGTAATGATCGTCGCTCGCCCATTGTTGCACGGGATGCCGCTCAGGCAATGAGTGAAAGCGCCTTGATCAGTGCCGATCCGATTACCATCATTGTTTCAGAAAAAGGCTGGGTGCGGGCGGCCAAAGGGCATGAAGTCGACCCTCTTGGCCTGAATTATAAGTCTGGAGATGCCTGGCTGGATAGCACGCGTGGCAAAACCAATCAGCTGGCGGTATTTATCGACTCCACCGGACGCACCTATGCGCTACCCGCGCATACCCTGCCATCTGCACGCGGTCAGGGTGAACCATTAACCAGTCGTTTGACCCCGATCAGTGGCGCGACCTTCTGTGGGGTGATGAGCGGTGATCCCTCACAGTTATATCTGTTAGCGACAGATTTTGGCTATGGCTTTATCGCCCGGCTCGAAGACATGATTACCAAGAACAGGAAAGGTAAAGCCATGCTAAAGGTTGCCGCAGGAGCCAAAGTTTTGCCGCCGGTGCCAGTTGTCGATATGGAAACATACTGGCTCGCGGTGGTAACCAATGAAGGTCGTCTGTTGATTCATCATATCGAAGAATTGCCCAAATTGCCGAAGGGCAAGGGTGTAAAAATTATTAACATTCCTTCTAACAAGGCCAAGCTGCGTGAGGAATATGTCAGCGCGATAACCATCATTGATCAGGATGATTATCTGGTAATCCATTCCGGTAAACGGCACAAACTATTAAAAACAGCCGACATGGAAAAATTTGAAGGTGAACGCGCCCAGCGTGGTCACCTGTTGCCGCAGGGCTTCCGCACTGTTGAGCGTATGCACCCGGAAGAAAAATAAAAATACATATCAATTTCTATGCGCCACAGACACTTCCCTCAGTTGCCCACGCGGAAGGCTATCGAGGTATCGAATTTAATAGCCGGAAGGGAAGTTTATGCAATGTCGAAGCTTCCTTCAACAGGCTCAGGACGAACGGTGATTTGATATTTGGGACAGATGTTTAGTCTATCTGTTTTTCATCATTCCGGCTTTCGCTGGAATGATGAGTTGCCGTAAGCGGTGGGGAATGAAACCCTTAATGATTAACCCCGTCATTTAAGATAATCTGCTTTGAATAATGCTAATCTATTGTACTGAGGGTGATATTTTGCCGGTGGGAGATTGTTGTTTTCCCAACTCTTTTAGTTTTTTTAGTACCCGTTGTGCTCGGTTGATATGTGCCTCCAACACCTCATTATTTGTTGTAATTTGTTGCAGGCTTGTCCAGATAGTTAGTGCCTCGGTGATTTTACCTTCGCTGTAGAGTTTGCGTCCGGCATCCATTCTTTGAGCGATACCTCGGTCGAGTTCTTTTTTCAGAATATTTCTGTGTTGTTTTCTTTCTGTACTCTGGTTATGACTGGAGAGTTCTCGCAGATGGCGGCTGGCACGTAGCAAGTTATCATGGCTATAGCCCTGTTTCAGTTCTTTGACCAGTTCATCGCTGATTCTTATTTGTCGTTGATGCCATGCGTGATCATGGTGTTGTAGTTTTATTATTGCTTGTTGCAGGCTTTGGGTATACCTGTGTTGATGGTCTATCTTGTTGACCAGCGAAAGGCAGCGACGACCTAATTCATAGAGATCTTCGTTCATAGCCTGTTTAGCACAATGAGCCAGATTTTTCAGGGTTTGTTTTTTTTCCTGCTTGAATTTTTGCTGTTGTTGTCGACGGTTATAATTATCCGGTCGGGTCTTAAGCATGGCATCAAGCAGGGGTTCAGCATCCTTTAGCCAGATTCCCTTATGGATGTTTATTTTCATATTTAGTTCATTGATACGTTTTTTACGAGCAACAATAAAATCCTTCTCGGCTTTAAGTAGTGCGCGATTTTCAGGAATGCTTGCGCGGGCGCCTTGCAGAGTTTTCCATGCCTGTTGCCATTTATTCTGTTGCTGTAATCTTTGCAACTGTATTAGTGTTTTCTTTTCCAGTTTGTTAATCAGATTTTGCAGACGTTTTTTCTGCGCCATCAATATGCGATAGTCGGGATGGCCAGGACTGATTTTTTGTAGTATATCCTGTGCCTGGTTGTAATGTTTTTCCTTTATCAATATTTTAATATATTGCGGCGAATGGCTATGAAGTAATGGCAGAAAGTTGCAGGCGCTCAGTAAGTTGAGGCTTATCAATATAAGGAATATTTTAAGAAACATCATGCTACGTGTTTTCGGGAAAGAATCCGGCTAATAGCTTTATCCATGTCCTGTTGGCTATCAATGATACGCTCAACGATATAGGTTGAAACCGGTTTTGCGATACCACGCAGACGAACCAGTTGATGAAAGTTCGCTTGAATGCGTTGGCGGATACAGTTATCGCTATACAATGCTTCAGTAATAATAATCTGACCTTCTTCAGCGGCGGTGTGTAGACGGGAGGCAAGATTAACTGAATCACCGACAACGGTATATTGCATACGCTGACTGGAGCCAAGATTTCCGGCCAGCATTTCACCGGAGTTGATGCCGATACGAAAGCGTACCGGGAATTCCCCCTGTTGTTGCCGCTTATGATTGAGCTGTTCAACCAGCGCCTGGATCATTAGTGCACAGGCCACTGCATTGTATTTGTGATCCGGTTCATACTCCGGTACGCCGAATACCAGCATGACACAATCACCCATATATTTGTCAATGGTGCCGTGATGCAGGTGGCTGACGGTTGCTATATAGCCGAAATATTCATTTAGCAAGTCAGCGACTTTGGTGGCAGGCAGATTCTCTGACAGGCGGGTGAAGCCGACAATGTCGGCGAATAATACCGTTGCTTCGACATGTTCGCCTCCAAGCCTGACCTGGTCGAGATTATTCATAATCTGTTTGGCAATAGTGGGTGCAACAAAACGGGAAAATGCGTTTTCAACCTGTGACTTTTCCAGCAGATCACTAGCCATGTTGTTGAATGCCTCGGTGAGATAACCGATCTCATCATTGCGTCGATCATTTATACGATAATCATAATCCCCTTCGCCAATGGCGCGGCTGGCATCCATTAAAGTATGAATGGGACGGGAGATCCATTTCCCAGTAATGAAAGCAACAATAATGCCTAGCAGGATCATGATCAAGGTGGCACTGCTAATGGTAGTGATAGTATTGTGAATAGCTTCGTTCATTAGTTTGCGGTTGAAGGAAACAACTGCATGACCGGCAATAATATTATGATAGCGTATGGGTGTGATAAACGAGACCACGTCGAGGGTGCGACCCTGCTTATCTATCGTTGTCCAGTTGGTTTTGTAACTGGAGGGGCTGAATTCTTCCGAGTGCGAATAGAGACTGAGAATATCTTCCGTCGGCGTGATGCCAGCGGAGGCCAGCACCTTGCCATTTTCGGCATAAATAAGTGTGCCCAGGATGTTGTTATTATTACTGAGATTATTACTAACGATCATGAGCCCGAGAATATCATTGGACAATACCAGTTCCCTGGCGGACTCGGCTAGCTGGGTAACCACTGTTTGGCCAAAGTGGTTCATTTGTTTTTGTAGCAGATGAGTCTGTTTACTCACCACCACCAGACCAAGGATACCCATGCCGAGGCTGATGAGCAGGGTGAACAATAGGGCCAGCTTGTAGGCGATGGGGAAATATTCCGGTAATCGCAAGCGACCGATACTACGTGACTGGCTGATGGTGATATCAGCAGTTCGGCCGGATCTGGTGCCAGGTCTCTTATTGCCCTGTTTGCTCATATCGTCGATTATACTGCGAAAGCGCTGTCTGAGGCGGTAATGTTACCGGATTGTGATGGCGGTCGCTTTTACCTGGCCGATCGACAACGTTGAAGATGGGACAATTTTCTATCCCGGATGCAGTATTTTCCAATAATGAAATGAGCCTGAACGATAGAGTCATCATGCTTGGTTAACTCTTCGTTCATCAATGGTTTTAAAAAGTAATCGACGTGCCTTT
>VAOX01003685.1_pt1 | contig 10059 bp, 11 predicted proteins | sample 3393891 | NCBI WGS metagenome assembly VAOX01 (sample SAMN08290429, study PRJNA428436) | hydrothermal vent metagenome | isolation source: Deep-sea hydrothermal vent chimney | place: Indian Ocean: Southwest Indian Ridge | depth 2822 m m | reverse complement strand
GCTACGTGAGTATCTGGCTTCTAATATTTATTACACTGTTGTTGAGTGGTTGTGGTTCCTGCCCGGTGAAGGAGGTGATCGTGAAAAAGGAGCTGATATGGATATTGCCCCCCGCGAGTTTGCTCCAGCCGACTCCCAAACCGGCATTGCCATACCCGTTGTTACCCACCAGAAAGGCTGGCAATGGGCAAAGGCGACAGATCGAGCGTTAGATGACTGTAATGCGGATAAAAAGGCGTTGAGGAAATGGGTCACATATCAGAAAGATATGAAATTCGGTGCTGGTGAGAATTAAGCTTAGTTCTCAGTCGGCTTAAATTTAAATGCAGTAAAAGCTTAAGATAAATAACTTAATACCAGATTTTAGAATATTAAGTGCTAACTAACAGGAAGATATATTATGAAAGCAACTCATCCAATTGACATTACTTTACCCGATACAGGCTATTTGCGCCTTCCAGATGTTCTGTCGGTGATACCTATAGGAAAGTCCACATGGTGGGAATGGGTATCAGTAGGAAAAGCCCCAAAACCTGTTAAACTGTCTGTGCGTACGTCTGCATGGAGGGTGATGGATATTCGTGCATTAATACATAAACTTGATCAGGAAAGTGAAAAAAAGGCGGCTAAATAGCACAAGGGCTAATGTGGACTGAGGTGTGGACTCAGAATGTATTAGCTTTTGCTTTGGCTATACAGCGGCCTTTAAGGCTTGAATATGGCAGAGAGGATGGGATTCGAACCCACGATACCTTTCGGTATACATACTTTCCAGGCATGCTCCTTCAACCACTCGGACACCTCTCTAAAAACTTCGCTATCTCACCGCTATTTTGATGTTATCAGGGTCTGAAACATCGGAGCATACGGCATGCTCCCTGTTCGGCACATCGTGTGCTTTTACTCTGAGCTGACTTTAGTCTGCTGATACTCAGGGGGCGAAAGATTATCCTGAAAGGACGGTCAGGTCAATAATAACCTTCATTTCAGAGGAAGTATCTGCTGTTCTGCTTTGCGATAGCCGAGCTTTGTGGCATTGGCCGAGAGGGTGAAGGAGCCCGATCATTTCATTAAAATTGCCCTAATTCTATAACAACCCTTGAAACCATCGTACAAAGTCCGCATAATCCCGCCTGGTAACTTGCATTGGTCCCCTCGCGACAGTTAACTGCGAACTCCGCCAGGTCCGGAAGGAAGCAACGGTAGTGGGGATATTGGGCGCCGAGGTGTGGCTGGTGCAGGTTGCCTTATTTTTATCTGCTGTTTTACAGGCACTGGCCAGTTCCTATGAGCCTGAACTGTAAATTCAACATAAGGCACACCTGTCAATGTTGTGAATGTACACGTTAAAAAATCTAAAACACCTTATCCTCTGCTCATGCTAAACTAGCTGTCTTTTTCTTAGTCAACGAATAATCTATATTTCATGAGCTATCAGGTACTTGCGCGTAAATGGCGACCCGGCAATTTCAGCGAAATGGTGGGTCAGGAGCATATTCTCCGTGCCCTGATTAATGCACTGGATGAGCAACGCCTGCACCACGCTTATCTCTTTACCGGCACGCGGGGCGTAGGTAAAACAACGGTCGCACGTATTTTTGCCAAATCACTCAATTGCGAAACCGGTGTTACCTCAAAACCCTGTGGTGAGTGCTCGGCCTGCCGGGAAATTGCCCAGGGCCGATTTATTGATTTAATTGAGGTTGATGCGGCCTCGCGTACTAAAGTGGAAGATACTCGCGAGCTACTCGATAATGTACAGTATGCCCCTACACAGGGTCGATTTAAGGTTTACCTGATCGATGAGGTGCATATGTTATCCGGCCATAGCTTTAATGCACTGCTGAAAACGCTGGAAGAGCCTCCGCCACATGTGAAATTTCTGCTGGCGACAACCGATCCGCAAAAATTACCGGTAACAATTCTTTCCCGCTGCCTGCAGTTTAATTTAAAGCGTATGCCCATTTCATTGATTGAAGGGCATATTAAATATCTGATGCAGCAGGAATCTGTTGCGTTTGATGATGCATCTATACGCCTGCTCGCGCATGGTGCGGATGGCTCTATGCGCGATGCGCTGAGCCTGGTGGATCAGGCCATTGCTTTTGGTGCCGGTAAGCTTGAGCAGTCTGAAGTGCAGGCAATGCTGGGCACGGTTTCCCGTGACCGGGTTATGGATATTTTGAAAGCACTGATTAGCGGTGATGCCCCTGCGTTAATGCAATGTGTGGCGGAGCTGTCGGATTTAACCCCCGATTATGCGAATGTACTGGCAGATTTGCTGGCGTTGCTCCATCAGATGGCCCTTGCACAGAAAGCACCTGATGCTGTTGATGAGAATCTGCTCAACAGAGAAGAGCTGCAACAGCTGGCAGCTCAGGTGAGCTCAGAAGATATTCAGCTGTTTTATCAGATTGGCCTGATCGGGCGGCGTGATCTGCCATTAGCACCCGACCCCCGTGGTGGCCTGGAAATGGCGTTGCTTAGAATGCTGGCCTTCAGGCCCACGCTGGAAGGGCGTATGCCCGTTTCGGCTGGATTATCACCCGCAGTAACAAAAACATCATCAGCGCCTGAGGAGCCACATATGAGCGTACAGGCACCAGCACAGGCGTATAATGCTATACAGGTTCAGTCAGCAAATGCCTCGGCTCAACAGCCGGTGCAGAATCCGCAGGCTGCTCCCACACAGACTCAGGGAGTACAGGCCTCCGGTGTTCAGGCCTCGGGGGCAGCACCCGCCGCCACGCCACTCACATTTGATGGTAACTGGGCCGGGCTGGTGGAGGCAATGAAACTGCGTGGAATGGTGAAGCAACTGGCAGTAAACTGCACATTGCAGGAAAAATCATCGAACAGTGTTAAACTTTTGCTGAGTCAGGAAAATGAGCAGTTGTTAAATCCTGCTATGCACAAAAAACTGGAAGAGGCGCTATGTAGTAGCCTGCAACAAACACTAAAATTACATATAGAGATGGGTGAGCAGCAGGCCGAATCACCTGCGCGAACCACTGCACGAAACCAGCAGGAGCGACAGCAATCTGCCGAGCAGAGTATTTTGCAGGATCCGATGGTGCAGGCGCTCAAAGAAAATTTTAATGCTGAAGTAATACCCAACTCAGTGAAACCCCGGTAGTTGCCTGGTCCTCTGGCTAAACAACTGCCCATGTAACAACTATTTATAGAGAGAAATGATATGAAAGGTGGCTTAGGCAATATGATGAAGCAGGCACAGAAGATGCAGGCTGATATGCAGAAAGCACAGGAAGAAATTGCCAATATGGAGGTTGAAGGTCAGTCGGGCGGCGGCATGGTGAAAGTTCTGATGAATGGCCGTCATGAAGTGCGCCGTGTTGAGCTGGATCAGAGCTTAATGGAGGATGATAAAGAAATGATTGAAGATTTACTGGCGGCAGCTGTTAATGATGCAGTCCGTAGAATTGAGCAGCAATCCACGGATAAAATGTCAGGTGTTACGGCGGGTATGAACCTTCCTGGTGGGTTGAAGCTTCCATTCTAATGCCTGTAAAAAACGGCGTGCGCAGTGATATTTTCCGGTTTAACGCCTGCCCGATAAGTGCCGTTCAGGTTGCACAGATTATATGAGTCTGTCGCCGTTATTGTTGCAGCTGATTGAAGCACTTCGCTGTTTGCCCGGTGTGGGGCCAAAATCGGCTCAGCGTATGGCTTTTCACTTGCTGGAGCGGGATCGCAGAGGTGGTAGCAAACTGTCAAATGCCCTGCAACAGGCGGTTGAGCACATAGGGCACTGTTCAAAGTGCCGTACACTTTCTGAGAATGATGTGTGCCAGTTTTGCATTGACCCTCGGCGTAATGATGAGCTGTTGTGCATTGTTGAAACGCCAGCAGATGTGCTGGCGATAGACCAGGCTACCGACTTTAAGGGGCGATATTTCGTGCTGATGGGGCACCTTTCGCCACTGGACGGTATTGGCCCGGCCGAATTAGGCCTGGATATGCTGGAGCAGCGGTTCAGGCAGGGGGGTATTAGAGAGCTGATTCTGGCTACGAACCCCACGGTTGAAGGTGAAACCACGGCGCATTATCTCTCAGAAATGGCTGCTGAATACTCGATTGAGTCTACACGGCTAGCTCATGGAATCCCGCTGGGTGGCGAGCTGGAGTATATAGATGGTGGCACACTGGCACATGCGTTTAGTGGGCGGAGGAAGCTGGAGTACTAGTTGCGGGTAATTTCTGGTCTGATAGTGGCAACATCTTTCCGACCTGCGGTTACAAATTGCCAGGCCAACTTGCTATAATTTTCTGACAACTCGAATATTAGTGCGAACGTAAATACGCGGTTACCCTGTTCAGTCGCTAATTTAACATGTATTACAAAAAATGAATAAGTACAAATGGAAATTGCATTAACAGGCTTTAACCCTCGATTTGATTCGTCCACCTCAGTAGATACGGCAAGGCTTCGCCAACGTCAGCTACAGGATGCAGAGCGCCAGTCATCAAATACCCGTCAACGTGAGTCTGAGCGTCAGGGCAATCAGACACGCGAGCAGGCAAACACCAGAACACCGGCTCAAAGTGCTGTAGAGGGTGCCCGAGTTATCAATGGTGAAGTGCTTTCTTCTGAAACAGTCAGAGTGAGTGCGCGGGATTCAGATAGCAGGGCAGGGGCTACAGCCCTGCCGCGTAATACTGCATCTCAGTCTTTTTTCAATGGGCAGGCATCAAACCGTAGAATACCGGTTGAGCAGGCGATTCAAACATTTCAGGAAAATGAAGTGCTGGTTCTTACGGGCAGTAATCCGCGGCAGGTATCGGGAATCATAGACGAGTTTGTGTAGGTAACGGCTCAGCTTACCTCTGCAGGGCCCCAGCTCTTCGTTACAAAATGAACCCTCGTATGTAATTCATATGCCTGCTGATTTTTTTCAGAATTATATATCGGCATTATATAAACTTAATTTATACTTTGAAAACTTAAGAATAAAAAACAGGCTATAAAAAATGAGCGACTGTCTTTTCTGTAGAATAGTGAGCGGTGATATTCCAGCAGACATTGTCTATCAGGATGATGATGTTCTAGCCTTTCGAGACCTGAATCCGCAGGCCCCGGTGCACTTTCTGGTCATTCCCCGAAAGCATATTTCAAACATTAATGAGATACAGGTTGAAGATGTCGAGCTAATTGGCAAGCTTTACCTGGCGGCTAAAACTGTGGCAAAGCAGGAAGAAATGGATGAATCGGGGTATCGTTGTGTGATGAACTGCAATGATGATGGTGGTCAGACGGTACACCACATACACCTGCATGTTATGGGTAAGCGTCAGATGAGCTGGCCACCCGGGTAAATCATCCGGGATAAGCTACCAGGGGGTAAACTGTTCAGAACCTGAGCATTCCACCTGGCAGATGCATATTCGGCTTGCATTAATCACATGCAGTCAGTAATATGCGCCACACCAGTTATGGCACAGTGATGAGTCATTATCCTGGATTAATCAGTATGTCTGAAGTAATCCACTTTCTCGGGATAAATCCTGTCGAAAAGGTACTGGCTTAGAAGTAAAAACGGTTTAATTACAGGCGCATAGCTCAGTTGGTTATTAGCCCTGTAATGTTGCACTGGCACCCTGACATGGTGGGGGTCGGTGGTTCGACAAAATTGCCGGGAGCAATTTTGAACAGGGTGACTGTTTTTTATCACCCTGGCCCGCAGGGCGTAGGGCAGGAGCCCGGAGTAATCCACTTGCGCAAGGTGAATCCTGTTGGGAAAGCAGTTGCTTCTAGTGTGATTATTGAAGTTTGAAGATATGAAATTACAGGCGCATAGCTCAGTTGGTTAGAGCACCACCTTGACATGGTGGGGGTCGGTGGTTCGAATCCACTTGCGCCTACCAAATTTACAGCAGGGTGACTGTTTTTTATCACCCTGGCCCGCAGGGCGTAGGGGCAGGAGCCCGAAGTATTCCTGTGCCCACTCGACAGCCCTTATGTCCGATTATCTCAACCGGGTGTGAAGCACTCCCCAGAATCATTCCACTTTGTTTTTCATTTGCTACACTTTGATGTACATTAGATGGGCTAAATATATTTGTAAATTCTTTAGAAGTGAAATGACATTGATGCAAAAACAGACAGCCCCCCGTTTATTATTTATCGTTTTACTGCTAATCAGCACTCACCTCAGCGCCAGAAATATTCAGTATGTGAGTGATGAGCTAACCATCCCGATGCGCACGGGTGACACCAATAGCCATAAAATCCTGAAATTTCTGAAAAGCGGCCAGGCCGTAGACATTCTGGAAGTGAACGAAGATAAAACACGCGCACGTATTGTGCTGGTAGAGGATGAAAGTAAAACCGGCTGGGTGGAAACCTCTATGCTAATGGCTCTGCCCAGCGCACGCGAGCAGCTGAAACGGCTTAAAAATAAAAATCAGTCGTTAAAAGCAGCGGGCGGAGCCTTAAAAAAAGACCTGGGAGATGCGAGTACCCGTAACGCTGAACTGCTCAATGTTCAGCGCCAGCTGGAGAAAAAAAATCAGGCTCTGCAAAACACACTGGCGCGTTTAAGGGCCAGCTCCGCTGAGCCAATTCGGATTGCCGAGGAAAACGAGGCGCTTGAAAAACAGCTGGCCAAAGAGCAGGCCAAAAACGAGAGCCTGCGCCAGGAAAATGCATTTCTGAGCGATCAGAATATCAAACGCTGGTTTATGATTGGTGCGCTGGTGTCGATTGGCAGCCTGATCCTGGGATTGCTGATTACCCGTATTAACTGGAAAAAGAAAGAAAGCTGGGGTGGCGGACTTTAGGTGTCGGCCTCAGGCTCTTCGCCATCAATAATGAGCTCACCGGCTTCATACTGGCGAATAAGCTCCCTGGCCTGTTGCGCATAATCATCGGCTACGCTAATAGTTGCAAAATCCATTGCCGATAGATCTCCAATGCCGCCCTGCAATAATATTCCACCGGCATAGGCGGGGATTTCATAGCTGAGTAATAGTCCGGTAACAATTTGTGCTTCGGCTATGTTTGAAGCAGAATATATTTTAATCATGGCATTTTCCCATTGTATTTTGAGTCTACTATAGATAAACTCCGCCAGGTATTATACAACACTAACTTATTAACCTGTTTTAATCAGTCTCTCGTAGTGAATGATTAATTCAACATGTGGCCTTACGTATGGGTCACCACTGAAACCAGGAGCAAACCATGCCTGTTATTACTTTGCCTGACGGAAGTCAGCGCACGTTTTCTTCCCCTGTATCCGTTTATGATGTGGCCGCTGAAATTGGCCCGGGCCTGGCCAAAGCGACACTGGCCGGTAAAGTGAATGATGAACTGGTGGATGCGGCTTATGTTATGGAACATGATTCCAGCCTGTCGATTATTACCGATAAAAATGCAGAAGGCCTGGATATTATTCGCCATTCAACAGCGCATTTACTGTCCCAGGCGGTTAAAACCCTCTATCCCGGTGCGCAAATCACCATTGGCCCTGTAATTGATGATGGCTTTTTCTACGATATCGATTACGAAGAAAGCTTTGGCCCGGAAGACCTGGTAAAAATTGAAAAGAAAATGGCAGAGCTGGCCAAAGAAGACTATAAGATAAGTCGTTCAGTGATGAGCCGAGATGATGCGGTTAAGTTTTTTCGAGACCTCGGCGAAGAGTACAAGGCGCAGATTATTGAAGATATTCCCGCCGACCAGGATTTGTCTTTATACACGCAGGGGAACTTTACGGACTTATGCCGAGGGCCACATGTGCCCAGTACGGGTAAAATTAAGGCGTTTAAACTCACAAAGCTGGCGGGTGCTTACTGGCGAGGGGATTCTAACAATAAAATGCTACAGCGCATTTATGGCACAGCCTGGCCCGATAAAAAGCAGCTTAAAGCCTATTTAAAACGCATTGAAGAAGCTGAAAAACGTGATCACCGTAAAATTGGCAAGGCATTAGGGCTGTTTCATTCACAGGAAGAAGCGCCGGGAATGATTTTCTGGCATAAAGACGGCTGGGATCTGAACCTGACCATACAGAACTATATTCGTGGGCGCTTGCGTGATCATGGTTACCAGGAAATTAACACCCCGCAGGTGGTTGATCGAAGCCTGTGGGAAAAATCGGGGCACTGGGAAAAATTCAGTGAAATGATGTTTACCACACACTCGGAACACAGAGATTATGCCGTAAAGCCGATGAACTGCCCCTGCCATGTGCAGGTGTTTAATCAGGGCCTGAAGTCGTATCGCGATTTGCCACTGCGTCTGGCGGAATTTGGCTCCTGTCATCGTAATGAGCCTTCTGGTACATTACATGGCCTGATGCGGGTACGTAATTTTGTCCAGGATGATGCGCATATCTTCTGTACAGAATCACAGATTCAGAATGAAGTGTCAGATTTTATCGACCTGACTTACGATGTATACAAAGATTTTGGTTTTGATAATATCGAAATAGCCCTCTCAACACGCCCGCAGGAGCGCGTGGGTTCAGATGAAATCTGGGATCAGGCAGAAAAAGCGCTGGCAGATGCACTGGATAGCAAGGGGATTGAGTATAAAGTGCAGCCCGGGGAAGGCGCGTTTTATGGGCCAAAAATTGAATTTACACTGAAAGACTGTCTGGAACGTGGCTGGCAGTGTGGCACCATGCAGGTCGATTTCTCGATGCCAGGCCGCCTTGATGCCCAATATGTGGATGAAGCAGGTAATCGTAAGGTGCCGGTGATGCTACATCGCGCAATACTGGGTTCAGTTGAACGATTTATTGGTATTTTGATTGAACATTATGAAGGCAAATTTCCGCTCTGGTTGAGTCCGCAACATGCCGTTATTTTGAATATTACGGACAAACAGGCCGATTTTGCAAAAAAAGTTGAAAAAAACCTTCATAATCGTGGATTTAAGGTCAAAGTGGACTTGAGAAATGAGAAGGTAGGCTTTAAAATCCGCGAGCATACTTTACAGCGTGTTCCCTACATGTTGGTTATAGGGGATCGTGAGTTAGAAACTGACAGTGTAGCCGTGCGTTCTCGTGGTGGTGAGGATCTGGGCAGTATGAGTATAGATACTTTTGCTGAACGCCTTGAAAATGCCATTAAGAACCATGATCTCACTATTTTGGAGGAATAAACATCGCATCTGATAAGAAAAGAACGCTCATAAATGATAAAATCACCTACCCTGAAGTGCGGGTAATTGATGATGAGGGAGAGCAGCTTGGCCTGATGAGTGCCACAGAGGCCATTGCACTGGCAGCTGGGCGTACTCTGGACCTTGTTGAGGTCTCACCCAATGCAAAACCCCCCGTTTGCCGTATTATGGATTATGGCAAATTCAAGTTTGAAGCGAAAAAGCAACAGAATGCGAATAAGAAGAAAACCAGGCAGGTACAGATTAAGGAAATCAAGTTTCGACCGCGTACTGAAGAAGGTGATTATCTGACCAAAGTCAGAAAATTGCGCGAGTTCATGGAAAAGGGCGACAAAATTAAGGTGACGCTACGTTATCGCGGCAGAGAGTTTGCCCATCAGGAACTGGGGTTGCAGCTGCTAAAGCGCGTTGCTGCGGATCTTGAAGAAACCGGTACGGTTGATCAGATGCCAAAAATGGAAGGTCGGCAGATGGTGATGATGATGTCACCCAAAAAGACGAAAGTCTGAAGATTTCTATGCCCCTGAGGGCCGTGTGTTCTCAGGGGGGTAAAAAGTGTTCACCAGGTTGCACGCTACGAGAGTAGAAAAACCGGAAATAATCACCCCTTATCCGCTTTTGTATAAAGGTTGGAACCGGGTCTTTTTTAAGAATTATTTTGGAGCAAATAATGCCTAAGATGAAAACTAATCGCGGTGCTGCAAAGCGTTTCCGCAAAAATGGCTCTGGCGGCTTTAAACGTGGCCAGTCATTTCGTCGTCATATTCTGACTAAAAAATCGACCAAGCGTAAGCGTCATTTACGTGAACCTTCACAGGTTGCCAAATGCGATACTCGCATGGTTAGCCGCATGTTACCTTACGTATAGGAGTCTGAATAATGGCAAGAGTTAAACGCGGTGTTCAGGCACG
>VAOX01051714.1_pt1 | contig 10067 bp, 11 predicted proteins | sample 3393891 | NCBI WGS metagenome assembly VAOX01 (sample SAMN08290429, study PRJNA428436) | hydrothermal vent metagenome | isolation source: Deep-sea hydrothermal vent chimney | place: Indian Ocean: Southwest Indian Ridge | depth 2822 m m | reverse complement strand
TGGTGCAGCGCCTACCGCCAAATCAACGATCGGAACAGGAGACGGCCCCGCACCAGTATCGCCGCCTACATTAATATCGGTATCATATTCATAACTAAGCGCTCGGTGATCGACAAGACTCAAGGGTGTCGCGTCACCAAACCAGGGCGACATTGCTGCGTTCGATCCAACATACTGCTGTGCATCAGGGTGTAGTGATTGCCAAATTGCCCATAGGCGATCAAGATTAGCATGATGCATCCAAAAAACAGGATCATTAGGTGATGTTGTTGAAGCCATCGACCCTCCGACCCAACGATGCGGCATATTATGCAATGGACCACGAATGCTAGCATTAAAATTAGTATACCCAGGCCATCGTAGCACTGCACGCACCTGGGCTGGATCAGGCAACCTCTCTCGCCCATTTAGTGCGGGATTAAACGGAGCAAAATTTCTACGCAATCCAGGGCCTGGATCAAAGGGTAGGTCTGTAACAACTATCTCAAAATTACCATCTGAAAATGCAAATGGTCCATCTACGACTAAGCCGTTAGGCCCGACACCATCACCTCCCAGAAAGGAAACAACCCAGGGTGAATCTGCTTGAGATTGATCTATTGACCAATCCCAATAAGGCAGGTCAACCTCTGGGTCGATTGCTTGAAGATCCCGTTCAAAGCGCAAAATAAGTTCACGATGCCAGGGTAAAAATATCGAAGAGCTGTGAATACCCTGCAAAAATAACTGACGATGCCATTCGACATAACGTTCATAGCCACCATTGGCTTTTAATTGTAAGACGGCATTTATAAATCGCTGTCTTTCTTGATCAGTTAGACTCGCCTGATTTTTTCTGATACCCATTTTGTTTCTCCATTAATGATACATTCCTTAAACGCCACGCAATGCTGACCGTAACATGGTTACAATTTCCGGACAATGTACAAAATTGGGAAGGAGAGAAAATGTGTTATTTAAAAATTAATTTAATAGAAAATAAATTTTCTGTGAAAAAACTGTCTAATGCCGCTTAACTTTCTTTAATCATTTTTTTGATTTTTACGGCTTTCTCAAAATGATCTAACTGATGAGTCATAATCCACCATTCAGCAACCTCCATTAACAAAACAGGCTCATCATTTTTATTTGCGAAAAATGCATAGAAAGACAAGCCCACGTTTAGACCCTTCTGTTTAATCTTGGCATCACACACTTGGATTATTTTTTTCTTTAAACCAGGACTCATATATCTCCGATTAACGCTCAATAAAATGACAAACCACACTACTCATAATTTACACAACTCTGCTTGTACATTTAATTGATAAACATCAAAATCATTTGCTAAAAATAAAGTACCACTATAGTACTGTCTTGCTTCATCCTCCACTTCCATAATTGAAGAACTGATATCAAGAGAATCGTGGTACCTTGCACTAAAATGCGTTAATATTAAATGAGGTATTGCTGTTTTCTCCGCAAATTTAGCTACCAGTCCGGCATAACTATGTTGCGGCCCTGCCCCCACTTTTTTTGCCACCTCTTCGGTATAAGTTGCCTCATGAACTAACACATTCGCCGAAGAAGCAGCTTGCGCCAATAATTCTGGGCAATCATTGTCACCCGCCACTACAATCTTTCGCGGCACACGTTCAGGCAAAAGATAGTCATTGCCGTTTACTATTCGCCCATCAGACAAAGTCACCGTTTCAGCTTTTTGGATTTGACTCCATTCAGGACCCGGCTCAATGTCCTCCTGCATTAATTTCACATGATTTAATTTACGTACGACATTCTTCTCTGAAAAGGCATAGGCATAGGACGGGACACGATGAGACAATTCTATCGATTGTACGTCAAACTCTTGCACGTCAATCGCGGGACTACTCACGCCTACAGTGGTATCTTTAACGTCTACAAATATTATTTCGTATGACAGTTTCAAATCTGTACATTCTTGAGTAGCGTTAATAAAATTCTCAATCGGTGATGGTGCCACGATAATCAAAGGATCTGTTCTCGACGACATACTTGCGCTTGCCAACAAACCAGGAAGACCATAACAATGATCACCGTGCACATGTGTTATATAGATAGTCTGCAATTTATTAAGCGATAAATTCGTTTTAAGAATTTGCTGTTGCGTGCCCTCACCACAATCCACTAAACTCCATCGCCTGGAATGGGCCTTCCTGATCGCAAGTCCGGAGACATTTCTAGTCTTAGTGGGGACTCCTGATGACGTACCTAAAAATATAATTTCCATTAATCCCTGTGCCATAAATATTCATTACGAAGAAAAGTAGCTCGGTATTAAAATTAAAGCACCGATGGTATACGCTAACAAATCAAAAAAATCAAAGGTTGATCCAACCACTATTCTCGCCAACCCATTGTCCTGCAACCCCAATAGAGAGACTAAATTGAAATATTGACCTAATTCAACCAAATAAGCAAATAACAACACACTTGTTATCACGAGCATTTTGCCAGCGTTTACAAGTGTTCGCACAAAAAAATATAACAGTACTACAACAAGAATGTCACCGATGAAGGGACGAATAAAAGCGTCATTAACAAACATTGCTATTGAGACTTCAACTAGCAGTATGATTAAGAACCCGTAAAAATATCTTAAATTAAAGCTCATATTTTTTCCCGTCTATATTAATCATATTGTGAAAACAATATTAGGCTATCTAAAAACTATAAGACAGAGATACGGAACCCTTATTATTCTGCTTTATTTAGTCCCAAAACCTGTGGGGAATGATCAAGCACATGACCACTATCGATCGAATAGAACGATGCTAAAGCATCTAAATCAATGGTAATAGACAAGTCATCATGTCGTAAACGATAGTCTGTAAACTCGTCCGTACTATGATATACGCGAAATAAATAACCGCCACCAAAAACCTTGATCAGCATTCCGGAAACACCTTCAGCATTTTTAACTTCAGATACTTTTCCGGCATAAATATATTTTGTGTTCATGTTATATTCTTTTTATCCAAAGGACTCTCATTAAAGCTGAGTGATATAGCTGCATTTCAAAAATATCAGGAACAATCTAAAGATCTCTACGAATAGTTTAGTAATTGACAAGATTTTTGGCACCATCGAAACCAAAATCACGACCTAAGTAGAGTTTTCCGGATATCAAGACGCAGTATGCCTCCTCGTTGTGAAATAACAAAATATTATTACAGCCAAGAAATTCTATTCTTGTTTTAACTAGTTTGCCGATAAAAGATGGGAATTAAAATACCGAATATATTAGGCATGAAGGAGCAATCTTGGCATGACTCCATCAGTTATTAATAAGTGAGCTGACCGATAAGCCGGATTCTGTCTTGGACAGTCATTCATCTAGCCAACAAATCGCTCTGTTGGTCAAGCAACCTACCCGGGGACTCAGCGGGCCGCCTCATCGCCCCCCTATTTGGTCTTGCTCCGAGGTGGGGTTTACCCTGCCACTGATGTTACCACCAGCGCGGTGCGCTCTTACCGCACCATTTCACCCTTACCCAGGAAACCTGGGCGGTATATTTTCTGTGGCACTTGCCGTCGGCTTACGCCTCCCAGGAGTTACCTGGCACCTTGCCCTATGGAGTCCGGACTTTCCTCCCCCCAATAAATTGGGCGGCGACTGCCTGGTCAGCTCGGGTGCGATTATAATAGTTGCAAGAGGCCCTGTCTATGCCATTACCACTTGAAGCAAAATTTAGATAAACTTTTTTCGCTCTATCAGGAAGCCGGCCCACTACGAAAAAAAGGTAATTTCCCATTAAGCATACACCGCTGAAATAGGCGATCCGCATGAAAATGTTTATCCCCTTTTCCTTTACCTTTTAAGCACTTCATACACTTTTTGTATTTTCTCTTGCTATCAAGTGATTTGCAGCTGTTGGCATGACGAACTTCGTTACCTGTCTTATGCGCTTTGGCAGTACTTGGCAAAATAGAAGCTATTATGGTGACACTAAACATTGAAACAACTAATAGAAAACTAAAATATTTTTGCATGTAATCTTCCAGGTTTTTTAAAAATATCAATAAAATTGAACGACTAGTGATGAAACTATTAAGGACTCGACAGCAAGTCCCCGTTGTCAGGCAAGAGTTTAGCGAACAAATAACTTTTAGTGAGTCACTATGGGTATCAATCTAACGCGGCACACGAGCAAGCAGAAAACTTTAATCTACATATCTCTAGAATAGCTGCCAGGAACAAGTAAGCACAAAAAATAAAAATATTGACATCAACCTTTTGGAATGCTCTTCATTTTGCCGCCCACCTATAAATCCGCCATTTAAATTTGTGAGTATAAGAAAGCAGTCCAAAATATAGCACACCAAACGCCAAAGCTGCCTCAGGATTTCTGGTAAATATCCCTCCTGTACTACCTGTTTTTTCGATCGCCGCAGTATACGCTGTCATAAATTCGTAAGATAAACCAAATCTGGGCATAGGCAAAGCAAAAACAATTGGAGCGGTTAATAGCAACAATACCATTGATAAAACCCACTCCACTATAATTGTTGATTTTACTCCATTCTTTTTTGCAACTTGTTTTATCACACGCACTCTAATTATTACTGAGTACAAAATAAGGAGTAAAGCGAAATATTGTCCATTATAAAGGGGCATAATAATAACAAAAGGCGTAAATAACAGCACAACTGCCCCGATTGAAATTTTTATCAATTTTCTAAACCCCTCACGATCAGATCTCTCACTCCTGGGGAGCGAATCTAATGCAGGCATAATCAAAAGTAGCGGCACAATAAAAAAGAATGCCGCCACTAAAGCTATTTCCACTAATACCAGGACAGCTAAATTACTTACTTGGCCAAGCCCTAACGCCACAGGCCAAATCCAGGTAAATAAAAACATTGCTGACAAAATTGCGTAAGAAATACTGGACGATACATCACCGTTTTTTTTGGTATTCACCAGCTTTCGACTCCATTAAATTAAGCTAAATACTAAAAAATACTTCAAATGACTCAAGGATAAAACAAAAATAACTTGTTAAATTTGAGCGCAACGTCTCCTACCCGGACTTCTCACTCGGTCGATTTGTCTGCACCAATACCCATGGCTTGACCACTACCGCCCACAACAAAATATCATCGGCAAACCAGGCTTTTGCTTGTTGGTCAGTCACAAAATCTAGTTGCTTATGTACACGTAAATCTTCAATTTTTTTAGCTTTATCCTGAGTAAAATACAATGCTACATCCACTAAATCTAATGCGCTACCAACATGCACGACCCTGCCGCCCGCAAAATATCGCTGCAATTCAGACCATTTTATTTCAGCCGTTTCCTGATTAATTTTCTCGCGTTCGACTTGTGAGCTATTATCACCTTCTAGTCCTTCACTCATACAACCTCTCTTTAATAACAAGAACCTTGATTATTCAGCACTATCTGAGCCTTGCTGTTCGTTACCTTTCGTTTTATCAAGAAACATTTTATACGCTTTGTTTTTTGGAATTTCACACAATTGAGTTACGATTGAAACAGTTTGTTTAGCGGTTAAACAGGAGCTTAATAAATCAATCGCTTTTTCAGCTTGTTGTAGAGACTGCTCCAACTTATCCTTTTTATCACAACCGCTTACGACTAAAACAAATTCTCCTTTTAACCTCTCAGGAGTTTCCGAGAACCACTCTATCGCTTGTCTGAAAGACAATCGTTTGATTGCCTCAAAACGCTTGGTCATTTCTTTGGCAATGGTCACATATCGCTCTTCTCCAAAACAATCAAACATATCCTTTAAACACTCAAGCATACGTCGTCCTGTTTCATAAAATATAATGGTTCGTGATTCGTCCAGCAACGTCATCAGCTGTTTATGTCGAGCGGCTTGTTTCGAGGCCAAAAAACCCTCAAACACAAATCGATCTGTCGCCTGCCCACTGACACTAATGGCTGCAGTGACCGCGCTTGCGCCAGGAATAGGGACTACGGTTAAATTTCGAGCATGGGCTTCAGACACAATTCGATACCCCGGGTCACTTATCAAAGGTGTCCCAGCATCAGAAATTAAGGCAATCGCCTCACCTCTCGCTATTCTGTCCAACAATACCGTCGCCCTCACTTGCTCATTATGCTCATGCAAAGCGAGTAATGGTGTATCAATACCAAAATGCTGCAGTAAAATACGGCTGTGACGAGTATCCTCAGCAGCAATCACATTAACATTTTGCAAAGTTTTAACCGCACGATAAGTAATGTCTTCAAGATTACCGATCGGAGTAGCCACTATATATAAGACACCAGTATCAGGATCAAGGTTTAGTTTCTCTTCATTATTCATAAGTTTTAAGCGCACTTCCAACAATTAGGGGGATTCCGGGGCCCAAGCCGTACTTTATTAACATTTTATGCGATAATTTATCAAGGGTTGAGCCTAATCTATGACACACTTTCTCTCAAAATCGAAAACGGGCTTTTAGTTCAGAGGTAGCTTGACTTATTAATCATCAAAACTATTGCTCTGAAGTACAACTGCAATTATATTGAAACACTATTGAAAAAACCGAAATATTATTAGGAAACCACCGATTGAGGTCGGACTCGATTACTACTATTTATTGTATTCAATAAGTAGAACATCAACCGATGCCTGACTCATTGAATGCGATGCAAACTTAATCTAAGCTTCCTATTGGCCCGGCAACGGACAGTTACCTTTGTTAATGCGGATTCCAAGTAACCACCATGCGAATAAAATATATTATTAATACTATCATATACTTATCATTTGTATTTTTATTAACGATGGCTTTTTCCGGGGTTGCGATAAGCCATACTTCACGTATGGGGAAACCACCAGGCTCAAAACCTCGCATGGGACACCCTCAATCTGATGATTCGGATGAATCTACAGGCTCTCCCAGATCGACGGCAGAAGTTAAGAAGCGAAAAACCGACACTGCACAATCACTTCTTGAACAAGCTCAAACTGAACAAAATCCCGACAAAGCACAGCATTTAAAGCTCCAAGCGGTTCGCGTATTAGTCGGTGGACAGTTTTATGATCAGGCACGTTCGATTTTGGATGAGATTAGCATAGCAAGCCTTGCTCCAAGCATGCGTACAGCCTATAAGCTACTACGAGCCGAGCTTGAACTCGCCGCCCAAAGACCCGAAAAGGCACTTAAGCTTGCACCTAGGTTATCCTCTTCTGCCCCGCAAGGATTACGAATTCAGAGTCATAAAACACGCGCAGCTATTTTCAGACAAATGGGCAAACGCCTGGAAAGCCTGAGAGAACTCACTCAAATAGAAAATCTGGTCACTGACGAAAAGGAGCTCGCCTCAATTCATCAGTCTATCTGGAATACTCTGCAACAATTATCTTTACAAGATTTACAAAAATTTTCAACAAAATCCGCGGGTAGAAGTCTTGACGGATGGTTGGAACTTGGCGTTATTTATAAAGTATCTATCCTCTCTCCAGTCGATTTTCAAACAAAACTAGCTGCTTGGAGAACTAAGTACCCTCAGCATCAAGCTCAAAAAACAATATTAACGATATTGGCCCAAGAGCAAAAAAATATACAAAACAGGCCTTCGCGTCTCGCTTTGCTTCTCCCTCTTAAAGGTCGCATCGGCCGATCAGCAGCCGCTATCCGGGATGGCCTACTCACTGCCCACTTTGCCTCATCCAGAGGGCGCAATAAAATCACTGTCAGAATTTATGATACAAGCGCACATGGAAAGAACATCGTTAATCTATATAGTCTAGCCGTAAAAGAAGGAGCTCAATTTGTGATTGGGCCCTTACGTAAATCTAGCGTACAGCAACTAGCCTCTGCAGGAGCACTACCGGTTCCTGTGCTTGCATTAAATAATCTTGCCTACAAAAAAGGCGATAAACCTCTACCTTCAAACCTCTTTTTGTTTGGTTTGTCACCTGAAGACGAAGCGCGACAAATCGCTGAACGTGCCATATTTGAAAATAAAACCAGAGCAATAGCATTCGTCCCCGACTCCAGTTGGGGCGGAAGAGTCTTGCAAGCTTTTTCTAAACGCTATAAGGAATTGGGAGGCGAATTACTCGAAAGCACAAAGTACCTACCTTCGGTCAGCGATTATTCCAGGCCTTTGAAAAAACTATTGAACCTTGACGAAGCTGAGGCACGCTATAAAAGCTTACATAAACTTCTGCGTGTCAAAACCCTGGCTTTTGAACCACGACGTCGACAAGATGCAGACTTTATTTTTGTTGCAGCATTTCCTCGCCAGGCACGTCTAATTGGTCCACAACTACGCTACCATAATGCGGCAGATATACCTTTGTATGCGACATCTCATGCTTACCAAGGGGTTGTTGATGAAGCTCGAGACGCTGATATGAACGATTTGATTTTTGTGGATACCCCTTGGACCTTAAATGCCAATAACGGCTCAAATCCTATTCAAGCTTCAATCAATAAGCATTGGCCAAACAAAATAATTGATTTCGCAAGACTCTATGCGCTAGGTGTTGATGCATACAATGTAATCCCATACCTTAAATGGCTAAGAGCAAAACCATACGAAAGGTATAATGGTCAAACGGGAAGGCTTTCAGTTGATAATACTAACCGAATTCGTCGTGCACTTACTTGGGCAAAAATAATCAAAGGTAAGGCTGTCGTCATTCAAGAACGATTAGTAAAAACTTCTCAAACTAAATAAGCGGTAAAAAGCTAGCTTACCTCTGTTAATCTCTGGCTTTACAAGTCGGAGATTTTTATTCATGATAACATGGCAATACCCTCTCATGATACGACACGAACATGGTCAGCATGCAGAGCAAATCGCCCTTACACTACTTCAAAAAAACAACTTTGAATTATTAGAAAAAAACTATCGTTGCCGCTTTGGTGAAATTGATATTATTGCGAAACGCAAACATCTGATAATATTTGTTGAAGTACGTTATCGAAAAAACTCTCAGTATGGGAGCGCCGCTGAATCCGTGACTAGAAAAAAACAAAAGAAAATAACGATCACAGCAAAACACTACATACAAGAATATATATCAACAAGTATGGACTTCGACTATAGATTTGATGTCATCGCCTTATCGACATTAGATGTGGAGCAGGCACGCCCCCACTGGATCAAAGGGGCTTGGTAAGTCAACATCATCACCCTAATACTTTCGTAAAGTTGTATTTCAGTTAAGCTCTACTTAAGAAAACACTTTCTTTAGCCTGCAGTTAGATAGCGCTTATAAAAATAGAGCTACTACATTAGCCAGGTAAGAAAAATTGAATTAATCCATAAAAAATACCGTTAAGTAGTTGCTTCTTACCTAGGTTCTAGGATATCTTAAGCTTGCAGAAATAATAAATATTTCAAGATGCGTGGGTAGATAGAGGCTTCTTAATTATTGAAATACTAATAAACTGCAACTTTTAGGGAGAACCCATATGAATTTTTCAAACATGAGACTTTTTCTCATTGTACTTTTAGCTTCTAGCATTTTATCCGGATGTGCTGGTGCAATTATTGTAGGCGCAGGTGCCGGAGTTGGCATAGTTCACGATCGCCGAACCGCAGGCACAGTAGTCGAAGATCAGGCCATTGAATTCAAAGCGGCAGCAAGATTACGTCGTCATAGAGAACTCAAGTCCCACTCGCATATCAATATCACCAGCTATAATCGCATCGTTCTAATCACTGGAGAAGCAGAAACAAATGAAATCCGTGATCGAATAGCCACTATAATCAGCGGCACTCCATCAGTACGACGCATTCACAACGAAATAACGATAGGCTTAGCCGCTTCTACTGGTTCTCGCTTACGTGATACATGGATCACGACTAAAGCTAAGACGTCTTTGTTTAAAATTAAGAGAGCAGGATTCGATCCAACACGCATTAAAATTCAGACGGAAAATAACACTGTATATTTGATGGGCCTTGTAACTGAAGAAGAAGGTAACGCTGCTGTTGATAAAATAAAACACCTCAAAGGCGTTAAACGTGTGGTGAAAATATTTGAATATATATCTCATCATAAGCGAACAAAAACTCATGATACAACTAGTGCAAAAGGGTCTGGGTCTGGGTC
>VAOX01009530.1_pt1 | contig 10081 bp, 9 predicted proteins | sample 3393891 | NCBI WGS metagenome assembly VAOX01 (sample SAMN08290429, study PRJNA428436) | hydrothermal vent metagenome | isolation source: Deep-sea hydrothermal vent chimney | place: Indian Ocean: Southwest Indian Ridge | depth 2822 m m | reverse complement strand
GATATTTACGAAACAGGTCTCTCTCACTTATTCAATCATTTTGCTAAAAACAACAAAAAACCACACTGGATTTTTGTTTCGTCCACTGCGGTTTATGGGGTGACAAACGGCGCTTGGATTGATGAATCCACCCCGCTTTGTCCGACTTCGTTTGCAGGTAAATTTCTTCTTGCAGCGGAAAAAAAGATACTGAAACAAGATGCTAAAAATATTATTGTACGGTTTTCAGGGATTTATGGGGAGGGCCGTGAACGCCTGATCGGTATCGCCCGAAATAAAACCCCAGTGCAAGCTGATCCGCCCTATTACAGCAACGGCATCCATCAAAGTGATTGTGTGGGTGTACTGGCCTTTTTATTAGAAAAACGTTTAAACGGCGTTCGCCTGGCTTCCTGTTACTTGGCCAGTGACGATGAACCTGCGCCGATATTGGAAGTGGTATCTTGGCTTGCAAAAAAGCTCGCCCTCGGCACAGCCGTGAAAAAACCAACAAATATAAAAGATCTGATGAATAAACGCTGTGACAATGGGCGATTAAAAACCTTAGGCTATCAATTTAAGTATCCCAGTTATCGCGAGGGTTATTTACCGCTTTTGGCAGTCTGTCAAAAAATAAAAGGATAATTTTCATGAACGATCTTGAGAGAAAAAAACGTGTTCAAGACATTTTTAATGATGTTGCAAGCCGCTATGATGGCAACCGTTTTTTCCGAATTTCGGCCCGGAATTTGCTGGATTATGCTGAATTTTCCGGAAAAGGAGAAATGCTGGATGTTTGTACAGGGACGGGCAATGTTGCACTGTTTGCCGGGCAACGCTGGCCTGAGTTGAAAATAAAAGCCATTGATCTTTCTAAAGGGATGTTGGCCGAAGCCAGAAAAAAAGCGGAGACATACAAGCTAAAAAATGTGGACTTTGTCTTTCAAGATGCAGAAACATTGAAAGCAGGTTCTACATCTTATGATCTCATTACTTGTGCCTACGGGCTTTTTTTCTTTCCCGATATTTCAAACACCTTTAGAAAGCTTTTTGGTCTCTTAAAGCCTGGCGGATCATTTGTTTTTTCCAGTTTCACAAAAACTGCTTTCGGGCCTTATAATGAATTGTTTCTTTCGCAACTCAATGCCTATGGCATTGAACCGCCAAAACCCGCAATCACACGACTGCAAACACCAGAGGAAATTCGTGTTTTATGTCATGCGGCGGGGGTCACTCCTGTAGACATTGTCTCCCGTGAAATCAGGGCTGAAATCAGTATAAATGATTGGTGGGCTTTGATTGACAGTGCGGGTTACAAAGGTCTGTTGAACGAACTAGGACCTGAAAGACTGCCTGCTTTCAAGACCGCTCATTTTGCCGCACTCGAAAAAATCGCTCCCCAAGGAAAGTTACTTTTAATCGCAGATTCGTTGTACGGCATCGTGAAGCGATAAAAGACCAGAAGAAATTCTTTTATCTTTTGTCAATACAGAATGACGTAGCGTATGTGGGGCTTGCTGAATAATCTATAAATGGATGATTTCAAAGGAAGACATTTGCTTCTCTATGGAGAGCAGAAGGTCAGAATGCGTCTGTGGAGACTCGCCTGAGGACCATATTGGGTGGCTGAAACAGGGGAAAAATATACCGTCAAAAGACTGAACCCGTTACTGATGTTTTTCTGTTCAAAATCCAAAGGACGTATGTTATTCTTCTCTGGAATTGGAGTATGTTGTATTTGACGAAAACGAATAAAGTAATTCATTCGGGAACGATTTCGAGGGGCATCCAGCAGAAGGTAAAACGTTAATTTGGGAGATACTTTTTATGAAATTTAAAATTGCTGTTGTTATTGTTTTGTCCGTTCTTTCTACCCTCACAACGGTTGGTGCGACCCCTTCCAGCAAAGATCGCCCGATCACGCACATCACGCTCAGGACAGAGTCGGATGGAGACCATCGTCATTTTGTCGGGGTCGGAGGCACCATTGATGGAAAGGTGAATCCAGATCTTTTCGTGAAAGCATGGGATGTTGTGGAGATTACCTTAATTAACAACGACGGACTTAAACACCATATTGGTCTGCCTGACTTTTTTATCACCTCCCATGAAGTCATGGAAAAAGGCGCAAAAACGGTCGTGACTTTTGTTCCCTTTAAGAGTGGTGGATTTACTTACAATTGCATCCTGGACAATCACAAAGAGATGGGCATGAAGGGTGAGCTGATCATCCGAAATCGATAAGAGAAATCCAAAGCTCGGAAATAGATATCACAGTAAAGAGACAGCATTTTCATCTTCTTTGGGGGCCCTTTTTCTAAGGCCCCCTTTTTTGTGTTGCTTTTAGAGGCAGGGCTGATCCAGTTCAAAAAAAAATTGAGTTATGGGCGACACACAGGTTTTAGAATGGAACTAGTTTTAGAAGGATCGTCTTCCGGGATGATGAAAGGGGGCTTGCCATGAAAGAGATTAAAACCGATGTGAGTACCTTCAAAATAAAGCCAGTTATCCGGACACTAGAAGCGATTTGTCAACGGCTCGAATCTGGAGGAGGTGGAAGGGCTTGTATAACTATGTCTCTTTTCCCTCTCTTTTCCAGATCCACATCTCTCCAAGAGAGATCACAATTTGTAATAACAATGAAACGCCCATCAATAATCCGCCAAAGATTACGACATAGGCAAAGATCGGTTGTAATTTTGTAAACCACCAAGAGCCGATGTCAAGCCAGATTGCGATGAAGGGCATGGCGACGAGCAGGCTGCGCCATTTTACATTGACTTCACTCAGAACAAAGATGCTGCCGGTCATAAAAAAGATAAAACTCATGCCAAAAAGGTGGACATGGGAGACTCGAACAAGTCCTTTTACTGATTGCCCCATGTCCATTGTGGTGAGGACCGCTACTTCCTCAAAAGAGGTCAGAGGGGGAAGGGGTAAGCCCGAGTCCGGGCTGTGGCAGATCGCGCAGGTTTCTTGAAAAATGGGTGCGATAGCCTCATAACCTTCCTCCTTTGCGCCCGCTTTGATCCAGAGGAAGATCTGTTCTTTTTCAGCAGGAGTGATATTGTCCCCCATCGAACCATTCAAGGCCGCACCGAGTCGTGTGCCACCGCGTTTGCCGTAATATTTTTCGATGACATCTTGTAGCAGCCCGTGTCCTTGCACTTTGTGGGGTTCGATTTCAACGAGGTAAAGATAGGTCAGGGCAAAAAGATAGGCGATGCCGATGGTTAGGAGCAGACAGGTAAATAAGACCTTTAGCGGGGCAGAGATTGTTTTTAAGGTGAATACTCGGGGGGCAGGTAAAGCGATACTGGTCTCCTTTTATTTTTGGGTCAGCAGATAGTCGGCTAGGGCTGAGAGTTCTTTTTCGCTGCCCTTAATCGGCATCATCTTTGCTGTTGGCACCCACTTTTTAGGATTTTTGAAGAACTTCAATAACCACGCACGCTCGCGTTTGTTTCCGATTTTTGAAAGATCTGAGGCAACTTTGCCTCCACTTCCCTCAATCGTATGGCATAGGATGCATCGGTTTTTTTTAAAAAAGGCTTTACCTGCTTCAAGTTCTGAAGCTTCTGCGGGCAGAAGCCCAAACATGAGTAGAATCAGGAGTGCTACAAAAAAAACGCTATTTTTATTCATCTTTTCCCCTCCAACTTGTTCAAGAACGATATGACTAAAAATTGAGCATTGCCTCCGCCACAAGCCCATAATCGGTCTTGTTTGTTGCATCATCGGTCAATTGAGTTCCTTCCAGTGCAAGGCGAAGATAGGTGTCAAATGTGTGAACTACTCCGATTGTTTCTTTTCTGCGGTTATTTCCCCCGACACGATCATTCGGATCGATCCAGTCAAAACGGGCCAGAAGGGTTGTATGCAAGGGCTCAAAAAAGTGCTGTCCCTCGAGATAAAAGCTGTTGCCTTGAACATTGCGGCCTACGGTACTTGGCACCCTGTCTTCGGCCCGAAAGTAACCTCCGATCATTTCAGAACCGAAAGGGAAAATTTTGTTTGCCACCGCGCCATAACGATAGAAACTGTAATCGTTACTCACCGTGCCATCGTGCCAAACCCCTCTGTAGGCATAAAGTGTAAAACCGGAAGCCAGATCATCCAGAATGTGTTCATAGGCGAGTAGAAAATCTTTTTCCCTATCCTGCTCCCCCTCAATCCCCGTCCCGTCGACACCAATACCAATCCCGTTGAGTACCTGCACGATAAACCTGGTATTATTTCGAACATGGGCCACCTCGACCCCTTGTTGGTTTTCTCCAATTCGAAAAGGGATGCCGCTGGTTGTCAGTGCTTTTGAGTCAAATATTTCTGATCGGCTGATCCCGGTCGGTCGGTCAAAACCGCCAATTCCTACCCCTTGAATAGAATGAAATTGCCCGAAACGAAGGGTCGTAAATTGATTGGATTTTCCGAAAAGCGCTCGAACTTGTGAGAGAAGTTCTACCTTTCCGTCTTCGATTTCCATTTCTGTGAATGCAGACAGGTTTTTTGTTAAGGCCCCCGCATAAAAAAAAGTGGTGTCCTTCCATTCAAATTGATTTGTGGAGATGTCCCCTTCTTTGTCTTGATAGCGTATTCCACCTCGGCCGCGCACAGCAAGAAAATTTCCGACATTTGTAATGTCTTGTGATTCACCCACTTCATCAGCAAAGCGATAACCCGACCAACGAAACTTCTGTCCTGTTTTATTTAATCGAGGCACTGCCGGAGAATGGCAAAGGCTACAATCTGCATTGTATTTTCTTGCAAATGCGGGTAAGGCACTCACCTCATGAGGGAAGAGCATGATAGAGAGGGGAGAAACAATCAGCGTCATCACAATCAAAATCCAAAAGGCTTTTTTTTGCATTTTATCTTTCTCCTTTTTTATCCCAAAATTTGATGTGAGGTTCACTTTATTTTACCGCCACATTACACTGACAAAAAGTAAAAGAAAAGAAAAAAATAAGTTCCTTTTGGGCCTGAACCAAAGGGCCTATTTGTCTTCAAAAAAGTTGACATCAAACAAATCCTCGCCTATAAGTAAGAGATGCACTTGATTCAGTTTGCGCATAAAAAATTAGTCCTGCTGGCGCTTGTGGCTTCGATTATGCTGACGCTTTGTCCGCTTGATCATTTCATGCCAATGGCTGAAGCCAATTCACACAGTGACACGGCTTCAGGCGAATGTATGCCGGATGTCTGTGCGACACTTGAGTCTAAAAAAACAATCGTGCAGGAACGAGTTGCCCAGGCGAAGCTCTTGTTTCTCCCTGTCTCGCTTGTCACTTCTTTTCAATTTCAGCACCGGGCTGTGCTCCTCAGTATCAAGAGCGAGAGTGCTCCGCCGCCGAGATTAAACACCCTTTACGCCCTTCACGCAACATACCTGATCTGATTTTTTCTCCTAGAAAAAACCGATAGCGAAGGAGGCAAGGGACTTTAAGTCTCCTATCTAACTGCCTTTGTAAGCTGTTTTTTTGATTCCGAGATGGAAATACCCTGTCTCGATTTAGGAGAATAATATGTCTGTAAAGTCTTCAGAGGACCCGTTTCAATTTTTTTTAAAAATGGCCAGTTTTTTTCTGTTGGTCTCCCTGATCCTGCTCGCCACATCATCCCCAGCACAGGCGATTCCAGCTTTTGCCCGAAAATACGATCTATCCTGTACCTCCTGCCATACGAAACCACCGAGGTTGAATGCCTTTGGAGAGGCCTTTCACATGGCGGGTTATCAAATCCCTAAAACAAAAGAAGGCGAACTGAGAAAGAAGCGTCGTATCGGACGGATTAACTCGGAGATCGAGCTTTTGAACATCTTTGCACTTCGCGCGACAGGTAATTTTGTCGAGTCTTACTCTGGAGGAAAGCCCGCTGAAACAAACCTGGCGCTGCCTCGTGAAATAGAACTCTATTTTGGCGGGACTTTCACTGATGACGTGAGCTATTTTTTCAATTTAAGCAATGAGATCGACGCCGTTGAAGGCATTGAAAACAACCTCTTCGAGCAAAAAACGGCATTCGGTCTTGGAAAAGAATTTTTCCTCATGTTTGACCTGGGGCCAGGACTCTTTAAAAAGCCATCGGGGGCGATGGGTGGCCCAATGATGATGGGGCCGATGATCATGGTCGGCAAGGTGGATCCTTCGACTAATTTTTCTTATTCGACCAATAGGCAATTTATCATCAATAGCCCCGGACGTGTCGACAAGGATGGCAATATCCAGCGTTTTACACTCACCCCCTATGCCTTTGCTTCAAAGTTTTTTGGGTTGCAAACAGGCAGTGGAAAATCTCTTGAAGTCACACGCTCGGTGCTCTACAACACTGCCGGAGATTTTGGTTTGGATGTGCATGCCATGGTCGGTCGGTTCATGCTTCAAGCCGGTGTGATGCAAGGCATCGAAGCAGGGACATCCGATGCGAATGAGAAAAAAGATCCCTATCTGATGGCGCGGATGAATTTTGGTGGCACGAACTATTTTTCCGGGAGTGTTTCGGGTCTTGCCAACTGGGGAAATGATACCGCGATGGTGGATCGACAGTTGATCGACTGGTTTCGTTACGGTTTTGCTGGCAATGTCAAGTACAAGCTGCTTGATATCTACGGGGCGATCATTTGGGATGAATTGAGTGGTTTGCCTTCAAGTGTCGCTGGGAATTTTGATAACACTGCCATGGGTTTGACGATCGAAGGTGATCTGCTCGTTACGGATCAACATCTGCTTTCTATTCGATATGATCAGATGGAATCGGGCGGTTTTATCAATCAGAAAGCAGACGGAAAAACTCTGACCTTCCAGATCAGGAAGTATTACAGAGATAACTTTGCCCTCTTTTTGCGCGACACGGTCAATGTCGGTACCGTGAGTGACAACCCGCTTCAGAATTTTAGAAATCTCGTCGCGCTTGGACTCGATATCGATTTTTAGTCAAAACAGCACCAAGTGCTCCCGTCATTCCCGCAGGGTTCTAGCGGGAATCTAAGGGCTTGCATCATATGGATTCCGGCTACAAGTTTGCCGGAATGACGCTTAAGTTAGGAGGCAATCATGCAAAAAATAAAAAATGTTGTTGGATTCACAGGACTTCTGGCTGTTGTTGTGCTCACTGTTTCTTTCTCAAATGTTCAATCGCAAGAGATGGATCATTCCAAAATGGACATGTCGGGGAGCGAGATGAAAAAGATGGATCACTCCGCCATGGAGATGAGTACAGACAAGATGCAAGGCATGCAAGACATGAAAAACATGAAAGACATGAAAGACATGGGGGATATGGATATGAAAAACCCCGATGCCATGGCGATCATGAAAGGGAAGATGATTTTTCAGATGAGCTGTTTTTTGTGCCATGGGAACAAAGGGGAAGGGGATGGCCCTGCTGCACGATTTATTGGCCCTTACTCTCACCCAAGACCCAATAATTTTACGATGGGTATTTTCAAGTTTAGATCCACCGAATCGGGGGATCTGCCGATGTTAAAAGATCTGATGCGAACCATCCGCGAAGGCATTCCCGGCTACATGCCCTCCTTTCGGAACATGGGTGAAGAGGGCATCAAGTCCGTGGCGATGTATATTGCAAAAGAATTCATTCAGGAGGAGTTGCCGACTGAGTCAACGATCAAATATGTCCAACATGTTGGGCCCTACATCTATTCGCCTCAAAGTGTAGAGCGTGGCGCGCGTATCTACGGAAGCATGCAGTGTGGTGAGTGTCACGGCGATGATGGTAAAGCGGGAAGGATGGATCTAAGGGATGAGCGAAAGATCATGATTCATCCCGTTGATTTGACACGGCGGGAAACATTTGGAAATGGGATATCCCACGAAGATATCTATCGAACCATCATGACTGGATTGGATGGTACACCCATGCCTGGTTATAACGATTCTTTTGCGGGAAAGGAAGACAGTGCCTGGGACTTGGTGCATTATATTCTTTCCTTGCAGGGGCGATAGCTAAATGAAGGGGGCGGAGAAAGGAATTCAACATCTCTTCAGTGATAGATCTGGCGGGCTTCTTTTATCCGACTGGGTCGCACATGGACTGGAATTCATCGCTGTTTCTCTCATTATTGTTTTCGCCGTCGTCCTTCTCATTGTGGTGCTTTTTTTTATTATTGACGTGAGCCAGCACACAAATGCCGTCCGGCGCAACTATCCGGTGCTGGGCCGCTTTCGATATCTCTTCATCCGGGCGGGAGAATTCTTTCGGCAATATTTTTTCGCGATGGATCGAGAGGAAATGCCCTTTAACCGGGCAGAGCGAGAGTGGGTCAATCGGGCGGCAAACAATACAGAAAATACCATTCCTTTTGGTTCGACGAACAATTTGAGTGTCCCCGGTACCCCGATTTTTGTGAATTGCCCCTTTCCCACCCTGGAAGTGGACGCCGTAGAATCGCTCCCGATGGAAATTGGAGGCGATTGCCGAAAACCCTACCGCGCGACTTCTTTTTTTAACATTTCCGGCATGAGTTATGGTGCGCTTTCCATTCCGGCGATTCGGGCACTTTCCTTAGGCGCAAAATCAGCAGGATGCTGGTTGAATACCGGAGAAGGCGGTCTTTCGCCTTATCATCTGGAAGGTGCTTGCGACATCGTCTTTCAAATCGGCACGGCGAAATACGGAGTGCGGGATGTCGATGCCAAGCTGAGCGAAGATAAATTACGCAAAATTGCCGCCCATCAGCAAGTCAAAATGTTTGAGATCAAATTGAGTCAGGGCGCAAAGCCAGGTAAGGGCGGCATTTTACCCGGGGCAAAAGTGACCCGCGAAATTGCGAAAATACGTGGTATCGAAGCCGGAAAGGATTCCATCTCACCCAATCGACATCCTGAGATTGACTCGACAAAAACACTGCTCGATTTTGTTACCCGAATCAGGGAAGTCACAGGGAAGCCCGTGGGTTTCAAAACGGTCGTGGGTTCGGGTGACTGGCTGAATACACTCTGTCTTGAAATCGCAGAACGCGGCATAAAAAGTGCGCCGGATTTTATTACGATTGACGGTGGCGACGGCGGATCCGGGGCTGCACCGATGCCCTTGATGGACAATGTCGGCCTTTCTTTGAGAGAAGCCCTGCCGATGGTAGCGGATATACTGACTAGACATGGTCTCAAGGGTCGTATTCGTTTGATCGCTTCGGGGAAGCTGATTACCCCGTCCGATGTGGCCTGGGCCTTGTGCGCCGGTGCAGATTTCATCAATTCCGCACGGGGATATATGTTTGCACTGGGCTGCATTCAGGCCATGAAGTGCAATACAAACCTCTGTCCAACCGGGGTCACTTCTCATAATCCACGTTTTCAGGCGGGGCTGAATCCTCAATTTAAGTCGGTACGCGTTGCAAACTATTGTCGGAACATCGTACATGAGGTGGCTTTGATCGCCCATGCCTGCGGTGTGCGGGAGCCGAGGGAGCTGCGGCGTGCTCACGTCAGAATTGTGGGGGGCGAACGCTTTTCGCAAGCGATGCACGAGCCTGAAGCCTCAAGCCATCACTTTAGTGTGGACAGAAACAGAAACACTTGAAGAAAGGAACATTATGAAAAATATTATTCTTACATTAGGGACAGCCCTTACTCTGGCTGGTGTTCTTGGTCTCACGGTTGTTTATGCCGGACTCTTTAATGTTTCGGCCTTATGGGAAGATCCTGTTTTGGTTCGCTGGGTTTTAAATGAGACCCGTGAGAATTCCGTAAGCAGCCGTGCAGCATCCATCGAAGTCCCGGATTTGGGTGATATGAAACAGGTCGAAGAGGGTTTTCGTAGTTTTCGTGAAATGTGTGCAATTTGCCATACCCCTCCAGAAGCAAGCGATTCTCCGATCGCACAAGGTCTCAATCCAGAAGCGCCGGATCTCGCGGAGCGAGCCCTTCACATGTCCGAGGCTGAATTGTTCTGGGTGATCAAAAATGGGGTTCGAATGACGGGCATGCCCGCTTGGGGGCCGACGCACAAAGACCCCGAACTCTGGAGCATTGTTGCCTTTGTAAAAACCTTACCCGATATGAGCGGTGCTGATTATAAAATCATGGATGAATCCGCAGCCCTAGGACACGGTCATAGCGGCGGGGGACACGGAGACGACAACGGT
>VAOX01017805.1_pt1 | contig 10091 bp, 7 predicted proteins | sample 3393891 | NCBI WGS metagenome assembly VAOX01 (sample SAMN08290429, study PRJNA428436) | hydrothermal vent metagenome | isolation source: Deep-sea hydrothermal vent chimney | place: Indian Ocean: Southwest Indian Ridge | depth 2822 m m | reverse complement strand
CGCGAATATTATAACGGCCCACTTCTTTGCATAGCGATTCCGTAAAGCCCTTGATTGCGGCCTTGCTGGCACAGTAGTGCACAGGTGCATCAATCATTCGTGTGCCTGCAAGGGAACCAATATTGAGTATGTTTCCCTGTCTCCTGCGTATCATTTGTGGGAGTATTGCGCGTGACATTAAATAACAAGACTTTAGGTTGGTATCTATAATTTGATCCCAATCTTGTTCATGCATTAATGCTAATGGCATCGCTTTACTCATCCCGGCGTTATTAATGAGTATGTCTAGTTCATCCCATTGCTTTGACAATTGCGCGAGCATTTTTTCAATGGCATTAAGATCCGTTGCTGATGTCTTAAAGCATTCAATACGTGTATGTTGCTTGCGGGTCGCAGACAATAGGGTAAGTGTTTTTTTAGCGGCTTGCTCATCTTGGGAGTAAGTGAATGCTAAATTCGCCCCTTGTTTTACGGCCTCAAGAGCGATTGCACGCCCAAGACCACGGGAACCTCCGGTGACCAAAATATTTTTATTGTTAAGGGGGCGAGTGTGAATTGAAGTCACTGAAAATAATCCTGAGCTAGCCACGACCAAAATACACGGGAACGATGCCGCGCTTTATTTTGATCCAATAATTGAGATTGTTAAAAAGGTGCAGCCATTTATTTTTAAAACTCCCTCGCCAGATACGGCTAATGATGTTACGCAAGGAATAGAATTGTCGCAGCGCGCGCCAATATCCTTCAATTATTTCGTCATGGCTTAGATGGGGATGTTCAAATACCACAAAGCTTTCTCTGTAGTGGTTAAGGTCATAGTCAATGATCTTGCCTTGTGCCAGGATGCGTTTGCCTTCCGGGGTTGCAGGGTAGGGGGTGTAAATAAAGAACTCTGCAATGGCAACTGCTTGTTGGTTGAGGTATTGAACGGTCTTATCAAAGATATCAGCTTTATCGTCGGGTAAGCCAAAGACAATCAACGCGTGAACGGCAATGCCGCTGTCCTGTACTGTTTTAATAGAGTGATCAAATTGGTCCACGCGATTAAAAGATTTGTCGAGTTGTTCAAGACTTTTTTGATTAATGCTCTCCATACCAATCGCCAGCATACGGCAGCCAGCGAGCCAGGCTTGGTGTAGCATCTTCGGGTCACGTGCAACATTAACGGTAACTTGTGCGCCCCATATTACTTTTAGTTTCTTCATTGCCTCAAAAAGCTGTCTGCAAAATTTCCGATTCTCCATTAAATTATCATCCGTGAAATGGATGTACTTACCAGGAATAGCGGTGATATCGCGTACTATATGTTCCACTGGCCGCATTCGGTAAGTGGGGTAAAGCTGAATAATAGAACAATACTCGCAGCGATAAGGGCAGCCACGCGTTGCTTGCACAGGGTAGCTGATGAACCGGCCTTTTTTGATTAAGTCATAGCGAGGAAGCGGGAGTTGGTCGAGTTGTTTTAATACGGCGCCTTTATAGCAAGGTTTTAACTCCCCTTTTTCTATGTCTCGCAACATCTGTGGCCACACGATATCCCCTTCGCCAATACAGAGTGAGTCAACATGATCCTGAACTAGCTCGGGGTGCATGCTCGGCAGAAAACCACCCATGACAACGATTTTTCCAAGCTTTCGAAATCGGTCAGCGATTTCAGTGGCACGTGAGAGTTGCATTACATAAGCTGAAATAGCGATTACGTCGGCATCACTATCCCAGGGGATTGCTTGCATGTAATCGTCTACATGATTAACTTTGATATGCGACGGTGTACTGGCGGCCAAAAGAGGTAGGGCGAGTTCCGCGACATTCGCAGTCGTTAATTTATCAATTAAACGGCGAGCGTGGACCAGACTCCCATCGGCAGCATGGTGGGCAGAATTGACTAATAATATTTTGTTAATCATTCGGGCAACTTGAGAGTTACTCGTACTGGAATCTCAGCCCGATTCATATCAAGATGATTTTCACGCATTCGGTGTACGTTATTATAAGCACAACCTGGCATCAAACGGCCATCAGGCAATGCGTAATGAGTGCAACATTTGCGAATACGAGAGACATCAAAATCATATTCATCCATAAAGGCATGAATGAATATGGCCTTGATTCTTTGCTCTGTTTTTTGCCATAAAGGAATATGATTATCAGGATGGTCTGAGTTGAAAGAGTCGACCAGCAATCGCAGTGCCGCTAATACATTTTCGGAATCAGCGGTGACAGACTGGGCAGACCATAAGTTATAGATGGCGTCCTGTACGAGCTGTTGTGATTCATCATCCGATTCAATGATTGCCCTGTTACTCAAAAGATCAAGATATTTTTTTAAATCAGTAAACCTTGATAAAGGAACATAGTCGCCATTTTCCAGCTTGAGCAAATAGACGGCGGTATAACAAGACGGATGAGAACAGGGCACGGGTAAAAAATCTTGAGGTTCTAACCAGTCTGTTTGTTCGGCAATTAATTTATGTAAATCAACTTGTGTAAGTTTGCGTAAAGGGTCTTGCGGAAAACTTGTCCCTCCAGCACCGGTATAGGCTGCCGGTTGAATGGTGACTGAGGTAACAAAATCATGCGATAACGCGTAATTAATAACAGCACCGATTTCCTGGTCGTTAAACCCTCGCGCTACCGTCGGGACAAATATAGTGGGAATATTAAATTTTTGACAGTTTGCCAAACAGGCTTGTTTGGTTTTTAGTAAATTCGCGCCGCGAATAGATTGATAGTTTTTGTCATCCAGAGAATCAAACTGTAATGAAAGATATAAGCCCAGCGCTTTAAATCGTTTGGCAAACTGCTCATCTTTACCAATTTTTATTCCGTGGGAAGAAATCAATATACGCTTGATCTCAGGTTTAGAAGTGGCGTATTCGCATAATTCAAAAAACTGCGGGTGTAACGTAGGTTCGCCTCCACTCAATAAAGCCAATTCTAGAGTCCCTTCTTTCTCGATTAAACCGTCTATTACAAACTTGAATTCGTCAACAGTGATGTTCCATGAATTTTGGTTCCAGACAATGCAAATAGGGCACTCAAGGTCGCAATGGTTACTGATTTCTATAATGGGAGAGCATGTATGCTGCTCATGGTCTTCACACAAGCCGCAATCATCCGGGCAGCCCTTGTCAACTTTTGTGGACCATTGTTTTGGTAGAGTGCCTGGTTTGGTGTAACTTAAGGATTTGATCCAATAATCAAGATCGCTCGACACTATAGATTCGAATTCCCCGTGCTCAGGACAGCGTTTACTCATAATGACATTGTTGTCTTCAAATAAAATTTTGGCTTGAATAGTTGATCGACATTCAGGGCAAATAGACTGAGTGGCGGAAAAAAAGGCACGCTTGCGGTCTAGTTTGTCGTCAAAGGTGCTGGAATCACAACAACTAGTCAATATTGGGTGGTCTGGATTTGTCATAGCTTCCCTGGAAAATTAAAATTGTTGCCGTCTCTCTTTATTCGGTACAGACTATTTTAGCCAGATGTTAATGCTGGAGTAAATAGCGTAAATGATTTGAGTGTTTTTTTGTGGTGTAGGTTGCAATTGTAAGTGACTGAACAATGTTTTTGAGTAATCAGTAGACTTGTACTATTGGGGTGTATTGATTGAGTTGTTATACTTCTGTTGCTTTTTCCACTAAACGGCAATGGAGCCACGTTCTGTTCAACGGGCAATCGTTATGAGGGTCAGACTCGATTGTTCTAAAGACCAGTTGAATCTGACGCCAGCAACTTAATCCGGTGATAGCGCCAATAACTTAGTCAGGTCATAATGCTAATAACGAAAAAGAGTGATCATCTAATTTTTCCGCAATGGTTAACAGTGAGTGCCATACTGCCTTTGCTAGCAGGGCTTTATGCTTCCTGGAATTCTATTTCACAGGGGAGTGCGAGCGAGTTATTGTGGGTCTGCAATGTATTTAATTTTGGCTTGGCCATTGGGCTTTATTTTAGGCATGCGGTGACGCTGTGGATTTCCACTTTGTGGATAGTCGCAGGAACCCCGCTGTGGATTTGGGATAATATTGAACGTGGGACTTACTTAACGGTACATGCTTTTTTTATTCATGTGGTGTCAGCGGTGATTGGGCTAATAAGTTTGCGCTATGTACCATGGCCATCGAGAGTGTGGTATAAGGCGCTATTGGCTGTGATTTTATTACAACTGCTGACACGTTTAGTGGCTGATCCGGCGTTAAATATTAATATGTCAGCGAGTGTGTACCCTGCGTTACAAGGACTATTTGATAGTTTTTTAGTATATTCTTTATTCAATCTCCTCTCTTTTTCTCTCACACTAATACTGCTAGAAAGTTTGTTCAAGAAGGTGCTTAGACGGTGGCCTGTGAGTGACTGAATCAGATATTCACTATCAGGTTATTGTAGTGGGAGCAGGTCCTGCAGGGCTTGCGATGGCGTATCTGTTAGACCAACATAAAATTAACTACCTGGTAGTTGATCAATCAAATCAAATTGGTGGCTTGTACGCGACGTTGCATCCTGAACTAGAGCTGCTATCTCCCGCTAGATTTAATAGCTTACCTGGTGTGAAATTCTCTAGCGATAATGCACGGGTATCTGTGGCCAGTTACCATGATTATCTAAAATTCTATGCGCAAAAATTTCCCTTAAATAGTCGATTTGATACACACATTAATAATATAAAGTACGAAAATAGCCGCCACATATTGCAGACTACTTGTGGAGAGGTATTGCGCTGCAAGTCCTTGGTAATCGCGACCGGTATGACCTGTTTTCCCAAACCTTTACCCTGGAATGGGAGCTTCGAAAAAGTTGATCTGCATACTGGGGTGCAATGGAAGGGCATTGATTATTATAAGAACAAAAGAGTATGGGTGGTAGGGTCTGGCACATCTGCGTGTGAGTTAGCGGCTCTTTTGGTGGGGCATGCGGAGTTGACGCTTTTGGTGAATAAACCAGTTAAGCCTGTGCCGCTTTATTTTGCAGGAATCAATATTCATTATTGGGTTAGACCATTAGAATTAATCTCAAAAAAATTGTATCCAGGCATTTGTAAGCATGATTATTTAGAGCCTGTGATTGATACGGGTATTAAGGATGCGATGCGCCGTAAATTGCTGACGATTGTTGATATTGCTGATACTGAATTTGTTTCAGGCAAGTTATTTAAAGGAGAGGGTGACGAGGTTCTTTGTGTGGATCCAGAGGTCATCATTAATTGTACTGGGTTTCATTTTGATACCAGTATTGTGGGCGAAACATTAGATTATGAGGCTAATAGAATGATTAAATTACATAAAAATTGTAGTGATAAAGATAAGCGGCTGTATTTTCTCGGATTTCCGTGTTCAGGGGGTATTGACTCAAAATTTCTACGTGGGATCAAGCGAGATGCGTATCGTATTATTAAGCAAATAGTCTGAGTAAATAGAGGCTTACTATAGTGCTTATTCCAGAATGTGTGCAGCTAGTGATTTTCAAAAAATAATGCAAGACAATTCTAGCTAAAGAGCGTAGGTTGTGTGTTGTAAAGGCTTAATTAACAATAAAAATAGCGAGTAAGTGCCATTTGAAAAATCAGGTTTTAGCCTGATAAGCGACGAAATATACGCCGGGAAGGATAGCGGTGAAAATAATAAAGCTTAGCTAAATGGTAGCATCACAGGAGTGGAAAATGAAAATAAAAAAATCGTTACTGAACAAAATTATTGTGTCGATATTACTGCTGCACAGTAGTGTTAGTTTTGGAGATAACGATCGAGCCGAAGTGATTGGTGACTTTAATCAAGAGGGTGAAATTCTGTATGCATCTCCTCTCTTTAAAAGCTTTACAAAGTTGGATGCACAAGGGAGCCCGCTGAAGGGTAGTGAATTTACTAAAATCTATGGAACGGGACGTGATAAGCTGCAGTTGATACCCGGTGACTATGAAATTTCGGCAATGTGTTCGGGGAGCCTTTCATCCACAATGGGTAAAGCGAAAATTACACTTGAGTCTGGTAAGTCTTATAAAGTTGTGTGTAGTACCAAAGATGGAAAGCAAAAGTTAATTATTAAATCTATTTCACAGTTTCTTTTTAATAAATGGGCACCTAAAAATTAGCAATACATTAATGTGATTTAAAGGCTTTTTCCAGATGAGATTCGAAGTAGTCGCGCAGAGGGACTGGCTTGTGTATTAAAAATCCCTGCAGATAGTCCACTCCAATTTCCTCTAGTCTGGTCCGTATTTCAGAATTTTCCACATATTCAGCGACTGTCTTGATGTTCATTACGTGGCCGATACGGTTTATTGATTGTAAGATTTCGTCGTCTACATGGTTCCCGATAATGCTTTTAACAAAAGCGCCGTCTATTTTCAGGTAGTCAACCGGGAGATTTTTGAGATAAGATAAAGACGACAAGCCCGAACCAAAATCATCAAGCGCGAACTCGCACCCCATTTTAGCCAGTTCATTCATAAATTCTTTGGCAGCGTCTAAATCAAATATTGCGGCCGTTTCTGTGAGTTCAAAACACAATAACGAAGGGTCGATATCATAATGCGTAATTTTATGAATCAAAAATTGTAAAAATGATTCGTCACCAATACTTTGCCCTGATAAATTAATATTCAGTGGAATACGTAAGTTTTTTGGTAATTGAGCGTAAAAGGCTAAGCAGTTAGCAACAACCCACTGATCAATTTTAGGCATTAACTGATAGTGCTCGGCCGCCGGAATAAAAGTATCTGGCATCACCAGTTTGCCATCATCGATAATTCTCACTAAAAGCTCTAGCCGTGATTGTAAATGTTGCTGGTGACTGGCAGGTACAATAAGTTGCGCATGCAAAACCAGGCTATCATTATCAAGCGCTTTCTGTATACGGCTATGCCAATGTAAGCGATGTTGTTGTTTGATTAAATTGTTGTGACCAGTAGCGTATAGTTGCACACGATTACGGCCAGATTCTTTCGCCAAGAGACATGCCGCCTGCGCATTACTTAAAGCATTTTTTACGTCGAGTGAGGTAATATTGATCGATACAAGGCCGATACTGGTACTTGCAGGGAATTCTTGATCTTGCCATTTAAAACGATATTGGTATAGGTCGTCATTCAGTTTTTGCGCGAATTTATGTGCGTTAGAAGTCTTTTTGTTGTGTAACAAAATGCCAAATTCGTCACCCCCCAGTCGTGCGACTGTGTCTTCAGTGCCCAGTGCGCCCTTAATAAAAGCAGTGACCTCTTGTAAAAGAGCGTCTCCTGCATCGTGACCGCAAGTATTGTTGATGATTTTGAGTTGATCGAGTCCTAAATGCAAAACGGCATGGTGTTGTTGATGATTTTGAACGTCGCGAATCAAATGTTCGAGTCTTTTCTCAAACTCATTGCGATTCACCAATCCGGTTAAAGAGTCGTGTGTATTATGCCAGGCGAGTTTGCGATCGTATTCCTGTATGGCGCTGTTGTCTTTCAATACAAGAATTAATTCTCGTTCATCTGATGAAGCTGAATGTGCCTGTTGTAAATAGCTCACGGTAGTCACTGATAGGTCGATTGCCACTTTTTGGTGGTCTCGCCGCGAGAGTGTCACTTTGAGGTTTTTGATTACCTTCTCTTTTTCGTGAGCATTAATCCATTGTTCGGATATATAGAAGGGTGCTTCTGTCTTGCTATCATTCAATGAAATAATATCATGCAATGAGGTGCCAATTGCTTCGCTGGCACTACAAGCGGTAAGCTGTTCTGCCTTGCTGTTAAATGAACGGATCACACAATGAGCGTCGGTTTTTATAATCGCATCGCTTACCAGGTTAAAGGCGAGTTCGATATCTTTTTGCGCCCGCTCTACTTTTCTGCTTTTGACAGCCTGTTGCTGATGATCTTCAATGAGTATCATAAAACCAAAGCTTTTATTTAGAGTAATGCGTGTGCTACAAAGTCGTACTGGCGTGGCGTCGCTTAGCGAATGAACCGGTAATTCAGCATTTTGTTGATTCCTCGAATTTGGATTATGAACGAAATAATGTGTTTGGTTGGAAGTGAATATTTCCATTGGCTTGTTACTAAGTGCTTTTTGATTTTCGTCAAAAAATAAATCACTGAGAAATATCTCAAGCCAATCTTCATTATTTAGTGAAAACAGTTCTTCAGCACGACGATTATGTTTTAAAACGAGCCCTTCCTGGTCGACCAATAGAACGCTAAACAAGGGGTTGTTAAACAAGGCATGCAGTTGAGCATCGTTGGTAATCGAGCTACGAATCAGGTCATCAAACTCTTTACTTTGGGTATGCAAACTATTGTGTAGATTATGTAGACGGCTGGTGTCAAGTATTTCCAGTACACAAAAATTACTGCCGTGCAAATCGGGTACGGCAGTAATATGTACCTCATGTGGTAATTCCCCTGAGGCATTGCTTAAGGGCAGTACGGGTTGTTGACCATGAAAGCGAGAAGATTTCTTATCATTGTTTTTAATGCATTGTTCAATGCTTGATTGCAACTTACTTTGATGAATAGTCGGAAATACTTCTTCTATTGTTAAGCCGATTGCCTGAGTACGGCTTAATCCTGACCACTCACTAATTTGCTTGTTCCACACCAAAATATTTTGTTCACAATCAAGCACTATAATGCCGTGTTGAGATTCATCAATAAGAGTATTCGCAAGGTCGTATAGACTGGTGCCGGAATTAGTGAGAAGTGTTAGTTTTTGTTTGATCATACCGGGCCGTTAAAATTTGTATTGCTCACTGGATAATAACCCGAAAATAGCTTCGCTAAATTGCAGTCCTCATTTAAAGTGAGGTTACAATAGGCTAAGTCTCGCTTCTCCGAGTACGCTGCACAATATAGCGCGCGTATGTCCTAAACCTTTAAGTAAAGCTTTTCAGTTGAGACTGAACAATTCTGGCAGCGCTTTTTACCGGATTATAAGGCTATGGCGTTGTGTTGAAAGGGGGGGTAAGATTGACCTTATAGTTACCGGGGAATTGATATGAGCGGATGTTTAGTAGTATTTAACATTACTTAAGCACACATGGATCGCACTGAGCGTTTTTATAAAATAATACGGTTATTAAAAGCCCGTTCTCGTGTCAATATTCAATATTTTCTTGATGAGCTTGAAGTGTCGCGAGCAACATTTAATCGAGACCTTGAGTATTTAAGGGATCGACTTAATGCGCCTATACAATATGACAGATCAGAGAATAGCTATAAATTAGCTGACGCGGATAAAGAATTTGAATTGCCCGGCATTTGGTTGACTGCCGGTGAGGCGAGTTCACTCTTTACATTATTACAATTAATCGAACACCTTGAATCGGGAATACTATACGATGCCATTCAGCCGTTTCAGCAGCTGCTCGTCAAGCGATTAAAGGACGATGGCTTAAATATTAACGATGTAGTCAAGCGCGTTAGAATTATAAGTATGAGTGCCAGGCAAGTAGAGCCGCGTTATTTTGAATTGGTTTCGTATATCGTTCTCAAACAAAAACAAGCCAGAATACAGTTTTATAACCGCGCACGAGATGAAGCAAAATGGCGGCACATATCACCACAACGATTAGTCCACTATCGAGACAACTGGTATCTCGATGCACTGGATAACGAGTTACAGCAACTCCGCACCTTTTCACTTGATTGCATACACGAACTGGAAGTTGTCAATCAGCCTGCAATAGCCGTTACCGAAGAGACACTGGATAAAGAATTAGCCAGCTCGTACGGAATTTTTGCAGGAGCCGAAACGCAAGAAGCGCTATTGCGATTCACACCAGAACGAGCACGTTGGGTCGCAAGAGAAAACTGGCACCCGGATCAGAGTGGGAAGTTTGATGAGCGTGGGTATTACCTTTTAACCATTCCTTATAGTGCCGAGCATGAATTGATTATGGATATATTAAAACATGGTGTACATGTAAAGGTTTTGTCGCCATCTTCGCTGGTTGAATCCGTTGCCTCCGCTTTGAAAAAGGCGCTGGGCCAATATTAGTTAAGTTGAATATAGCTGTCTCATGTAGTGAGGCAGTGGTGTGGTATGTTTAGTAGCAGGCTAGAAATGATTGTTTTGGGGTGAAATAAAGTAATTGTATAAATGGGGGAAATTTTG
>VAOX01009248.1_pt1 | contig 10098 bp, 12 predicted proteins | sample 3393891 | NCBI WGS metagenome assembly VAOX01 (sample SAMN08290429, study PRJNA428436) | hydrothermal vent metagenome | isolation source: Deep-sea hydrothermal vent chimney | place: Indian Ocean: Southwest Indian Ridge | depth 2822 m m | reverse complement strand
TCAAGCACTGAAAACACTGGGCAGTGCACGCCGTCCACTCGTATTTACAAAATGCGGCCTGGTGTGGGATGAAAATAAAGATATCGGACACAGCCTGAAATCCGACTCGATTCGAAAGGAAGTTGAAGCCAGTCTCAAGCGTCTGCAGACTGATGTGCTGGATTTGTGTCAAATCCATTGGCCTTCCTTTCCTCCGGGAAGCCCTGCACCGGATTTGGAAACGGCTTGGCAAACCCTCTCAGACTTGATCACAGAAGGAAAAATCAGACATATCGGGGTGTCCAATTTTTCCATTGAACAACTCGAACGTATTCAGAAAATTGTGCCCATTACCTCCTTGCAACCCCCTTATTCGCCACTGATGCGAACGGTTGAAAACAATGTGCTGCCCTTTTGTGAAAAACAGAATATTGGCGTTATTGTTTATTCTCCGATGCATAATGGTCTGCTGAGCGGGAAGATGAACCGCGAACGCATCGATACGCTGCCTGCCTCGGATTGGCGAAAAAAAGTGAACCCAGCCTTCAGAGAACCGCTTTTGTCACGCAACCTGGCCTTTGTTGAAGTATTACGCAACATTGGGAAACGCCACGGTCGGTCACCTGGCGAAGTGGCGATTGCATGGGTGCTTCGGCTGCCTGCAGTCACCGGTGCAATCGTAGGTGCGCGTAATGCGACGCAAGTCGATGGTTTTGCAAAAGCGATGCATTTTCGGCTGAGCGAAAGCGAAATTTCTGAAATTGAACCCCAACTGCCGGACTCGGTAAACATGATGGATGGACCTTAGCGGCGAGGACAGAAGAAACGATTTAGTCTATGCCAGGCCTTAACATTTGCATATCAATTTTAAAATTGGCTTTGTCGTGACAGCCAGAAATTTGTTCGAAAACATTTGAGAGACTGACAACAATTGGCAAGAGATTCACCTACCTGCTAATATGGGCAACAGTTTTTAGCCCCGACTCCTGTCATTTTGTGCATTGGCGTTGAGCGTTTTGGGTAGAAAGGAACTTAGATCCTATGAAACAATATTTTTTTATCGCTGGTATTTTGCTCTATGGGCTGTTTTTTTCAGCCAGCTTGGTTCTTTCAGGTGAGACACAAAAACCTGGCGATTCGCTGATCCTGGAGGATTTTTCCAAACAGGAGGAGAATGGACTGCCCCCGATTTGGAAACCTCAGAATGCAAACCCTGCGCCCTCTAAGGCTTACGAAATTAAAAAAAATGGGGAAGGATTCTTACTTCACGCAAACGGAAAACCCAATCGAATCTTTAAAAAAATGACATGGGATCCCTACGAATACCCCTTTATCACTTGGAAATGGCGCATGCTAAAGGTCCCTAACGATCCAGACAAAGAGCGTAATGCAACGGTTTATGTTGCGCTGGGGACGGATATTTTGGGCATCCCTAAACTTACAAAGTATGCTTGGAGCAGTAACAAAGCCGTGGGCTCCGAAGAATCGGGTGGCATCTTTCGACCGACGACCATTGTGATTCGCAGTGGTCAACCTGCATCGGGCGAATGGGTCACCGAAACCATTAACGTGCTGGAAGAACACAAACGGCTTCATGGGGAGGATCCACCCCATGAAGCCTATGGTTTTGGTATTATCTCGACACTCGACGCAGAATTTGGTCCATTTGTCGCGCATAAATAGTCTCTCCCATTCTTCTCTATCCGACGATCTGAGCGTGATCAATCCGTGCTGAAAGATATTTTGTACATGATCATTGGACTCCTGCTTTTGACGGGGGGCGCCGATGTGATGGTTGCCGGGGCTTCACGACTCGCGCAGCGTTTGGGCGTTTCCGCTTTAGTGATTGGTTTGACCATTGTCTCCTTTGGCACTTCCGCACCGGAAATGGCGGTGAGCCTGTCTGCCAGTTTGGGTGGACAGACAGACATTGCCATTGGCAATGTTGTGGGGAGCAATATCAGTAATATCGGTTTGGCTTTGGGGATCGCCGCAATCGTGCGTCCTTTGGTCGTTCAGGCCCGTCTTGTGCGTTTTGAAGTCCCACTGCTTTTTGTGATTACCTGTTTAACCTACCTCGTTGCCTTGACAGGTGTTCTTCCTCGCTGGTTTGGTGGAACTTTTTTATTAGGACTTTTTGTTTACATTGGCTTACATTATTATTGGTCACGCAAGGAAAAAAAAGAAGTCCAGGCCGAATTTTCTGAAGAAATCCAAGAAAAAGGAAGTGCCAATCTGTCACGTAATCTGGGCAAAATCGTCTTTGGTTTGGCCTGTCTTGCAGGTGGGGGACATTTACTTGTAGACGGTGCGGTGGGGATCGCACGCTGGGCAGGTCTTTCAGAATTACTCATTGGTTTGACGGTTGTGGCGGTGGGGACTTCACTGCCAGAGATGGTCACGTCTATCGTCGCCGTAATGCGCAATCATGGCGATATCGCCATTGGGAATGTGTTGGGCAGCAATCTTTTTAATACCTTGGGTGTACTGGGAGCCAGTGCGGCCGCTCAACCCATTCTGGTTCAAAAAGAACTGCTCGTTCGGGATTTCCCGGTCATGATTTTGCTTACACTCCTGCTCTTTCCATTTTTGAAGTCCGGTTTTGTGCTCAGACGCTGGGAAGGGGCATTGCTTGTACTTATTTATCTTTCTTATGGCGTGATTCTTTTTGTAAACCAGGCATAATCTGGAAATACTCCGAAAAGGTGGATGTTTGTTTTTTGTGAAAAAACTGCGTTTACCAGCTCACGACGGCATCATATTCAAAAATCATCGCCAGCATTTCTTCGTAGCTAATCTTTTGATGTAAGGTCTTTATGCTAACGCACTGGTCTTCAGCCAAAACCAAGGGCTGGGTTTTTAAAACACTGAGATCCATTAAGACTGCATTTTGAATCAGAATAATGGCAATTTTTTGAGCGCCTTCAATCTGCTTGATGAAATCAAGCGGGGTCTGATCCTTGTTGTTTTTGAGGATGTGAAGGGTCTTTTTTTTGTTCACGGTCTTTGCCTCAAAAAATAAAAAAACAGTCTGCTTCTGAAATTTTCTCCGCAGAAGCAGACTGTGACAATAAACCCACCCCTTCATCTTCTAGACAAAAATCGTATTTTTTCCTGCTTGCAGCATCCATAAAAAATACACCCGGAAAATATTCAAAAGCCAGGAGAAAATGCTCCAAACGTTCTTCATCCACAAAATCTGTTTTGTCTGCTTCTAATATGTGCAGGGCTTGTTTTGTGAGTAAAATGGTGACTTGGTGTTCACTTGCGACAAGTCCCAGGGCGATGCGGATGCCTTCGCAAACACGATGGTTTGTACGGGGATCACTTTGAATGAGCACAACAATTTTTTTATGCACAGAATGAACCTTAGTTAAATGAGATAAAACGTTCACAGCCCTTCACTAGATCTGAAAGCACAACCAATCCACCAAAAACCGCTTTGTCACTGACGGGAATCTGATAACGCTGTGCGCCGTAAGCGCAAAGAAAGAGTTTTAAGCCTTTTTGAGTGAGTGCCTCAAGCTGGGCTTCATTGATATTTTGAACCCCTTCATCCACAAGATAGAGATAACACAAGATGTCTTTTTGTAAGGCAGCCTGAATAAGACCCATCGCGGTTTTTAGATTGGGATGCTCTGGTGCTGTGGAAAGCAGGATGCCCAATTTTTTTTTTGACATGTTTGAAGGGGGTCCCTTTTTATTTTTGAAAAAAGATTCTTAAACCTCTATTTCATCCCAAAATTGTAACATATCGTTCTGGATATCGCAGACACGGGCTAAGAATCTAGAATACATTCCTAAGCGTGTTGGGTGAAGCACACAGGCGCTTTGGCGTGAAAATTCAGAGTTACTGTTTGATGCCAAACCACAATCACTCATTGATCAGACTAAGTCTTCATCGCGGGTAGATCAAAAATAAATGTTGCGCCCTGTGTTTCTTCATTTTGGGCGATGACCACCCCACCATGCAGTTCTAAAATTCGTTTGACGATTGCCAAACCCAGACCCGCGTGGTAGCCCCCATCCTGACGGCTTTTTTGGTGACGATAAAACCGCTCAAAGATATGGGGCAAATCGGCCTTTGCGATCCCCGTCCCGTTATCTTGTACCTTCACAAAAATTCGATCTTGATTCGGAGGCGCACTGCGCTGCATCAAGGAGAGTTCAATAATGCCGCCTTCCGGCGTGTGGCGGAGCGCATTCTCAAGTAAGTTTTCCAGTACACGCTGAATCATGCCAATGTCACCCACCACAAAAGGGAGGGTCTGTCCAAAATCCGCCTTCATTTCTATTCTTTTTTCACCTGCCGACAATTTGAATTTTTGCATTACATCCTGAATTAATTCACCCATTGAAAAAGAAGAAGTCTCGAGTAATTTTTGATAAGAATCCAATTTTGCCAATTCAAAGAGTTCTTCAATCAGCACACCAAGTCGTTGACTGTGCCGCATTGCTGTTTCGAGGTATTCAGTTTTCTCAAGATCACTTAAGTCTTTTTGTTTCATCAGCAAGGTTTCCAAATAACCATTCAGTGAGGCCAAAGGCGTCCGCAAATCATGGCTTACATTGGCAACCATTTCACGACGTGCTTCATCTGAACGTTTGAGTTCGGCCCATTGCTGATCAATGTGATCAGCCATGATATTAAAATTCAGTCCGAGGGCATCGATTTCGTCCGAAGGGGATTTTTTCGTGACATAGCGTGTTTTATCGCTCCGTTTAAAATGACTTTCGGTATAGTTTTGAATCACGACAGCAAGGTTTTGCAACCGCCGCGTAAAAAGCCCAAAAGTTGCAAGCCCTGCAATCAAGGCAATCGCAAGACTCGCCAGAAGCCCCATCGCACTACTGCGCATAATATCGCTGCCCTTGAGCATGTCGACCACAGTGTCAAACGCTTCTCCCCCCAGAATAACGTAGAGATAGCCTTCATTGAGTCCTTTTGCGGAAATAGGCGCGGCAGAGAAAATTTTTTGACGATTTGTATTTCGTGGGTCATCGGCTTTAAGGGGCAATCTTTTCGGATTGCCCTTCTGTGCGATAAAAGCCTGCACGGGTTTTAAATCAATCTTTTTGCGCTTTATCTTCTCTTTTTCGGCAGAGTAGGCCAGGATCTTGCCTTGATTGTCGAGTAAATAGACTTCAATGCTGGGGTTGATCACCATGAGCATGTGAAAAATATTTTCAAGGGCCGGACGATTGATTTGTTTATCTTCGAGTAACAAGGCTTCTTTGGAAATATTGGCCGCAAGACTTAAGTTTAATTTTTGTGTGATTTCCTGGTAATAGAGCTCGGCTGAAACACGCACAACGTACAAAAAAATCGCCCCGCTAAAAAGTGCAAAGACAAACAGCACCAAGGCCAGTTTGTGATACAGCGTGCGAAAACGATAGGGCTGTTTGTGGGTGTCATTATTCATCATATATTTTCTGAGTCGGTAAACTTATAACCCACCCCCCAAACCGTGAGCACATAGCGGGGTTCTGCGGGATTGTGTTCTATTTTGGCCCGCAGACGGTTGATGTGGGAATTGACCGTATGTTCATAACCATCGTGACCATAACCCCAAACCTTATCCAACAATTGGCTACGATTGAAAACCCGACCGGGATTATTGATAAAAAACCACAACAGATCAAACTCCTTTGCGGTCAAATCAAGCTGCTTTCCCCCTAAACGCACCTGTCTTTTTTCGCCAATGATCTCAAGATCTCCCGTCTTAAAGTCAGTCTTGGTTTCCGATGTCGTCTGCTTGCCCGCAAGGTCTGTGCGACGTAAAATGGCTTTGACCCGTGCAACCAATTCCCGCACACTAAAAGGTTTGGTGAGATAATCATCGGCCCCCATTTCCAAACCCAGGACACGATCTAATTCGCCTGTTTTAGCGGTCAGCATCAGAATAGGCGTGTAGTCTGACTTGGCCCGTAGTGCCCGGCAAATCTCCAGACCATCCACACCGGGCAACATGAGATCCAAAACAAGCAAGTCAAATTTTTCGGACATCACTCTGGCAAGACCTTCATCGCCGTCTAAGGCAATTTCGACTTCACTGCCAAAATCGCGCAGGTGCAGAGCAACAAGGTTTGCGATGTCTTTGTTGTCTTCGACAACGAGTATTTTACGCATTTATCTTATGCCTTATGCTGGGTCTTATCTTGAACCTCCCCCTTTTTCAAAGTGGGGTAAAAAATGAAAAATAGATCCCTCAGACGCTTGATTTTATCTGAATTGAGCGTCTTCCGGCAAATATCGAAAGACGCTCAATTCGAGTCTACGAAATTCGTTTAATCATGATTTTTGCGACCACATTGTCGAAGCGATGGCCTTCACTTAGAACCGAGGAAGCAAGGCCATCATCCATGCTGACGATGCCCGGATGCACACTGATAAAATCTCGATCCTTCCGTGCGGCATTAAAACCTTCACCACCCGCTGCCGGGCCAGGAATATCGCTTGCGGCTTCGCTATTGCCTTCGGTGCCTGTATCATAGGCCCTGGCATACAGGGTCATTGTTTCGTCTTTTAACATCTTGCCCAATTCAATGCCATTTAAGACTGTAATAGCATCGTTGGTATTGACCAACATGCTGGCAATCGTTAAAAGGGTCTCGCTGCCTGTCAGACTTACCGTCCCTTGTGCTCCAGAAGCGATAACTCCTGTGCCAGAAGTGGTGTCACTCACTGCCGGATCTGCACTTGCATCTGTGAGAAAACTACTGTTATCACCGGATTCGGCCAAGATTTCCAAGGCCGTGTTTGCAGAAGCCCCCAAGGTCATCCCTTGATAAGCTGCACTGTGCATAATCGCTGCCACGGGGGAAAAGGGTTGATTATGGCTTAGATTAAGTACCGTGATTTCATAGCTTCTTTCTTCTGCACCTGCGCTTATAGTGTCATCACTGTCGGAGCAGCCTTGCAAAAAAAATGTCACAAGCAAAAAAATCGCCAGAATAAAATACGAATTTCTTTTCATTTTTCCGCCCTCCTAATTAACAGTAATGACGATTTTAGCGATGGGATTCAACCAGCGATGGATATTTATTGTGAGGTCACTTTTGCCCGCAATAAGATCCGTATCTCCGAGCACACCCCGATGAATATGCACCGTTGTATTGTTTTCGGTCGTCGTCACACCGCTGCCACCCGTCCCACTATTGCCACCGGGATCGGCAGGAATACCCGGTGTTCCTGCTGCACCACCCCCATTGATAATTTCATCGTTGGCTTCCGTGCCCGCGTCGTAGGCATTCAAAAAATAGGTGTAAATGCCTTTAGACCTTGGGATTTCAAGGGCGTCTAAACCCACAAAACCGTCATTTGTGGGGAGCAGCATTGCAACCAGCGAAAGATGCGTATTTTGTCCTCCTTTGGGAAAGGTACTCTGGGTCGATGCCCCCGGGACCAGCAAGCCCCCTGCGGGGTTATCGGAGATATCTGCCGAAATACCCATAAGCTCGTCAATGAGCCCTGAAGTATCACCCCCTTCAGCCATTATCTGCAAATTTACGGATGCAGTGTTTCCTCCTTCAAATAAATGTGTGCTCTCTGGGTGAGTCGCCACAAGCAGCGGAGTGAAATAGATTGCGTTGCTTAAGTTCGTCACATCAACACGCACATTTTGTGCCAGTGTAGGTGTCGCAAAAACCAGGGTGGTAAAAACAGCCGTCAACATTTTTTTCATGGGATTCTCCTTTGAAATGAATAATCGATTGAGCATCGAAGCGTCCTAAGAACAAGTAGACTCAAAAATAGGATAAAAGGAAAAACTCACGTGAAGATTGCATAATGGTCACAAATTGATCACATTTTGGGTTTTCCAGTAAAGTCTCAGAATTGATTCAGAATTCAAGGAGATCGACAAGCCTTCACCTAAATGTTAGCATTCAGATCGAAAAAATAAACACTTTAATCGAAGGCAAAACGAGTCAAAACATGAACCTTTTCGATGCAGAAAAAATCCTATGAAAAAATCGACTAAAGCGGCCTTTTTATCCGGTGTACTGGGGGCAGGTGCGGGGCATCTTTATTTGAAGCGCTATCGGCGGGGCGTGATTTTGATTATGAGTACGCTCTCTGCGTTGGTGGTGATTGCGACACAAGCCGTCAAACAAGCACAGGTTATTTTTGAAAAAATCACCCCGGAAAGCGGCAACCTCACCTTTGATGAACTCTCAGTCCTGGTTGAAAAAACCTCAACAAGTGGAGAGCTTTTTCTCACCAATATGGCCACCATGGTCATTATGATGGTATGGACCTTTGGTATTTTTGATGCCTATAAAATAGGGAAAGACCAAGATAAACAAAAACACCCTGAATCAGAAAAAAATACGTCTTAAAATTAGCTTTAATCGAATAGACAAGGAGAACAAAGATGGCATTTCAGTCTGTGTGTTCGGAAGAAGAGATTCCCTTAAATAGTAAAAAAGCCGTGCGCATCAATGGCGAAAAAATCCTCATTTTTCATCTTGAAGATGGTTTTTTTGCGACACAAAACCAATGTACACACCTCTTTATGCCTTTGGGCAAAGGAAAAATTTTGGATGGCAACAAAATTCAATGTCCTTTTCACCGCGCACGTTTCGATATTCGCACAGGTGAAGTGATCGACTGGGCCAACTTCCCCCCTGGGATTCAGTTACTCAATGTCATTCGGGGTAAAAAAGCACTCAAAACATACAAGGTCAATGTGGATGCGGGACAAGTCACGGTCGATATCTAAGACGTCTGTGGCGTTTCACATGGAAGCTCTGATGAAGTCTGGGGCTTAAACGATTTTTCGGGATTTAATGAGTGTTCGGAATTGCTCGAAAAGGTGGGGATCAAGCCCTCTGCCTTTTTCTCCTTCCATGACGGTCAAGATCTGCTCCGGCTGAAGTGCAGCTTGATCGGGGCGACTGCTGCGCATGGCATCAAACTGATCTGAAATGGTCACAAGTCGGCTGGCAATGTGCTGAGAACGTTTGAACATCATCTCAGGGTAACCTGTGCCATCGTATTTGAGATGATGTTCATAAACGATAAGGGCGGAAACACGTGGGATTTCGGGAAATGCTAACAACAGTGCAGCCCCCTGTGCTGGGTGACGCTTGATTTGATCGACTTCGGCATCCGATAATTTCCATTCGTTTCGTTTTTTTTTAAAACCCGTCTGAGTCTCACCAATATCATGCAATAAGGCGCCCATGCCCACAGCATGAATCACCTCCCGTGAATACCCCAGAGCCTCCGCTTGTGCCATTGATAAAAGACATAAATTGATGGCATGAACATAAATATAGTCCTCAAATGACCTTAAACCTGCAAGCGGAATCACGATGTGAATCTCTTTAAACAAACACGTCTCAAGTCGATGCATGACGTTCCCTAAGTTTGAGAGCAGGGAACTTTTCATTGTTTCTTCGTCGCTGTAAATTTCGCGCATTAAATCAATTTCATCTGAGAACTGTGCGGTATTTTCTCCCTGTCCGGGTAGTTTTAAACCCAATTTTTTGAAGAGCGGAATAATCTGTTTTTCGCCATTTTCTCTCACCATTAGCGTGCCAATGCCAATGTGTAAGGCCTGAAAGGGGGCGGTTTCTGGAGGGCAGTCTTCGGGGTTTGCAAGGTGATCCACCAGGAGCCGAAACTCACTCAGGGGAAGCCCTCTGCGCAGACTTAAAGCTTCGACCTTCTTGTCACAAAACAGTTGTGCAATTTTGGAGACATCGCTCTCGTCCCCGGACAATAAATCGTCGATATAGACTTGCCCGTCTATAAAAACAAAAATGCGTTCATTTCGCTCGACAAATAAATTTTCCAACAAAGTCCCAAGCTTGTCCATGCCGCCTAAAATCTGAGGATGGTTTTGTGGATAGAAAGACCGGTCGCGCACCACTTTGAGCACAGCTCTTAACAAATTCAGTGCAGCCTGGATCGATTTCTCAGAAGGCACAAGGGGTGTCTTTTTTATGAGCGGGGAAGTCTCCCCTTGCGTCTCAAGGGCTTGGGCATCTTGTGTCATTGTTAGCCTTTTTTCTCAATTTCTGTAATGGCCTTGCGAATTGTGCTTTGGATCTCACGTCGTTGCCCCCAGTGCAGGAGCATGAAGAAAAAACCTTTTCGAAATTGTAGTAAGG
>VAOX01021101.1_pt1 | contig 10133 bp, 10 predicted proteins | sample 3393891 | NCBI WGS metagenome assembly VAOX01 (sample SAMN08290429, study PRJNA428436) | hydrothermal vent metagenome | isolation source: Deep-sea hydrothermal vent chimney | place: Indian Ocean: Southwest Indian Ridge | depth 2822 m m | reverse complement strand
TCGCAGGGTATCGTGGTCGGTAATCGCGTTGCATGTCCATTACATGATTGGAAAATCGGTCTTGATACTGGGCTTGCGGTTGAACCCGATGAAGGTTGTGCAGCAAGCTTTCCTATTAAAATGGACGGTGAAAAAATTATGTTGTCTCTGACACCGGTTGAAGGTTGTTCAAACAAATAAAAAACTGTTATTGCGAAAAGTGAAGCGACGTGACGCAGTGATAGTAAAGGTTAATTTATTGATTGTAGGTCAGGCTTCAGCCTGACAATTAAGGAATACAATAATGCTGTTTGGTCGTAAGAAGAAAAACCCCATTAAAATAGCCGATAAGGGAGTAGTGGAATGGAAATATACTACCTGCGGTTACTGTTCAACAGGCTGTTCAATTGAAGTTGGTTTAGACGACAAAGGTGAGGCCGTTGCGTCGCGTGGTGTGGGTGGTGCAGATGTTAATCGGGGTAAGTTATGTTTAAAAGGTATTTTTGAACATGAACTTTTTCGTAGTGCGGGTCGAGGTACTGCACCATTAATTCGTGATCGCTACTTTGATGAGTTCAAAGAAACAACTTGGGATACTGCGCTTGATAAAGTATCAAGTGAAATAACACGTATCCAAGAAAAATATGGTCGTGATTCTTTTGCGATCGTTTCTACAGGTCAAATCATGACCGAAGAGTTTTATACCCTGGGAAAATTAGCACGAGGTGTCATTGGCACAAATAGTTACGATGGTAATACAACTTTATGTATGGCGTCGGCAGTATCAGGTTATAAACGTTCATTTGGTTCAGATGGCCCTCCAGGTTGTTATGATGATTTTGAACACACAGAGTGTTTACTCGCAATTGGTTCTAATTTACCCGAACAACACCCCATAATTTATTGGCGTTTAAAACAAGCCTTGGAGAAACGAAAGTTTCCTGTCATCGTTGTTGATCCTCGTGTGACCATGTTTGCTCAAATGGCTGATATGCATTTACCTATTACGCCGGGAACAGATCTTGTTTTATTAAATGCGCTTGCGCATGTTATTTTAGACGAAGGTTTAGAAGACCGCTCATACATTGAAGCGAATACAAATGGTGGAAAAGAATTTGAAGACTTAGTCGCACAATATGATCCTATCACGGCATCTAAAATTTGCGGTATTGATGAAGATACGATTCGTACCGTTGCTCGTCTTTATGCGAAAGCCGGTGCTGCAATGACTATTTGGACGATGGGAATTAATCAAAGTACACATGGTTCAGATGGCGTTGTTGGTATTAACAATTTAAACCTTATTACCGGCAATATTGGTAAGCCAGGTGGAACAAGTTTATCTATCACGGGTCAATGTAATGCCATGGGTACGCGTGAATGGTCTTCATGTTCAGGGCTTCCTGGCTATCGTTATTTAGAAAATGAAAATGATAGAAAAGAAATTGCAGACTATTGGGGAATAGAAGAAGACTTCTTTCCTAAAAAACGTGGTTTAGCTCAAACAGATATATTCCCTGCAATAGAAACGGGTCAAATAAAAGGTTTATGGTTGGTTGCAACTAATCCAATGACCTCTATGCCAAATACCGCGCGTATACGAAAAACACTAGAGAAATTAGATTTTCTTGTTGTGCAAGATGCGTATGCTGATGTTGAAACAAATGAGTACAGCCATGTTTATTTTCCTGCTGCAGTTTGGGCAGAGAAAGAAGGGTGTTTTACAAATACAGAACGCCGAGTTAATTTAATTAGTAATGTACTCAAGCCGTTTAAAAATTCAAAACCAGATTTATGGATTTTTAATGAAATGGCAAAACGCTTTGAGCAGGGCAGAAAAATAAAATTTCCTGAAACAGCGTCCGGTGTATTTGATGAATTAAAACATTTATCAAAAGGACGTATGTTAGATTATTCTGGTATGAGCCACGAGAAAATAGAGCAGCAACGCGGTATTCAATGGCCGTTTGCAGAAGGCAGTGAAACGGGCTCGCCACGTTTATATACCGATGGTAAATTTCAGTACGCAGATGGTAAAGCCAAACTCATTACTTTACCATTTATTGATAATAATGAGCGACCTGATGAAGAATATCCATTTTGGTTAAATAGTGGTCGTGTTGTTGAACATTTTCATACGCGCACGCGTACAGGTAAAGTGGGTAATTTAAATAAATTTAGCCCAACCCCTTATATGGAAATGAACCCAGACGCCGCAAAAGAACTAGGTATTAGCCATGGAGGTTATGCGCGTTTAACATCTCGTCGTGGTGATGCAATTGTGATGGTACAACTTACTCAGCGTGTGCCACCAAATATGATTTTTATTCCCTTTCATTTTCATGAATGTGTAAATCGAGTTGCCCTAGGTTTACTCGATCCATATTCACGCCAACCCGCATTCAAACAAGCAGCAGTTAAAATTGAAGCAGCAGAAAATCAAGACGTTGCTGCAAAAACCAATGTTGCATCACGAACTTATTAATAGAGCTGATAATGTTAGATAAGATAAAACCTAAAAAATATTTTCTTCGTGATGATGAGCAAGATTACGCAGTACTACAAAAAGTAACTGCGCCAGACAAAAATCAATACGGAAAACCCATTGAACTTGTTAATGCAACAAATAAACTCGCAGGTAAAAGTTTAAATATCAATGGTGACAGTAGTGTTAGCGATAATCCAGATCGTTATAAACAACATGGCTTTTATTTTAATGCAGACAACTGTATTTCTTGCCATGCTTGCGAATCTGCATGTAGTGAAAAAAATGATTTACCTCCGCATTTAGCTTATCGTGCAGTAGGTTATATAGAAGGGGGCAGTTTCCCAAGTTATACTCGTTTGAATATTTCAATGGCGTGTAACCACTGTGATGATCCTGTTTGTCTTAAAGGTTGCCCAACACGTGCTTATACTAAATTTGCAGAATATGGTGCAGTATTGCAAGACCCCGATATTTGTTTTGGTTGTGGTTACTGCACTTGGGTTTGTCCCTATAATGCGCCTCAACTTGATATGACCAAGGGGCATGTACATAAATGTAATATGTGTGTAGATCGTTTAGAAGAAGGTTTAAAACCTGCGTGTTCTTCAGCATGTTTAGCTGGCGCATTGGATTTTGGGGTAATAGAAACAACGCCTGAAAACCGTGAACAATTAAAAACACAGATCCCAGGTTTTCCTACACCTGAAATTACTAATCCAAATATTCGTTTTCAACAGACAAAAAGTTTGCCGAATGAAATGAAGCGTACAGATTCTATTCCCTTAAAATACCGTCGTGATGGTTCAGCGGGTGAATATGTTGCAGAATTAGATACCAGTGATGCAGACACCAATAAATATTGGAATATTAAAAAATTATTATCATCGCATGAGAATGCACATATTATTTTTACACTAACCTCGCAATCAGTTATCGGTGCTTTTTTATTGTTGATGTTTGGTGCCGACATAGGTTTAGAAAGTATACCAACTGCTTTTACTGGCGCCTTTATCCCTGTTATGGCAACACTTTTTATTATTTTTAGCATCGGGATGGCAAAATTAAATTTGCATTTAGGTAAACCTATGCGCTTTTATCGTGGCATGAATAATTGGCGTTTATCTCCATTGAGCCGAGAAATTGCAGGTGTGTCTTTATTTTTCATGGGATTTGCAGGTTATGGTCTATTTACAGGCTTAGAACTATTTGGCGTATTAAATAACATCGAGATATTAAATGTTAATGTTGTGAATTTTTTAATACTGGCTTCATCGATTGTTGCCATTATTGGTGCTGTTGTGGGTTTATACTACATGATTAAATTATATTTAATTCCTGCACGGCCTTATTGGAATCATTGGCAAACAGCAAGTAGCTTTACTTCGACAGCATTAATTTTTGGTGCTGCAAGTATTGTCTTTATTAGCAGCATTACTCAAGGCTCGTTAGATAATACATTGATTCAGCAAGCGGCCATTGTTGTATTGGTGGGGGTGATTCTTGAATCGTTAGGTTTAATTGCACATGCACGTGATTTAAAAAAGAATAAAGGTGAAGGTGCGGTATCTCATTTTGAACAAACAAGCCGTTATGGCAAGTCGTACCTATTACGTAATGGACTTATTGTTCTCAACATTATTGCGTTATCAACAGTTATTCTATTAGGTTTAAGTGGAACATTAGGAGCTATAATAGGTGTTTTACTCACAGTATCATTAGTAATTAGTGCGGTGATAGGACGCGCTTTATTTTATGTTCTTGTTATACCGACAACAATGCCAGGGGCATTTTTCTGGCGTAATAAAGGTTTCGAAGAACATGCACGTGAAACAGGTTTAGCCGAAATGCAACAAGTTGGCGTTCTTCCAGAACATTAAGGAAAGAAAATTATGTATCCAAATATGAAAATTAAAACCGTTATTGTTGACGGTAAAGAAATACAAACGTGTGGTGAAGGTTATATTGTTAACCGTGATCAATGGACTGAAGGCTTTGTTCAAGCTCAAGCAGAAGCAGAAGGGCTTGAATTAACCGAAGAACATTGGGATGTTGTGCGTTTCTTACGTGATTTTTATGAGCTTCATGGTGCGCAGGCTGAAGTGCGTAAAATGGTAAAGTACTTTAAAAAGGAATGGGACGAAGAACGTGGTAATAGCAAATACTTGCACAAAATTTTCCCACGTGGCGGTCCACAAAAACAAGGCAATCGTTTAGCTGGTTTACTACGTACTAAAGGTGAACACTAGATCTGTAGAATTCTAGTTTTAGTCAAATATAATCAACTCTTTGTTTTCTAACCAGCGAGGGTGTTTTTTCATCGTTTTAGAAAATAATGGGTTTTCATAGTGTTGTTTAAGCCAACCTCTAAGATATGAATAGGGCGATTGTAAAAAATAACGACGATCTACGCGAGAAAACTGACGAATAAAAGGTAAAATTGCAAAGTCGGCTAAGCTAAGTGTTTCGCCAACGAGATAATGGTGTTTCGTTAAACGCTGTTCAAGTTCTTCAATAAAAAATTCACATGATTCCCTGTGTTCTTTTTCTCGCTCATCATGATAACGAGATGCTGCCTTGTACTTATTTAAAACACTAACAAATTTATTGTCGTTACGATTTATTAGGTCCAATATTTCTTTGTTGGCGTTAGAATTATGGGTATACAAAACATTATTTGGATCATTCTTATCTAATGCCCAAAGCATGATTCCTAAACTTTCTTCTATAACAGTAAAATCGTCTAACAATAAAACAGGGACAGTGCCTTTCGGTGAAACGTCTAACATTTCAGTAGGAATGTTTGTCATAACAATATCACGTAGCAGAACGGCTTGTTCTGCTAATAACAGCCCCATTCTTGCTCGCATGGCGTAGGGGCATTGTCTTAGAGAATAAAGAATGGGCAGTGGCATATATCCTCAATAAAATATCTGGGATATAACATAAAAATTATATTTTTAGGTTTTTTAAATACTTAGTAAATTCTTCACCAATTTCATGGTGCTTCATGCCTAACTCAACGTTTGCTTGTAAATAACCAAGTTTACTACCGCAGTCATAACGAACCCCATTAAACTCATAAGCATAAACTTCTTCATCCGCTAATAAGTCAGCAATAGCATCGGTAAGCTGTATTTCGTTTCCTGCACCTTTTTGAGTTTTTTCAAGAAAATGAAAAATACGCGGGTTAAGGATATAACGACCAACCACAGCAAGTGTTGAAGGGGCTTTTTCTGGAGAGGGTTTCTCAACAATGCCAGAAATAAAACCTTCATTGTCTGTTTGTTTTTTCAAGCTCACAATACCGTATTTATCTGTTTCATTTTGTTCAACTTGCTGTACGGCTAAAATACTTGAATTGTGTTGCTTGTACGAATCGACCATTTGTTTAACACAGCCGTCAAATTCATTATCAATTAAATCGTCGGCAAGAATAACAGAGAAAGGCTCATCACCTACTACAGGTTTTGCACATAACACGGCATGTCCTAAACCTAATGCCTCGGCTTGGCGTAAATAAATACATGAAACATGTGGAGGAATAATTTCTTTGACTAATTTTAAAAGCTTATCTTTACCTTTTGCTTCAAGTTCAGCCTCAAGTTCGTAGGCCTTGTCGAAATGATCCGGTATTGAGCGTTTGTTTCGTCCGGTGACAAATATAAGCTCTTCAATACCCGCTTCCACGGCTTCTTCTACCGCATATTGAATGAGGGGTTTATCCACGACGGGCAGCATCTCTTTTGGACTGGCTTTAGTCGCAGGTAAAAAACGTGTACCTAAGCCTGCAACGGGGAAAACAGCTTTTCTTATTTTTGTCATCTGAATAACGAACCTGTTGTTAAATAGTTATTGATTTTATTTTAGTTTAACATGGAAACAAGGCATTAATAAACATGACCCGAACGGGTACTAATAATAAAAAAAGGCATCCGAAGATGCCTTTTAATTTCAATAAATACTAACTATTTATTTTTAACTAAAATTGTACCAATATTTTTTTCGAGTAATTTACTACCAATACCTTTTACTTTTTTTAAATCTTGAACTGTTTTAAATTTTCCATTTTTATCTCGATAGGCCACAATTGCTTGTGCTTTTTTTAGCCCAACGCCTTTAATGTTTTTACTGAGTGTTTGCACATCTGCGGTATTAATATTAATGGGAGCTGCAAGAGTGAATGCAGAAAAAGCGAGAGCAAAAAAGGTAACCAAAATCCGTAAAGTTTTCATAATGTGACTCCATGTCATATTTTATTTTAAGAGACTTTATTGTACTTAATTTACACAAAATAACTTGTAGGATATTACTGAAAATAATGTAGGACGTAGCTTACAAACTGCCTATACCTTGAGTTCAGTTTCTATTTTTTCTAACGCCTGCATTGGATTATCAGCTTGAGTAATAGGGCGACCAATCACTAAATAATTACTTCCTGCTGAGACGGCTTGTGCCGGCGTCATTATTCTTTTTTGATCTCCTGTTACGCTCCATTCTGGACGAATGCCGGGTGTGACGAGTTCAAACGAGTTATCTAAATCTTCTCTTAAGAATGTAATTTCTTGTGGTGAGCAAACTACACCATCTAGTCCACAGTCATGAGTGAGGGTTGCGAGGTGTTTAACTTGCTCGGCAGGGGAGTGATTTAAGCCTATTTCTTTTAAGTCTTCGGCAGCCATGCTGGTTAAAACCGTCACCGCGATAAGTTTTGGGTTGTTATCCTGCACAGGTAAGGCTACTCTTGCTGCTTCCATCATTTTACGCCCACCCATTGCGTGAACATTAATCATCCATACACCTAAATCTGCTCCTGCCTGACAAGCGCGAGCTACGGTATTAGGAATGTCATGAAATTTCAAATCCAAAAAAACATCAAAATTTAGGTTCACCAGTTTTTTAACAAAGTCAGGGCCAGCGCGAGTAAAAAGTTCTTTACCTACTTTTAATCGACAACGCTCGGGCTCAAGCTGTTCAACAAGTGCTAACGCTTCTTTTTCATTTGGAAAATCCAATGCAACAATAATAGGTGATGTACTCAATTTATTCCCCTTCGACCCCTTGAATAGGTTTAACCGTGTCCCAGCGTTTACAGCCTGGGCATTGCCAATGTAATGTTTTGCCATTAAAACCACACACATGACAACTATATACAGGCTTGTCTTCTAGCAGCTGGCTTGTAACTGACTTTAAAATGCGTAATTTTTCTTGCACCGGCTCTTTAGCGTGTTTGATATTAATATCAATTAAACGATCCATTCCGCGTAGCGAAGGTCGCTGATGTAAAAACTCTTCGATAAATAATTCTGCTGTTTCATCATCTTGATAGTGTTGTAATAAGGCAGAGAGGTTTAACATGATACTAATTGCATTATGTCGAGATAAAATATCACGTAAATAAGCTAACATTTCCTCTGGCTTGCCAAGGCTTTGATAACAATGCAGCAAAGGACCAAGGATTTCTGGAAGGTAGTCGGCGTCTTGTTGCTCTATGCGTTTAAGTGAACGTATTGCGGCATGGTCATTGCCTGATTCATGTTCTATTTTTGCATCAAGCAAACTGGCTCGTACGGAGTTTTTGTTAATACTTAATGCTTTTTTATTGAGTTTGGATGCACGTGCCGGTTCACCTTGTTTATAGGCCGTTTCGGCTTGTTCACAATAAAAGTGCGAAATTAATTCATTAAATGTTTTACCCGATTTAATCCCAATGCGTTGCGCTATTTTTATTGCATTGGTCCAATCTTTTTCTTGCTGATAAATATCAAGTAAATAATTTAAGGCTTGTTCACTATGGGGGCTGCTTTCAACAAGTTCACCAAATAAGGTCTCGGCTCGATCAAAAAGTCCAGCCTTCATATAATCTTGACCTAGTTCAAATAAGGCGTGCGCGCGTTGAGCCGGTAATAAAGTGGGGCGTGCTATTAAATTTTGGTGAATACGTATTGCACGATCAACCTCTCCACGACGTCTAAAAAGACTCGCTAACGCTAAATGTGTTTCAACGGTATCATTATTCACTTCAAGCATTTGAATAAACAGATCGATGGCCTTGTCAGGTTGCTCGTCAAGTAAAAAATTTAAACCTTTCAAATAATCGAGCGGGATATCCGAATAGCGAATTTTCTTTTTCACACTGGATCGTCGGCCTATTATCCATCCAGATAAGGCGGCTAAGGGTAAGAGAAGAAAAAGGGTTTCGAGTAACATTGGCTAATTTAATGTTCGTCTTTAATTGGAATACTTCTGAGATTGTCGATTTCTTTTTCTGCAACTTCAACTGAGCGTTTGAGTTTTGAGGCGCTGCGGCGTGATCCAATAATAAAACTTAAACTCGCAAAAATACCTAATAGCGCCCCGATAATCATTGCAACCACTAAAACAAGCGATAAAGGCAACGTTACTGAACCTAAATAATAATTGAGTTGCACGGTTTCTGCGTTGAGTACCGCAAAAACTATACCGAAAATAATGAGCAGTAGTGCAAGCGTTAAATAGATGAGTCGAAACATTCGTGTATCTCTTAATAATCAAATAGATAGATGATCAAAGTGTACACGGGAATAGGCTTTATTTCAGCCATAAAAAAACCGATTCAAACTGAATCGGCTTCTTAAATATGGCTCCCCAACGTGGGCTCGAACCACGGACACAAGGATTAACAGTCCTTTGCTCTACCAACTGAGCTATTGGGGAATCGAGGCGTATAGTAATGATCTGCCCCGCTTAGGTCAACATTGATTGCATTAAAATATGTGATTAATTGCAGGTTATTGCCGATCCGTTGGTTTGGATCTTACTTAGCCGTAATCTACCCGAATGAGTCATAATCAAGGCCTTGCCAATACCAATATTAGGGTGACAAATAAGGAACGAACCATTTGGTGAGGCAGTACCGTCGGGCTTATATTTCATGTAGAAGTGCGTTCCTCTGCCGCTGCCATGAAAGTTAAGTTGTGTACCATTATTGACCGCAGCGAATACGCGAAGCAGCGATTCTTCGTTATCACGTTGTTTATTCTTATTTTTGTCGATAAAAATTATCCAACCATTGTGCCAATCTTCTGAGCGGTTGCACTCACTGCCATTATTGCTCTGGCAAGTGATAACGTTGGATTGTTTTGTTACCGCTTCGGTACGCGCATAAGCGAGTGCGCCTGCAAGCGAATTGGTTAATAAGGTAGTGCGTTCTTGAGCAATAACAGCAGATAAGTTTGGGAAAACATTAAGTACGAGGATTGAAGCAACTGAAAGCGTAACGAGCAATTCAATTAAAGAAAAACCGAGATTTCGAGAAGAAAAGTAGTTCCAGCCAAATCCTTGGCCGGAACACTGATTTTTAACATCCATGTTACCCCCGCCTCCTTGCAGGATATTTACGGTAAGCCAAGTTGCTTACCGTATTTATTCCAACCTATCCATGGTTGGAATATTGAGTAGAGACTTCCATGTCACCCCCCACGTCCTTGTAGACTGTATAATGGGCAAATTCGTTGAAAGTTGGAAGCGGTTTTTTGTAGGGATCTTCAGTCACTTTTTGTAGGGGTTGTCCTACAAGACTTTTCTTTTGTCTGAGATGTTAGTTAAGTTATTGTAAAATAACGGTTTTATTATTTTGTAACTTGTTCAATACGATCCAAAGCATCTTTAAGCACATCAAGGCTCGTTG
>VAOX01008760.1_pt1 | contig 10137 bp, 8 predicted proteins | sample 3393891 | NCBI WGS metagenome assembly VAOX01 (sample SAMN08290429, study PRJNA428436) | hydrothermal vent metagenome | isolation source: Deep-sea hydrothermal vent chimney | place: Indian Ocean: Southwest Indian Ridge | depth 2822 m m | reverse complement strand
GTCTTAGCACCCATCATCGACGCCGCTGTCATCCATATCCGAACGGGGGAGCAGCCGACGGACCCTGAACTCGCGGATACTGGGACCCTCCTAGCGACCGGCAACAGCCTATCGGTGACGGCCGTTGGCGCCGATATCAGTCTCGACTTCTCAGTGCCTATGACTGCTATCGCCGCCGGTAACGCTTCCTACGCCGTCGTGGATGGCGGCGTCTTTAAACTCACAGCGACCGTCGGGGAGTTGACTGGAGATTTTCGGCTCTCGCAGACTGGCGTAAAAGTCGGAGACGAGTTCATGCTAACCGCCCTTAACATCCACCAACCAGGAGAATGAGTTTTGACGTTAATTTACCGCAGCCCCGGGGCCATACCCCCCATGTTCGCTGGTTCTAAAATCACGCAACACTACCAAGGCGTCACGACGACCCTCGCTAAGTGCGTAAAGCTCCTACTAATCGATAACACGGTCGAACTGTACACAGACCACGACCAGGACATAACTTTCGACGGAGAATTATATATCGCGTCATCAGCCGTCGGGTCATCCGCTGTGTCCGATGATGTCCGAATGTCCACTAACTCCGTCGACCTCGAAGGATTGATAGAGGCTAACGGCATCCTCGAAGCTAACGTCGTTGCTCGTAAATACGATAATGCCCGCGTAGAGATACTCGAAGTTGACTACACAAACCCTGACGCAACAGGCCCGCGCAAGCTTCGGGCAGGATGGCTAGGCACTATCTCGCTAGAGGAAGGACGGTTTAAAGCGGAGATTGGGGGGCTGGGGGCTGTTTTTAGTAAGAGAATCGGACGTGTCTACACCGCCAAATGTGACGCAGATGTAGGCGACGTCCGTTGCGGGGTCAATTTAGCATCAATAACATTCACTGGCTCGGTCGCTGCCGTTGAGGATGAAGGCAACACGTTGCGAATAACGCTCGCGACTGACCCCGGCACAATGGACCCAGTGTTCGACTTAGGGGTGTTGAAATTGGTATCGGGCTTGAATGACGGCTCGGCTATCGAGATCAAACAAGACTTACCTGTCGCCATTTCTGACCGCAGATTCACTCTCCATAACAAGTTCCCTTTCACAGTTCTTCCAGGGGAGCAAGTCGTCTTAATCCAGGGCTGTGATAAAACTCAAGGCATTTGCCAAACTCGGTACGGTAACGTAGTGAATTTTAGAGGCTTCAGGGATATTCCGGGGTCAAGTATCGGGGAAGTAGAGACCGCATTAATCGGTAAGGAGGAATGATGAATTTTCAATTTTACCAGGAACAAAATCCTAGTTTAGATAACCAGCAGGTCGCTATCGTCGACATTGCTAAGTCATGGCTCGGTACGCCGTTCCGGTACCAAGGAAGGACTCGCGCGGGTTGTGACTGCGGCGCGCCCATTCTCGACATCGTCAATACCCTCGGGATCTGTGACGAACTTGAATGGGCAGAATACGGCTGCGTCCCAGATAGTGTCAAACTAGCGTCGCTACTGAGTGATGTATTTGTCCAGTATCCTCGGACCGAGAGGCAGCCGGGGGACATCCTACTTTTCAATTTTATGGGTCGCGATATTCATCTCGGGGTATACACATTCAATAAGACGGTCATTCACTCCTACCGCAAAGCGGGCAAAGTCGTCGAGCATCCGCTCGTCGGCCCCTGGGAGCCTAGATTGTCTTGCGCGTATAGGTATGAAACACTATGAGCGACGGTGACGGCGATGTTGGACGTAATGTAGGGGGCCTCGTAGGCGGGACCCTCGGTGCGTATTTCGGAGGGCCTCAAGGCGCCTATATGGGCTTTTCGATTGGGTACTCGATAGGCAGCATCATCGACCCCTTAGCCCCGGAAAGAGACGATCCGAGCAAGATGTCAGCTCTAAGGCTACAAGGCTCTTCTTTCGGAGTCAGTATCCCTGACGTGTTCTCGTCGGGACGAATCGCAGGGAACATAATATTCGTTAACGATTTCAAACGAACCGTTGTCGAGAAGGAAGTGGGCGCTAAAGACAGTCGGCGCATCACCTCCAAAGACGTGTACTCGGTGGGCCTAATCGCCATAGGCCTGTGCGCTGGAACTAAGCAGGCCGTCGCGCGGGTGTGGGCGGGCAATAAACTCGTCTTCGACAGGTTCCCTGACGGCCCCCCTTCTGTTGGCTCCGCTAACGCGTTCCGCTCCCTCGCTGCAACCGTGGCTTCGTCCCGTAACATAGGTGATTTTAGATTCCACTCTGGGTCAGAAACCCAAGAGCCGGACTCCGGTATATTATCCATTCTCGGGGTCGATGACTGCCCCGCGTACCGAGGCCTCTGCTACGTGGTCATAGAAGACCTGCAACTCGGAATTTTCGGCGATAGATTACCAAGTTTTCAATTCGAAGTAGTTGAGGGCGTTGGCTCCTCGTCCAACTTTGTCTCCGCGCACACATGGGTCAACCCCCGTGCGTCCAACACCGATACCGCGAACTTCTCCCAGAGACCTGCGGGGGTGCTGAATGGTCCTGAGATTACCACGCAGTTGCCTAATATGGCGTGGGGGAACACCCAACTCTTTAAATCGGAAGACAGGACCACTCTCTTGGCGATTTATGCAGAGAACCCTAACAACCCCTCTATTTCTCGACTTCGAATCAGGGAATGGGCTAGCGGGGAAGTGACCTCAGACACCCCTGTCTCCGCTACAGGAGGGGTCAATGGGCTATACACTTCCTTGCACCACATCGATTACACTATACGCCCGGAAGACAGCGTCCTGGCCGCCAACCTGATCACTCTACCCGTCAAGTATGCGGTGGTATCAACTGAAAGGGCGTCGTTCATCTCCTCCGAGACAGAGCTGTTGACCCTTCGGAGAGAAGAGTTTGTCGGCACGTTCCTTCTCTTGACTAACGCACCGAATAACGCGCTTGACATCCACGTGGTTAAGCGCACCAGAGCGCAGTACGCCAACGGGGCTATCGTTGGGTATACTGCGGGGCTACTTGGCGCGAACATTCCCAACGCCATAGGCTACGCTATTCGCCAGCGCACCGTGTTTATGCTCCACAGCACTGGGTCAGGAACACTGGGCATCGACTGGGTTACGACCCTGGGGGTCATTGGCATAAACTCCACTGACGACTTCGTTCCGACTGGCATCACTCTTTCTAGCCCCACTCTAGACGGCAGTGGCTACGGCAATCAAATTGTCCCCTCAAGTCAGTTTTTATTCACGCTACGAGAGGGCCGGTACGTGGCCCGCTACATCGCCCAAAATTTATCCCTGTTCGGAGCAGAAATCGACATTCTAAATGTCACCAATGAATACCAACTTCAGCTAGGCAACATGCTCCCTGGTTGGTCGCCTTTTGGGGTAGAGGCCCACGAGATACTGGTCTCTGACGATTTCATTGGGGGGCTTGAGGAGCAAATTATCTTCTTAGACCACGCACTAGGGAAAGGCTGCGTGTTCGACTTCCAAAAACAAGCTATCCTCGCGGAGTTTGACATTCCTATCGCTAATCAGAGTGGGTCGTCTCTACGGCCCCGCAGTACACTCGGTAACGCTGTCCTGTACGTAACCCAGTTCGAAGACGCTGGCGGCTCCCTCTATAAGTCTAACCTTGGTGTCTACATCAAAGGCTATACTCCAGGCACTACCTTAGTGTCTGAGGCGATTAACCGAGTGATGGCCAACAGCCCCCTCACTTCTTCGCAGTTCGATACACAGGATCTGGTTAGTTTAGAATTGGCGGGGTATACTCGGTCAAAACGTGGTTCGGTGCGCGCGGTGCTAACCCCCCTCATGACTGCGTTCCAGTTTGACGCAGTCGAAAGGGACTTTGCCATTCATTTTCGTCGCAGAAACAAGCCCCCGGTCGCGTACATTCCTCTGGACGATCTGGCCGCAACGGAGTTTAACGAGTCTGGGCGCTCGGGGTCACTCATCTCCTTAACTCGGCGACAGGAAATAGACCTTCCTAAAACGGTTTATCTCAAGTACTTACGGTCGTCACTGCACAACGACATAGGCTCCACTTACGCTACCCGTCGAGTCTCCAACCTACTCGGATCGGTGTCAGTGTCTCTCCCCCTCATTCTGTCCCAGGCCGAAGCAGAAAACCTAGCTGATGTCATTCTTTATAGCCATTGGGCTGAGCGGATGGGTTTCGACATCTCTGTGGGGCGTAAATGGGACTGGCTTAACCCGGGGGACAGCGTCCTTGTTGACACTGTATATGGGGAGCTTAGTCTACGAATTACTGAAAAAGAATACGGCAACCCCGGCGTAGTTAACCTCCGGGGCGTGACGGAGGTTCTCCAGGCCTATGAGCCAATCACTGAACCTGAGTTAACTGTTGGTGACCCTCGATTTTTGGAAGCTATCGGGCCAACATGCTCTGTCATCCTAGACATGCCTCCGCTGGATGAGGAGGAGTATCAGTCCGGGGCTTACGTCGCTGCTTGCGGACTGCTCCAGGACTGGGCTAACGCGGCGGTGTCCCGCTCTGTGGACGGGAGCCGAACCAACTCGCAAGCGGCGGCCGTATCTAGACCGACCGTCATAGCCACTCTCCAACGACCCTTGCGCGGAGGGTCTATCCAGGTCAAGGACACGGTCAACTCGATCCTCATCAAGTCGGTGAGTGACAATCCGTTTCTCATGGCGGAACTTCTTCTGTCTAGACCGAGGTCCGATGTGTTAGACGGCGCCAACCGCGTCATTATAATCGATCCTGTTCTGCCTGATTACTTTGAAATAATTGGTTTCGAAACTGTCACAGTCCTACCTGACGGGACACGAGAGCTGTCCGACCTATGGCGGGGGATGTCGGGTACGTCGTCGGGCGTCCTTTACCACAAGCAAATCGGTAGTTGGTGCGTCCTCATGACCTCGGAACTCGGCGCCAGGCTGCTCTCTTATATCCCTGCGGTGTCCGCCGCTGAAGCCTCAGGTGTCTACCGAGTGGTGTCTGATTTAGATGCACTGACAGACCCTTTCGAGAGCACTTTCCACCTTAGCACAGACCAGTCGGCACGTCCGCCACCTCCTGCTAATGTGGTATTCGACCCCGGTAACGGAAGGGTGACTTGGACTCGCGTTAACCGGTTTCCGACACCTTGGGTAGACGACGACGTGGTCATCCCCGATGAGTCAATCGACGGCTGGCTGATCGACGTTGCCGCAACCTCCGACACTACGCCTCGCGCCAGTTACCAGGTGTCTGCTAAAGACGACAACTTCTATTACAGCAAAATCCAACGAACCCTAGACTTCCCAGAGGAGGGCACTCCCGCCCCTCTTTTTACTGACCGACAGCCGTACGTTTTCACTGTTTACGCAGTTGCCGGGGGGTTAACAGGGCGCGGTGCTCGTGCGTCATATCTCAACGAGTCCCGGCCCAACAGAGGCGCCCCTTGGAACACGTTGGAGTCAGAAAACGTAGGAACAACGGCCGTCTCGCTGGCGCAAGACACTCCAGTTTTCGCGAACCCCGCGACTGGAGTTCCCGACAACATGTCTTATAACTCGACCGCGACCGCGCTCAGGTCATTGTCCTTACCTCCCGGCACCAGTGGCGTGCGAACAGGCGTCAATACCCGAAAATTTATAAGTATCACTCCTACAGACAACGTTCGCTCAGAAGAGCCGTTTCCCCCGAGGGGCGAATATACTAGTTTTGCGAGTGCCGCAGGAGACAATGACGTCGCCGTGGGCAAGAGCCTCACTGCCGCAGTCAGGACATTTGGTCTATGGACAGAGTACCAACTGCCTCGGTTCAGCAGTATAGGCACCGAGGACATCGACCTGCTCTATGTTGGGTACGACCCTAAGGAAAACCAGTTCGTTGCTACCGGGGAGTGCGCCTATATAGCGGTCAGCCCGACCGGACTCCCTGGCACATGGACCCAACTAAATACCCCAGGGCTGCCCCCTCTCCTCCGCGTTCGGTCCATACAGTCCGACCCCAATTTCACGCAAACAGCGCTGTACGGGTACGACGTCGCGTCGGACCGTAACCGAGTTTTCTACTACCCTCAGAATATCGTCCCAGGCAGCTCGTGGGAGGACATCTCTCCTGACGCCTTCTACGCCCCCGGTGTAGGGCAACTCGGAGGTATGGGGCTGACTATAGCGGCTGGCGGCGCTCCTGAAGCCCGAGTCATTGTGGCCGCGCGAGGGGAGGTAGGGTCGCCGGGGAGTGTACAGGTGCCGCGCCTGTATGTAGGGACTTTACGGACGAACACGTTCCTTACTCCGATCGCCCAGCCCCTTACAGGCCTAACGGGCGCCACCTATGACAAGGTGACGGCTCACGCGGCCTCCTCTCTCGCCACGGCTTACGGGCGAGACGCAGAGACTGGCCAGATGATATACTCCTACTCGACAGATTCAGGGCAGTCATGGTCTCACGTGTCGCATCTAACGCTCGCAGGGTCATCGCTGCCGGACGGCGGAGTTAACCCCCTTATTCTGGAGACACAGACACCACAACTCGTCGGTATATCGCCTATTATCGGCGGCATCTACCACACAAGTACTGACGGGGCCACTTGGTCCCCTTTGGAGCTAACTTAATGTCTACACTCAGCCCTTTTCTGGACCTGGTACGGATGTCGGCCGCCGACATCGACAAAGCGGCAATTCTTAGAGACACCCTGCGAGACCTCGAGGTGATGACCCAAACAGTCGTTGAGTCCGCGACGCTACTGACCCCACCAGACCCCACCACAGTCCCCGGTAAAATGTACCTCGTACCGAGTGGTTCAACAGGGGCGTGGGTAGGTCAGACCGACAGCATAGCGTACAGTGACGGCGCTAACTGGGTCTTTTACGCGCCGCTGTCCTCCGGCGTCAGAGGCCCGAAAGCGGGCTGGTCAATCTGGGTCAGGGACACGAGAATACGGCTGTATAGCGTGCGAGGGACTGAATTCGCCAGTAACAACACGCATGTCGCTCACGGCGCTACTTCCTCTCACCACATCCTGAACATAGGCTTTCCTACCGGTAGCGCCGGTCTAACAACCGGGGATATTAATGTGGGAGACCGGGTGTATCAGGGCGTCGGGGTCGCCATCGTCTTATACAACCATCCGGATTATGTTTTTGAAAAGTATTTCACCGGTCGTATCGAGAAGTTCAAAGACAACCCAGGGGCGGCAGAGTATGAAGGGATGTTATCTTTCAAAGCGCTCCGGAAACGACTCAAGACCCACTACAAACTGCCGGGGGCGGTTAGTAAGCCGATGGGGCTGGAGGCCCGCCAAGATCTTCTCTTGCGGTACGTGGAGGAACTATTCCTGTATCTTATACACCTAAACAAGCAGCTAGACACACTAGAAAACGCCTCAGAGGGGTAACAGCATGGCCACTACTATTTATGATCTCCCACTCGTGACACCTGAGACTTTCGATAAAGCCCTTGTTCACGCACGTATGATCGACATCCTCGACCACACTATCGGGATGTCGATTACGAAGATTGTGACTACGGAAGACCAGGACGAGGCCCGCGACCACATCGGGAAAGCCTACCAAGCGGATCTTTCCAGCACGGGGTTTATGGACTCCAACGGACTCGACATCGCCCGCGTGACAGCGGAAGTCAACACTAAGGGCGACGAAGACTCTGCTTTCTGGCAGTTCGAAGCCTTTACTCGCACATCTGAGCCTGGGTTCAATGAGAGTTCAGTTCGCCAACGAGGACGAGTAGTCTACGACGAACACCTCGATCACTTCTCCACATGGTCCGAGTTTTCTTGGTCCCCCGAGCCGTTCGCCCGTTCCGGCCCAGGGACCAAAGGCGCGGCGGTTGGTGGTCTAGACAACGAGGCGGTTGGGACTCTCAATGAGGGATGGTTGTCGGTTGCTGGCACTATTTGGAAAAACGCGAGTGCGTACGACAACCCGGATTACGTTCTCGAACACCACTTCACTGGAAATATTGTTAAGTTCAAAAACAACCCCGGCGCGGACACATACGCCGGTGTCATGCCTTTGCCGGACATTCAAGAGTACGCCAAGGCGCACCATCACCTGCCTCGTGTTGACGACAAACCTAGCGGGGCGTTTAAACGTGCGGATGTGTCCTTGGAATACGTCGAAGAGCTGATGTTACGGGTCTTGGACCTCGAGGATAGAGTCGTCAAATTAGCGTCAGATAACTCGGTAGCTTTGGAGGAATTCAATGCCAACCCCTAGATTCGGCCTAACCCAGCCGTTGGACAACGACCCTCACATGCATTACGACTTCAACGACGCGGTGAGGCATTACGAATTGCACACCCAAACAGGGGTCGCCGACTGGCTGCAGACAACGCCTGCCGACCTGGAGGATTCTGTAGGGGAGGCGTATATAATCCCCGCCGGGGCTACCGGAGACTGGGCGAGTATACCCGTCGGGTCTATCGTGGCTTCCGACGGGTTCTCCTGGCTTCAAGTCGCCCCTGATGACGGCTACCAGATGTGGGACAGAAAGAGCCGTCGGCATCTTCTCTACTTCTCTGACTCGTGGATCTTGAAACCAGGGAACGTGCATGGGGGTCTGTACCCGGTTGTTGGCGTCCCAACAGCCTTCCCCTCCTCCGCCTTTGGGGACCTAATTATCCAAGGTGATATGTACGTGAATGCTGCCGCGTTCAACAACCCTGACTATGTGTTCGAAAAGTATTACACTGGAGACATCGTCAAGTTCAAAGACAACCCTGGCGCAGCGGAGTACGAAGGTCTTCGATCCCTAGAAGAAGTCGAATCGTACGTCGAGGAGCATTGGTGTCTGCCCCACATACCTGAGAGTGTCGAGGGTGTGTTCGGGCGGTCAGATAAAGCGTTGGAACTAATTGAAGAGCTACACCTCCATGTATTCGAGATGGACGCAAGACTCACTAAAATAGAAAGGAAATTTGAAAATGGCGCTAATTAGCATGACCACAGAACCGAAGTCCCCTACTAATGTGTTTTACGATCCGGCAGCAGGGGTCAACTTATCTGGTGACGTAGAAACATCCGTCACTGTCCGCCAACCACTAATCCTCCAAGGGGATGACCTAGTCTCTGGCACTAACTTCGAGATAGAAGTTAAAATCAACAACGACGCCGATTGGGTTTTACACACGGCTGTCACTGGCGCAACGGCCGTTAGCCAGATGTTTATTATGGACGCGGCTTACAACTTCGTCCGAGTCATTCGCACACTAGGCACGGCAGATCCTGTCTGGTACACACAGGAGTCTACCCGCCATGAGACCTACTAACTCTACATCCTCTATCTCTTACGCCATAGCCCATTGGAAGTTTGGGTTAGGCATCGTGGTAGCCCTAGTAGGTCTTTCGGTATCTGGCGCCAGCGCGATAAGTTTCGTTACAGCACTAGAGATTGAAGACACCGCCATCGGCGAACGAATCGACGTGATGCAAACTATGCTACACCAACGAATCGAATCAGAGGATAACGCGATACACCGACGAATCAATTTAGTGGAACTCGCCATAAGCAAGAACACCCTCGAGACCAACAAGGTGTTCATTGAGTTGCAGGTAACAATAAAAGGCAGCGAGTTAAGCGTCCTCAGACGGGCCGAGTCCCACGCCGTCCTGACCCCCAGAGAAGATGCTCGCAAAGATGTTCTTGAACGAGACTTAGCCGCATTAGCCATCGCTCTACAACAGGCAAAATCTGCGCTTAACGCCTATTAGCGTGATCTCTAGTAGCCTTATCGCTACGGTACTTCGCGACAGCCCGTTTCAGATCTGATTCTGTCATTTGCCGATTGCGAAGTACTGTAGCGACCAACTCGTCTAAAGTCCCTCTCGTTATCAACCGGTGAATCGTCACCGTGTTGACCTGCCCTTGACGCTCGGCTAACCGAGCGTTTCCTTGCAAATACAAATCTAAACTCCACGGCAGTCCGAACCACACAATGATGTGCCCCCCGTACTGGAGGTTTAGGCCGTGACCAATGCTGTCAGGATGCCCACACAGCAAAGGAATCTTCCCCTCCGACCAACGGCTCTGTAACAGCTCCACTGACTCTGTGGTCATGCGGCCCCCCATCTTCACTGCCTCTGGGTGGGCTTCGAGGATCCTGGCCCAGTCATGCTTGTACAGATAGAAGCATAAGACTGGCTTTCCTTGGCTCTCTTCTATGATGTCATTC
>VAOX01031942.1_pt1 | contig 10152 bp, 11 predicted proteins | sample 3393891 | NCBI WGS metagenome assembly VAOX01 (sample SAMN08290429, study PRJNA428436) | hydrothermal vent metagenome | isolation source: Deep-sea hydrothermal vent chimney | place: Indian Ocean: Southwest Indian Ridge | depth 2822 m m | reverse complement strand
TTCGTCGTCGTTTCGTTTTGGATCTTTGAATTTATATTGGATTATTAAACGCACCTTAAAGTCAGGAATTAAAAAGAGTACTTTTAAATGGTCGCATCACGTTTTATTGGCTGGCTCCGCAGATTTGAAAAATGGTTTGGTCTTGTCGCGGCAATTCTCATTGCTGCGGGTCTCTACACGGGGCTCGTGACTTCTTCTCCTGATTATTATCAGGGTGAAGTGGTACGCATCATGTATGTTCATGTGCCTTTTGTACAGACTGCAATGTTGTCCTATTTCACGCTTTTTGTTTGTAGTATTTGGTATCTCTGGAAACGTGAGTCGATTGTAGATAATGCCTGTCACGCTGCAGCAGGGCTTTCTTTGTTTTTTACGGCGGGTGGTTTGCTCACTGGCTCCATCTGGGGTAAACCCACTTGGAATGCCTGGTGGGTTTGGGATCCTCGTCTCACGTCTTTTGCTATTTTGTTTTTAACGCTTGTCGGCTATTTGATGTTGCGCACCTTTTTAGAGGATAAGGAAAAAGGTGCGACATTTTGTGCCATTTTGGCCATTATTGGTTTTATCGATCTCCCTATTATTCATTTCTCTGTTGAATGGTGGCGTTCGCTTCACCAGCCCTCGTCGATATCCTCTCGAGGAATTAGTATTGCTCCAGATATGATGGTGCCTTTTACTTTGATGGGCGTGGGGGTTTCAATTCTTTTTGCTTACATGCTGATGGTTCGTACACAAATGCTCTATTTGCAGCATTTGTTGGAGGCAAAGCAGGGTCGTCTCTTGAGTGAGGGACAGTTTGAGTAGCATCTGGCCCCTCCAGAAGGAGGTGCTGTGAAAGGCTTGTATCTGCGTTGGAGTATTTTAAGCGCTGTTTTTGTTGTGATTGGTTTTCTTGCGATCTCTCGTTACGAGAGAGACGTGCGCACGATTTCACCGAAGGTTTTGCTGAGTGAGGCTCCAAAGACAGAGAAACGTTTAATGGGGATGATTGATGCAGGCAGTTTAAAAGGGGGATCAGATGGGATGCCCTTTCGTTTTAATCTTTCGAGTGAGGGTGCAAAGGCCCCAGTCGTTTTTTTAGGGGATGATACGTCGTCATTGCGTGACCTAAAAACAATTGTGGTGATTGGACGTTGGCAAGCAGATAAGGGTGTGTTTGAGGCGGCTGAAATTGCGCTGACTCCAAACTATGGATTTATTACCTCGGCCTATATTTTTTCACTTATCCCATTGATTTTATTGGTTTTTAGTATGGAAAGAAGAGTGGCTTTACTCTATGTTATGATCAAAGAAGAAAAGGTTTACCAAGCGGAGGTCTGAGCATGTCAGGTAAAAAGATAGGGATTATTGGAAGTGTTTTGGTGGTCATTGCCGGGCTTGCCTATCTCGCATTGGGGAATTTTGGTGAAAACTTGGTTTATTTTATGACGCCTTCAGAAGTCGTGACGCTTGAGCAGGATCATTACGGAAAAAAGATGCGTGTGGCAGGCATGGTGGTTGAAGCCAGCATGAAGGTGGTGCCGGAAACACTCAAAATTAGTTTTGATCTGACCGATGGTGCGGAGACTATCCCTGTGGCATTTGAGGGGATCCCACCGGATCTGTTTAAAGAAGGAAAAGGGGCCGTAGTCGAGGGCTATTGGGATAAAGACCAGATTTTTCATTCTCACATGATCATGGCAAAACATGAAGAAGACTATATGCCGATTGAAATGAAAAATGCTGGCGAGACCCTGCCCACACTGGGATTATTAAAGACCCTGCATGTAGAAAAATGAAGTGAGCGTTTTTTTAGGGGCTTTATCATTTTCATCATTTGCCTACAAATTGGATTGGAAGCCGTTGGGGTTATAAATGGAGGATCTACATGATCATTGAGTTTGGGCATTTTGCGGTGGTAACCGCACTGATTTTGTCCTTCGTTGGGGTTGTGACACCGATTATCGGTTTGAAAACCGGGGATGCGGCCTGGATTGTCGTGGGACGACGGGCAACTATTGCGATTTTTATTCTTCTGACCATCGGCATGGCAACCTTGATTCATGGCTATCTCATCCATGATTATTCCGTGAAATATATCTATGCAACTTCCAATAGTAAATTGCCGGTTTTCTACAAAATTGCCGGCCTTTGGGGGGGGCATGAAGGTTCTCTGCTGCTTTGGGCCTGGATCCTTGCACTCTATTGTATGCTGGCGGTCTTGATCCATTGGAAATCGCAGCCGGCTGTCATGCCTTATCTCATTTTGATTGAGTCGATTGTAATCAGTGGTTTTCTCTTGCTGATTCTTTTTCTTTCAAATCCCTTTGAGCGGATTTTTCCTGCACCACTGGATGGTAAAGATTTAAATCCACTGCTGCAAGACCCGGCGATGGTGATTCATCCTCCCCTCCTCTATTTGGGTTACGTGGGTTTGTCGATCCCCTTTTCGTTTGCGATGGCGGCTCTTTTTTCGGGGCGATTGGGAGAAGAGTGGGTCAAGGCGACACAGCGGTGGACACTTTTTGCCTGGTTGACACTGACCCTGGGTATTGGCATGGGTGGTTATTGGGCCTATTACGAACTGGGATGGGGGGGGTACTGGGGCTGGGATCCGGTCGAAAACGCGGCCTTCATGCCTTGGCTGGTGGCGACGGCTTTTTTGCATTCAACAATGGTGCAGGAAAAACGAAAGATGTTTAAGGTCTGGAATCTCTTTCTAATCATTCTGGCTTTTTCGCTCTCACTTATTGGAACTTTCCTGGTGCGGAGTGGCATTCTTTCCTCTGTGCATTCTTTTGCGGCAGATCCAGAACGAGGTGTCTTTATCCTGGGTTTTGTGACCTTTATGTTAGTGCTTTCTTTTGGTACCCTGATTGTGCGTTCGGCCAAACTCAGAAGCGAAGTCCGTATGGAATCCATGGTCTCACGGGAATCCGTCTTTCTTTACAACAATCTCTTTTTTCTTGTGGCCTTGGTGACTGTTTTTGTGGGCACCCTGTATCCCTTGTTAATGGAAGTATTAAAACTTCAAAAGGTTTCAGTGGGGGCGCCTTATTACAACACCGTTTTTATGCCGGTCGCCTTAGGGCTTGTTTTTTTGATGGGCGTGGGGCCTTACATTCCTTGGCGTAAAACGACCTCGGAAAACCTGAAAAAACTTTTTGGGGTTCCTACTGCTTCAGCCCTCGTTCTGACGGGACTCTGTTTTATTTTTGGTATACACAAACCCTACGCCTTGGCAGGACTTTGGGTTGTCTTTTTTGTACTCACAGCGATTGTTTTGGATTTCAATAAAATTTCAGACTTTTGGGCCAAGCGCGAAAAAGTAAACCGTGCACGGGGATTTATTTCGGCATATCAGAGTAATCCGAGACGTATTACTGGAATCATCATTCATCTCGGCGTATTGGTGATGGTGGTCGGCATTATTTTTTCATCCATGTACCAAGCCGAAAAAATTCTGATTATGAAGCCGGGAGAAGAAGTGGGGATCAAAAACTTCAAATTCCGTATGGCCAGCCTTTACGGGGTCACAGGGGTGAACTGGGAAGGACAAGAAGCCATGTTCGATGTCTATGAAGATGGTGAAATTATTGCGCAAATGCGTCCTCAAAAACGGTTTTATACGGTTTCTCAGACCCCGACGACCGAAACCGCCATCTATGTGCTGAGAATGGGTCATCTTTTTGTCACCATTCCAGAGGTCTCACCCGACGGAACCTGGGCACGTGTTCGTATATTACATAATCCGCTGGTGCTTTGGGTGTGGTATGGCGGTGGGATTATGGCGGTTGCTTCGATGATGAATATCTTCAGAAGAGAACGCAGAAAGCGTGTCTTAGCCCTAAATACCCCGAAACCGCTACCCGGCATTCCCCCTAATGCTGCCCAGCCAACGAGATAAGCGATGAAAGGATTCAGTGCTTGGCATGCGTTCCTCCTTCTTGGTCTTTTGGGCTTGGTGATGCTTTTTTATCAAGGTCTCTGGGGTGATCCGAATATCCTCCCCCCGGTGATCATTGAAGAAGCTGCGGCAGAAGTCGTTGCCCCGGATTTGTATAGCGGCGCAGAGTTTCGGCTTAGCGAGCACCTTGGAAAAGTCGTTGTCCTTAATTTTTGGGCCTCATGGTGTTTAGAATGTAAGTTGGAGCACAAATTTCTGCTCGCTATTCAAAAACGGTATGAAAATCGCTCTGATTTTGTGATGTATGGGGTGAATTACCAGGACAAGCCCCACCTTGCAAAAGCTTATCTCGAGAAATATGGGAACAATTTTGAACATATCATCGACGTGAAAGGAAGGGTTTCTATTGACTATGGTGTGTATGGTGTGCCGGAAACCTTTGTCATCGATAAAAAAGGGGTCATTCGCCATAAACAGATTGGCCCCGTTTTAGGGGATGTATATTCAAATTTACTGGAAAATGTAATCGATCCTCTCTTGAATGAACCTGGTTTGAGTTCATGAAAAAAATCGCTTTATTGTTCTTTATCTTCTCTTCCTTTCTTTTCCTTTTAGAAGGAGCCCTTCTTTTTGCACAGAGTGATCCGGTGCCTCCTCCGCTCTCCATGGGTGAGGATGAGTTACAAATGAAGACAAAAGAGATTTCACGAACGCTGCGTTGTGCGGTTTGCCAGTCCGAATCCGTTTGGGAGTCGAATGCAACACTCGCCATCCAAATGCGTGATATTGTCCGCGAACGTCTGCTCGAAGGTGAAAGTGCGGATGAAATCAGGGATTATTTTGTGAGCCGTTATGGCGAGTATATTGTTTTTAAACCCAGGTTCGGAGGGATAAACCTGCTTTTGTGGGGCGGACCTTTTACCGTGTTGCTCATTGGTGGAGTGATTCTTTTACGCAATATCAAGCGGTGGAACAAGAAGCCTCAGTTTGAGGGTTCAGACGTGTCTGTTGTATCTCTTGATCCGATTGATGACAAACAGCGGGAACGGCTTGAGCAGGAGCTTCGTAAGGGTTGAAGTTTTAGATAAGAATTGTTGAATATCGTATTGTGTATAGAATTATTGTCTTTTCAGGCAAAGTTAAAGACGAGAGGCCCTTCAGCACATCTGTTGATGAAATCCTTCCTCATGATAAATTTAGGTATTGGAGTGTGAAACAATGTTTTCTTTTTTAATCGTCGCTTTGCTTTTTGTGGTTGTTGGAGGGATTGGATTCCCGTTTTTCCGCAGGTCAGATATGACGCTCATGGTCGGGCAGGCGGCCTCACTTGATGAAGAGCAGACAAACCTTAAGATTGAACGCCGAACCATTGGTGCCTCACTTTCTGAGCTTGAGGTTGATTTTGAGCAAGCCCGTCTTGCGTCTAATGACTATGATCAAATCAAGCTGGGGTTTGAGCATCGTTTGCTTGTCGTGCTTGATCGTCTGAGTGTACTTGAAACAACAGCAGCCGCTTCAAAAAAGACAAACAAAGAAGAACATGTTCCGGCTACGACAGCCAAAAGTTGGATCGCCATGATTCTATTAGGGATTGTGGTCGGTGGTGGTGCGACGGGAAGCTACCAGTTTGTTTTATGGAAATTAGACAGTGTTTCCGTCTCTCCTGAACCTGCGGGGGGGATGGTTGGAGATCCCCAGATCAATCCAGAGGAAATGGTCGCGCGTCTAGAAGGGAAATTAAAAGAAAATCCAAATGATCTGCAGGGTCAGATGATGATTGGTCGTTCTTTCATGGCGATGGGACGTTGGGATGATGCCGAAAGAGCGTGGACAAAGGTGCTTGAACTTGATCCAAGAAGTTATACCGCGCACTATCGTTTAGGGGAAATTATCTTGAGTAACCCCAAAACGGGGACACGAGAGGAAGCTGAAGAAGCCCTGGGGCATTTTGATAAAGCCCTGGTGAGTGTCCCCCAGGATGCCAGCATTCTCTGGGCACGTGGCATCGTCTTGGTGCAATTGGGGCGAACTTTTGAAGCAGATGAAGCCTGGACAGAGGCCTATCAGTATATTCCAAGAAATACTGAAGGTTCTGATATGGTCAAACAGTCTCTTGAAGATCTTCGTGGGGGAAGGATGTCCCCACCGGTCCCCAGCCAATAAAATGAGGGATCTCTTTTTCGAGAGAAAAGGCATATCCTTCGTCTCGTTTTTTTTCCTGCTGATATTTTTTACGAGCGCATGTACTCAGACAGAAAATAGTCCAGCCATAAACAAGGCGAATGCTACAATAGAAGGGGTTCAGGTCGGTTTCCTCGCGCCGGAGTTTAAGCTGAAAACCCTCAGTGGAAGTGAAGCAGCGCTTTCAGACTACCGGGGAAAAATCGTCCTCGTCAATTTTTGGGCGACCTGGTGTGGGCCTTGTAAGGCAGAGATGCCCTCAATGGAAGCCTTGTACAGCAGTTATCCGAGAGAGGATTTTGAGATATTGGCCATCTCTATTGATATTGACCCGAATGCGCCAGTCGAACAATTTATTGCCGATTTTGGTTTTACTTTTCCTGTTTTACTGGATGACACCTTTGAGGTGAATGATCAGTATCAGGTGAGGGTCGTGCCAACCAGTGTTGTTGTCAATCGCCTCGGGGTGATCACGCATCGCCTGCTTGGTGCAAAGGATTGGAATGATCCTGATTCGAAGCTTTTTCTTGAAAAATTGATCGCCGAAAGCTAATGGAGCGTCTAAGGACTTAAAATGGAATCTGCAGGAAACATGTCTTATATGATCGCCTTTTCCGCAGGGTTTCTTTCTTTTGTTTCTCCCTGCGTCTTACCCCTTGTGCCAACCTATATTTCGTACATTACGGGACTCTCCTATGAAGAATTGACCTCCCCGGAAGGCCGAGCACGTGCACGGGAAGTTGCTGCAAAGAATTCCATTATCTTTATTCTAGGGTTTTCTACAATTTTTATTTTGTTTGGGGCTTCGGCGACCTTTCTTGGGCGATTTTTCTTAACCAATCAGGCGGTTATTCGTCAGGTCGGTGGGGCATTTATTGTTTTTTTTGGTCTCTATATCATGGGTTTGTTCCAGTTTTCCTTTTTGGCGCGGGATAAACGCTTTCACTTTAAAAATAAGCCTGCAGGTTATGCGGGTTCCTACTTTGTCGGCATCGCTTTTGGTGCGGGCTGGACGCCTTGTGTCGGACCTATTTTAGGGTCCATTCTCCTCTACGCCAGTACCTCAGGTTCCGTCATGACCGGTGTTCAACTCCTGGCAGTTTATTCCTTAGGTTTAGGTTTGCCCCTGTTTTTCTCTTCCTTAGGCGTACAAACTTTTTTGCTTTATTCTAAAAGGGCGACCCGTTTTATGAGCTGGATTACACGGGCCAGCGGTGCCTTTCTGGTTGCAGTGGGGGTGATGATCTTTACAAACTCTCTGACCCGTCTCACCTCATTTTTTACGGAAATGGGCATTGGCTGGACGGTGGGCCAGTGAGATCTTTTCTGGATTAGACATCAAAATTCTTAGCACCTCTTCAGAAAACAAAGGGTTTTAGTTTATTTTCTGAAGCATCCAGCCAATCATAAAAATTGCCATGCCCGCGACAGTGAAGGTGAACATGAATCCCATGTCGCCGTCAAAGATGGCCGAGGTGACGAGTACATAAAGAATCAAAAAGAGCCCGGAGATTTGAACGAATTTTGCGATGTAATAAAAAGCTTTCATTTGTTTCTCCTCAAACGAGGAATCAACTTAGCACAGCGCTCCCCTTGGAATCAAAAAGACCGTTTTAATATCCTCTTGATGCCAAGCGAAAGATGCCTTAGTTTTACTGAGGAAATGTCTCTGGGGCTTTGATGTGTTGCCAGCCTTCTCCGCTAAGCATTTTCAAAAAAGTAAGGAGATCCTTTTTTTCCGTGGCTGTGAGTTTGAGTGGCACGATGAAGGGAGACAGAAAAGGGTTATTGATTCCCCCATCATTATAAAAGGCGATGACATCTCCTAAAGTCGCTAAGCTGCCATCATGCATATAGGGAGCGGTGTGCTCGATCTCCCTTAAAGTGGGTGTTTTAAAGCTGCCGATATCTGTTTGTTTTTTTGTGACATTGTAGCGCCCCACGTCGAGGGATTCATGTCCCCAGCCGACTCCCAGATTGTGAAAGTTTTCGTCGGAAAAATTAAAGCCCGAATGACAAATGCCACATCGCGCCTTCCCTCGAAAGAGCTTCAAGCCTCGTTTTGCTGCATCCGAAATTGCATTAGTATCTTTCCCGTGTTCAAAACGGTCTAAGGGGCTGTTGCCCGAAAGCAGCGTTCGTTGAAAAGTTGCAATGGCCTGACCTACGGTGTCCACAGTGATTTTTTTGCCAAAAACGTCCGTGAATAATTTTTGATACCCTTGGATGCGATTGAGTTTGGCAACCATGGCGGCATTGTCGGTAAACCCGTGTTCGATCGGATTGCTTAATGGCCCTACAGATTGGGCTTCCAGAGTCGCTGCTCGGCCATCCCAGAATTGCCTTTTTGTGAACGCACGGTTTAAAGCTGTTGGTGCACTTCGGCCGCCTTGTTGTCTGTTGATCCCCGTCGAAACGGGTTGTCCGTCGGTAAAAGCCAGTACGGGAATATGACAGGTGGCGCAGGCGATACGATTGTCTTTTGAAAGCCGTTTGTCGAAAAAGAGAAAACGGCCCAAGGCGACCTTTTCGGATGTCATGGGGTTATCTGCTGGGATGTGGAAAGCGGAGGATTTTAAGCCCAAGGGCATTTCTGGTTGTCCGCTGTCTGTGGCTTCGGCTTGTTCTAGAGTCAAAGTGGAAAACGGAAGAAAAAGAAACAGCAATAAAACAGCAAAGATCCAGAACGCGTGATACCTCTGATCATTTTGATTGAGGCTTTCTTTTATGTCTTGATTCATTGACTGATCCTCCTAATTTATCTTAGCGTTTAGAAGACTGAGTATTGTATGGTAAACCGAGGAGGGATGTGTGCGTCAAGCAAAGAAACTATTGGAATAGATTCCTGATCTTTTCAGCTGTATCCATGCCTTGTTGGATACAATCGGGAATGCCGACGCCACGATAGGCGGCACCACATAAAAAGAGGCCCTCGTGTTGTTGGCTCTCGTTTTCGATTTTGGACACCAAATCCAGATGACCGACATGATATTGCGGGTTGGCTTTATTCCAGCGAAAGGCCCGTGAGACGACGGGTTCGGCATCAATGCCCATAATATTTTTGAGTTCTTTTTGCACGGTGGTGATCAGCCCCGCATCGTCTTGTTGGAGGATTTCTTCTCGGTGTGCACCTCCCATAAAGACACGAATGAGGACATGGTCTTTGGGTGCACGTCCGGGAAATTTTGTAGAGCTCCAGGTCGAGGCCATCAACTTTGAACCTTCTCTGCGGGGGATGACAAAACCAAAACCGTTTAAGGGGTGTTTGATGTCTTTTTGTTTAAATCCGAGCGAAACGGTTGCCGTGGAAACATAGGTGATTTTTCCCAGTAATTTTGAAAGCCCTGCATTCCAGGGTTCAATCCAATCAGCGGTTTTATAAGTGGGCGTTGTGATAACCAAGGCATCTGCGGTGTATTTTTCATCGCCGACAGAGACGTCGTAGCCTGATTGAAGGGGCGAGATTGCAGTGACCGGGCTGCCTGTTTTGATTTCGCATTGATTGAGTCTGTTTTTTAATTCGTCAATGATGCTTGAAAGCCCGTCTTTCATGGTGACAAAAAGCGAGTAGGGTGGGGCTGTTGAACCTTGTTTTTTTGCACCTTTTTGCCGTTGTAACATGCCCTTGATGAGGCTGCCATATTTTTGTTCTAACATGGCGAATTGAAGAAAAGAGGCCTTGATGCTGAGTTTTTCGGCATCTCCGGCAAAAATACCCGCTAGAATGGGATCTGCAAAAAGCTCGACGGCCTCTTGTCCTAAACGTCGTCTCACAAAGGATGCGATGCTTTCGTCTGTGGTTTCTGTGCGTTTGGGGATGAAGAGATCCATGCCCATCCGTATTTTTCCCGACCATGAAATCAGTGGACTCAGCGCAAAAGGGACGATGCGACTGGGCACCATCAGGTTAAAGCCTTGCGGCATGGGCACGAGTTTACCACGAGAAAGGATGTAAACAGCCTTATTGACGGGATGGGTTTGCACCAAGCGATCGGTCAAACCCAGTGTTTTGACGAGGGCCATACCGCCTTTTTTTTGTGTAATAAAGGAATCTGGCCCACCCTCAATGACAAAGTCATCTACAC
>VAOX01030061.1_pt1 | contig 10156 bp, 7 predicted proteins | sample 3393891 | NCBI WGS metagenome assembly VAOX01 (sample SAMN08290429, study PRJNA428436) | hydrothermal vent metagenome | isolation source: Deep-sea hydrothermal vent chimney | place: Indian Ocean: Southwest Indian Ridge | depth 2822 m m | reverse complement strand
TGTTACAATACAAGACCTGACCCCGCTTCATGCGCTTCACGTTAATTGGCACACCGCTTGGGGTAGCGCCATTCAAATGTCGAGATTAGCCACCGCCAGCGCATTCTTCTCGATGAACTCGCGGCGGGGAGCAACCTGATCCCCCATCAGGGTGGTAAACACCTCATCGGTCGCCGCCGCATCCTCGATTCGCACCTGTACCAGGCGCCGAGTGGTCGGGTCCATGGTGGTGTCCCACAACTGCTCCGGATTCATTTCACCCAGACCCTTGTAGCGTTGTATCGACACCCCGCGTTGTGCATCCGCAAGCAACCACTTGACCGCGTCACTGAAGCGCACGACGACCTTGCTGCGTTCACCACGGCGAATTTCGGCCTCTTTTACAAGCACGCCATCGAGACGCGCAATGTGCCGCGCCAGGCTCTGGTACTCGGGGCTAAGGAAAAACGCGTGGAGATAGCGATCTTCACTTTTAACGCCGTTCTTGTAACGTACGATGGTCAAAGACTGTGCATCCTCGGCCGGTGCAAATTCATATTGCACCCCATCCCCGCCCAGCACTTCAGTTGCGTATTTCCATTTCTGTATCCAGGCCATACGTGCGGTACGATCCTGCCAGCAGGCTGCGTCCATAACCGGCGTGTCCAGCAACGCTTCGAGCGCTTCGCGCTGATGTCGACGGGCCAGACGATCGATCGTGCGGGTGATGGTTAGATGCTCGCGTGCCAGTCCTTCCAGGGTTTCCTGCGCCAGCAGTTTCATCCCCACACCGGATCGAAACTCCGCACCGGCCAATGCGTTTTGCAACAGATGCTGCGCCAACGAAACCTCATCCTTGATGTAAGTTTCCTTCTTGCCCGCCTTGAGCTTGTATAGCGGTGGCTGGGCTATGTAGATGTGCCCACGTTTGACCAGCTCCTCCATCTGCCTATAAAAAAACGTTAGTAACAAAGTGCGTATATGCGCCCCGTCCACATCGGCATCGGTCATGATAATCAGGCGGTGATAGCGCAGTTTGTCGGGATTGAATTCTTCCTTGCCGATACCGCAACCCAAAGCCGTAATCAGGGTGCCCACTTCGACCGATGACAGCATCCGATCGAAACGTGCGCGTTCCACATTCAGGATCTTGCCCTTGAGCGGCAGGATAGCCTGGGTACGACGATCGCGTGCCTGCTTGGCCGACCCCCCTGCGGAATCGCCTTCCACCATAAACAACTCGCTCTGAGCTGGGTCGCGTTCCTGGCAGTCGGCAAGCTTTCCGGGCAATCCGGCAATATCCATTGCCCCCTTGCGCCGCGTCATTTCCCGCGCCTTGCGCGCGGCTTCACGGGCATGCGCTGCATCGATTACTTTACCGATAACCACCTTGGCCTCGGCCGGATGTTCGAGCAGATACTCCGCCAGCTTTTCACTGGTCAGACTTTCCACAATACCCTTGATCTCGGAGGACACCAACTTGTCCTTGGTCTGCGATGAAAACTTGGGGTCAGGCACCTTCACCGATAACACTGCGGTCAGACCCTCACGCGTATCGTCGCCGCTCAGGCTGACCTTGGCACGCTTGGTAAACCCTTCCTGCTCGGCATACTGGTTGACCGTACGCGTCAAGCCGCTACGCAACCCCGACAGGTGTGTCCCACCGTCATGCTGCGGAATATTATTTGTAAAGCAAAATACATTTTCCTGGTAACTGTCATTCCACTGCATGGCCAGCTCAACAGTCACCTTGTCGCGCTCCGCACTGAAGTAGAAAATATGCGGATGCAACACCGTACGGTTGCGATTCAGATGTTTTACAAAAGCCCGGATTCCACCGTTATAAAGAAAGCTTTCTTCCCGCTCATCGCCTTCGTCACGCAACACAATGAGCACACCCGAGTTAAGGAAAGCCAGTTCACGCAGACGATGAGCCAACGTGTCGAACTTGAATTCAATATTTGTGAACACCGTGGGGCTGGGCAGAAAGCGCACCGTGGTACCCGTGGTCTCGGCCGTACCCAAGTCCCGCAGCGGCGTCTCCGGCACACCCAGGTGATACACCTGCTCATAATGATGCCCATCGCGCGCAATGCTTAGAGTCAGCGTATCCGACAAGGCATTTACCACCGAAACCCCTACTCCATGCAGTCCGCCCGAAACCTTGTACGCGTTATCGTCGAACTTACCCCCCGCATGCAGATTGGTCATGATGACCTCGGCTGCCGAATGTCCCTCTTCATGCCAGTCGACCGGAATGCCCCGACCATCGTCACTAACCGAGACACTGCCATCGGCATGCAGCGTAACGACCACTTCATGACAATAACCTGCCAAGGCTTCATCAATGGAGTTATCCACCACCTCATACACCATGTGATGCAATCCGCTACCATCACTGGTATCCCCAATATACATTCCCGGACGCTTGCGGACGGCCTCTAACCCCTTGAGAACTTTAATGTTTTTTGAAGTGTACTCAGCAAATTCAGCCATGGGTCAGACCTGCCTCAGATAATACATTATTATACTCTGTTTGTGTCTGTTTTCTACAGCCTCAAGCCACAACCCGCAGTGACCCATGTTTCACGTGGAACCTTGTCGTTTTTCCAGGTAAATCCAACCCTATATCGTCTTCCAATACAGAAAGCCAAATTTGCAGACCCGCGCACCGCCATAACCCCAATGCTGCACGCAATGCCTCTGGATCCAGATCGGCAACAATATCATCCATCAAAAGCACAGGATGCCGCGCCACCGCTTGCATGAGCCCCGCCCGACAACGGTAAAGAATCAGGCTGATGAGTTTGGCCTGCCCTCGCGATAGCCCCGCAACTGCCGGGGTATCACTCTCCAAAATCCAATCATCATGTTGAGGACCAACAACGGCACGCCCCGCCTGAGCCTCGCGTCCCTTGCTCTGTTGCAAGGCCTCGCGCAGAGTTGCTTCACGCCAACCACGGCGGAACTGCAGATGTATTCCACGGAGTGTGGATGAGCGCTCGATCGTTGCCAGCTGCAAATCCAATTGTTCGATGAGGTGTTCCCTCAATCGAGAGAGCTCTTCTCCATAACCAATCACTGCCTCCGTCCAGGGTGCTAGTGCCGCCCCCGAAGCATGCGTCTTCAACAAGGCATTACGCTGACGGTGCGCACGATACCAAAACCGCCACACCGTTAGAAATTGAGGTTCCACGTGAAACAATGCCCAATCCATAAACCGGCGGCGGGCGGCTGGTGGACTCTGCACCAACTGAATAGTATCTCCACCCAGATACTCTACCGGAACGGCCTTGGCGATCGCAGGCTGATCGGCCGCTGCACCATCCAGATGTACCGTTCGCTGACGTGCTTGTAGCGCCATCCCTAACACGTGATTGTTTTTATTCCGGGTTCGGAGCAGAATGTGAGCCTTGTTTGCTCCGGTTCGGATCATTTCTGTCAAGGACATACTCCGAAAGGAGCGGCCACGAGCAGCACAGTAAATACCTTCCAGCACACTGGTTTTACCCGACCCATTAGCGCCGGCCAAGACCACCCAATCACTATCGCCCGGCGCCACCACCAGTGCAGGATGACAACGAATATTCTCTAAATGAACCTCGGTTAGACACGTCATGACGTTACAGACTCCTCCCGCACGAATATGGCGCTACGGGTGAACTCGTACCGTATCTGTATTACCGATTACCCCGTGCTTGAAATCACAACCGCATGGGCATAATGACGTAGCGATAACGTGTGGTATCGGGCACACCCAACAAAGCACTGGAATTTGAATCGGTAAACCGAAATTCTACTGTTTCCCCATCCAGGGCGGTTAAAGCATCCTGAAGATACGTTGCATTAAAGGCGATAGTCAAACGTTCACCCTCATAGCGAGCCGATATCGATTCCTCTGCCTCTTCGTTTTCCGGATTATGCGCTACCAACTTGAATCCTTCAGTCGATGCTTCCAACCGAACCCCCCGAAATTTCTCATTGGCGAGGATAGCCACCCGGGTTAACGCTTCACGCAATAGTTCCCGGTCTGCCAACAGACACTTGTCACTGGTTTGGGGGATAACACGGTCATAATCAGGGAATTGACCATCAATCAACTTGGTTGTCAGTATTTGGAGACCAAAATCAAACCGGGCATGAGTCGATGTCAGTGTAACAGTCACGCTGTTATCGGTTTGGCCCAGCAAGCGTTCCAATTCCATTACCGCCTTGCGTGGCAATATGGCCGATTTTTCTTCCTCAACTTCAGGTGCTTCCCCGGCGTCACACAAAGCGAGACGATGCCCGTCGGTCGCTACTGCGCGCAAGCGAGTGGGTGAAATTTCCAGGAGCAGACCGGTGAGATAATAGCGCACGTCCTGCTGCGCCATCGCAAAGGCGCTGTGCTTCAACAAATCAGACAAAACACTACATTTCAGACTAAAGCGCATTCCACTAGCAAGATCTCCAACCGTAGGAAATTCATCCACGGGCAATGATGCCAAAACAAATCGGCTGCGCCCCGAACTGAGGCGAACACGCCCTTCTTCCTGACTGAGACGTATGCTGGCCCCTTCGGGTAAAGCACGACAAATATCCAACAATTTACGCGCAGGTACGGTAGCGGCTCCTGTCTGTTTACCGCCGGTCGCCAGATGCGCACTCATTTCCACTTCTAAATCAGTCGTAATCAAGGTCACACTGTTATCGGTTTCCACCTCGATACGCACGTTCCCCAGAACAGGAATGGTTTGTCGACGTTCAACCACCCCGATTACCGCATGCAGAAAGGGTAGTAATTCTTCGCGTAATAACTCTATTTCCATTTAAATCACCTAATCATAATAATAAGCACTGTGGATTACTTGATATTCTACAAATAAACTAATAATAACAATTACTTATAGTTAAATATGCTTGTAAGTAACAAGGGAAATTCCGGTTGATACTTTGTGGATAACTCCACCCTCGATTTATGTCCACAGCTTATCCACCTCTTGTTGCGTACTTTATACTGAAAGTTGTTTGATGAGATTTTGGTAATCATCATCCATTTGGGCATCCAGCGTGCGGAGTTCGCGAATTTTGCGGCAGGCATGCAAAACGGTGCTGTGGTCACGTCCACCAAAGGCATTACCAATTTCAGGCAGGCTGTGCCGGGTCAACTCCTTGGCCAGTGACATGGCTACCTGACGGGGCCGGGTAATGGAACGGGATCGATTCTTCGAGCATAAGTCGGCCGTACGAATACGAAAATAATTAGCCACAGTGCGTTGAATATTATCAATCGTTACCAATTTCTGTTGTACGGCGAGCAGATCGCGTAGCGCCTCTCGGGCAAGATCGAGCGTTACCGGTCGACCGGTAAAACGAGCCGTTGCCAGCACCCGACGCAGAGCTCCTTCCAGTTCGCGTACGTTGGAACTGATGCGCTGGGCCAGGAAAAATGCGATTGCTTCGGGCAATTCAACCCCTTGTTGCATGGCTTTATTCATAACGATGGCAACGCGGGTTTCCAGTTCAGGCGGATCTACGGAGGCGATCAAACCCCAACCAAAGCGTGATTTCAATCGTTCTTCCAGCCCGGAAATTTCCTTGGGATAACGGTCGCTGGTGAGCACGATTTGGTGGCGGCCTTCCATCAATGTATTGAAGGTGTGAAAAAGTTCTTCCTGTGAGCGTTCCTTGTGAGCGAAGAATTGAATATCATCGATTAACAATACATCCAGGGAACGATAGCGCTCCTTGAAAGTATCGATACGATGGTGCTGCAACGCCCCAATCATGTCGTTAACGAAGCGTTCGGATTGAACATAGGCTACCCGTCGTGTGTTGTTACTCTGTTGCTTTATATGATTGGCCAGGCCATGCATAAGATGGGTCTTGCCGAGACCGACACCACCGTATATAAACAGCGGGTTATATTGTCTTCCGGGCTGTTCGGCTACCAGCAGAGCTGCAGCCCTGGCCATCTGGTTGGAGGGCCCCTCAATAAAGTTATCGAAGCGATAATAGGGGTTGATGGGATTTCCCGGTACGGGCTGGGAAGGGGGGCCGCAAGGGGTGCGTACCATTGCTTCTTCCGTTGTTCCCGATCCCAGGCTCAGTTCGACCTGGGCATTGTCGTGTGCCGAAAACTCACGGAAGAGCGTGCGTATGGTGTCGAGAAACCGGCTCTCCACCTCGTCCAGTACAAAACGGTTGGGTGCCAACAGACGTAATGCGTCTTTACTTTCTACCGCATGCAACGGGCGTAGCCACAAGTTTAGATCGCGCTCATCGTACTTTTGTTCAAGGCGGGTGAAACAGCGCTGCCAGAGGCTTGCGGACATTGCTTGCGGGGTGTGAGGAAAGGCCTGACAGTCTAACCCTCTCGCGAGGTGTATACCACAGGCAAAAACCTTGACATCGTACGCACGGGCTGGTCTAATGATCGATCAACTTGAAAGCATTGCCAACGCCGCACCGGCGAAACTCAAGAGTCCAGAATGAAACGTACTTTCCAACCCAGCCGTATTCACCGCAAACGCACCCATGGGTTTCGTGCCCGCATGGCGCCCAAAAGTGGTCGCAACATTATCAAGGCCCGCCGTGCCAAGGGGCGCGCCCGTCTCAGCGCCTGAAACGATTGGCTACGGTTTCCCTCGTTCTGCGCGCCTGACCCAAGCGATTGAATTCGCTCACGTGTTCGAGCAAGGACAACGTATCCGGATGCGCTACTTTACGGTGGTGGTAATGATGGGCAGGGAGCATCCGCGCCTGGGGCTGGCCGTTGGTCGCCGAACCTCGCACCGTGCCGTCGTTCGTAACCGGATCAAACGAATTGCTCGTGATGTATTTCGCCACATTCCGCTTCCCGCGCTCGACATTGTAGTGGTGGCACGTGCCAACCTTGATGCCATACCTGCCGCACGCTTGCGGACGGATCTCGAATCGGCACTCATCCGGTTAAATTCATAATGCGTACCTTGATCCTCGGCTTCATCCGCCTTTACCAGATCCTCATCAGCCCCTGGCTTGGCATGCACTGCCGCTATGAGCCGACGTGTTCCGCTTATGCCATGGAAGCCGTGCGCGTACATGGTGTGTTGCGGGGGGGGCTGTTGGCCGTTGCGCGTATTGGTCGGTGCCATCCGTTTCATGCCGGAGGTTACGATCCGGTACCGCCCGAGGTACGACGTTGATGGATACGCGGCGGCTGTTGCTGTACGGGGCGCTCGGTCTGATCCTGTTTATGTTGTGGAGTCAATGGCGCATTGAACATCCACTCCAGCATGCGGCGAGACCTGTCCCTGCAACAATCGGCGCACAGACGCCGGTTACCGTCGCCGGAACGACCGGGGCCGCAAGGACGGCTCCGGCGCGTGCCGTTCAGCGGCCCCAGGCTGCACAGTTGGCCAGCCTCAAACCGCCTGCCGGACCTCGCATACACATTCATACCGATGTGCTCAATCTTACCGTGGCACTGGATGGCGGGGTACTGACACGTGCCGCCCTGTTGAAGTATCCGCGCAGTCTGCACTCCAGGCAAAGCGTCGATCTACTCACTCCGGGCAACGAAAAGCAGAGTGCACTCATGCTGCGTCCCGAGTTACGCGGCACGGGGATTCCCACCGCTCCGGTATTCAGTGCGGGTGCCAGCGATTACAATCTAAAGTCGGGTGCCGATACTTTGCGGGTACCCTTGAGTTGGAGTGCAGGCGGGGTCACGCTGACCCGCACCCTGGTGCTCAAGCGTGGCAGCTATGCAGTGCGGATCGAAACCCGCATCGACAATCGCAGTGCACAGACGCTGGAGTTAACGCCCGGCGTGAGTATGGTTGGTGCCAAGCCACCGGCCGCAGAGCATTTCTGGCAGCACCTGTTACCCAAATACTATGCTTTCCGTGGACCGGCCTATTACAATGCCGCGGCCGGATATGAAAAAGCCACGGTCTCCAGTCTGGCGGAAACACCTCTCGACAAGCAATTTGCCGGCGGCTGGATCGCGGGGGTTCGGCAATACTTTGTGGCGGCGGCGATTCCGCCTCACCGGCAACAGGCACGCTACTTCGGGTACGTCATCGCCGGTGGCTACGCGGTAGGCTATCATCTGGCGCCACTCAAGGTAGCCGCCGGCGCCGGCGCAAAAACGGCCGCTCTGTTATTCCTGGGTCCCAAAAAGCAGGGCTTTCTGAATTCCGTGGCCCCTGGTTTGGCGCGCACGGTGGATTATGGCAAGGCGACCATTATCAGCAAGCCGATCTTTTGGGTGCTGTCGCACATCCACAGTGTGCTCGGCAACTGGGGGTGGTCGATCATTGTGCTGGTGTTGCTGATCAAGATCTTGTTCTACTGGCCGCAACGGATGAGTGCGCGTTCGATGGCCAAGATGCGCAAGCTGCAACCGCGGATAAAAATGCTGCGTGAGCGCTACAAGGACGATCGTCAGAAGTTGTCGCAGGCCACCATGGAGTTATATCGCAAGGAGGGTGCAAACCCTGTTTCCGGTTGCCTGCCGATGCTTATCCAGCTCCCGATCTTCTTCGGTTTGTTCTATGTTCTTATCTACAGTGTAGAGCTGCGATTATCGCCGTGGATATTTTGGATACACGATCTGTCACAGCCGGATCCCTACTTCGTGTTGCCCATTATCTATGCCATGTTGAGCTTCGTGCAGTTTCGTCTGCAACCTCAAACCATGGACAATGCGCAGGCGAAGATGATGATGGTGATGCCGCTGCTGTTTGCCTTCTTCTATGCGGTTTTCCCTGCCGGGTTGGTGCTCTATTATTCACTCAGTACGGGACTCAATATCGCGATTCAGTACCGGGTGAATCACGAACTGGGTATGAAAGGGCTGGGGGTGCTGCCCAAGATCAACTGGCCCTGGCAGAAAAGCGGTTAAGCCGAATTTCACGTAGGGATAAAGGAACGGAAAGCGGGTCTCAGTTCTCGCGCCAGCGACGGAAAACAAGACTGGTGTTGATGCCGCCAAAGGCGAAGTTATTACTCATGACGTAATCGATATCGGCGCGTAACGGTTCGCCGCGGATGTGGTTGATGGGGGCAATGTCTTCGCCCGGCGTGTCGAGATTGCGTGTGGGTGCAAACCAGCCCTCATTCATCATCTGGATCGCCAGCCAGGCTTCGAGGGGGCCGCAGGCCCCGATGGAATGGCCGAAATAGCCCTTCATGGAGCTTACCGGAACCCGGTCGCCCAGCACCTCCAGAGTGGCCTGCGATTCGGCCACGTCCCCCCGGTCGGTGCCGGTGGCATGGGCACTGACGTAGCCGATCTGGGCGGGCTTCAAGTGGGCGTTGTCGAGCGCGGCCTGTATGACCTCAGCCATTGTTGCGCGGTTGGGACGGGTGATATGGGTGCCATCGGTGTTGGTGGCAAAGCCCACAATTTCGGCATGGATTCTGGCGCCCCGTGCACGGGCATGCTCCAAGTCTTCCACGATCAGCGTGGCGCCGCCCTCGCCGACCACGATGCCATCGCGCTCGGCATCGAATGGGCGCGAAGCGCGCTCGGGGGTTGCGTTCAGGGTGCTGGCGGCACCGATCATGTCGAACACCACGGCGCTTACCACCGAAAGTTCGTCGGCACCGCCGGCGATCATCACCTCTTGTTTCCCGTCGAGAATCGTTTCGTAGGAATAGCCGATACCCTGGCTGCCGGAGGTACACGCACTACAGGTGGGAATCAGCCGCCCGGTAATTTTGAAAAACACGCCGATGTTGACCGCACCGGTCTGTGCCATCATCTGTACATAACTGTTGGCGGCCGCGCCACGCAACGTACCCAGTTCGGCAAATCGTCCGGCGGCAATAATCGGCTGGATGCTGCCCGCGGAAGAACCATAGGCGATGCCGGTGCGCCCCCCGTGCAACACGGGATCGCCCAGGAGACCGGCGTCTTCCAGCGCCAGTTCCGAGGCGCGTACCGACAATATCGATACCCGGCCCATGCCGCGCATGATCTTGCGGTTGTAGTGGGAGGGCAACTCGAACGGCAGGGCCGGTGCGCCCAGGCGGGTGTGAAGCTCCTGGTAGCGATCCCACGCGGTCATGTACACGATCCCGGTGCGGCTGTTACGCAGGGCGGAACGGATGGTCGGCCAATCGTGGCCGAGTGCCGTCAGCGCGCCGCAACCCGTTACCACCACGCGACGGCGGCTCATGCGAGTCCGCCGTTGACGCCGATAACCTG
>VAOX01014255.1_pt1 | contig 10159 bp, 12 predicted proteins | sample 3393891 | NCBI WGS metagenome assembly VAOX01 (sample SAMN08290429, study PRJNA428436) | hydrothermal vent metagenome | isolation source: Deep-sea hydrothermal vent chimney | place: Indian Ocean: Southwest Indian Ridge | depth 2822 m m | reverse complement strand
GTGAAGTCACCTTATTGGTGATGAGCACTTTTTTCATATAGCTATACGAATCAAGAAGTTGTGCATACTTTCGTGACTCAACTGATTTTTCTAGGGTAAAGTATATTCGGCCAACCGACTTCTGCGGTTTTTAGCCAATATTGGCATCAGGCAGTTTTCAGTAAAACATCCCTCGCCCGATTAATCTGCTGTGCGAGATAATCTGAACCACCTCTATCGGGGTGCAGCTTTTGCATTAAACGCTTATGTGCTTTATTGATGTCTTTTTTACTGGCCGACGCAGAAACGCCAAGAATATCTCTGGCCTGCTGCTCACTCATTTTAGTATCCGTTGCAGAGGGTTTAAACTCTTCCGCCTTATCCCCTGACCAGCCTTCATGCACTCTATCCAGATACGACATCAGTAACAACGCCGATCTCTCATCATTTCCCCTGCATTCATCAAGCAGGGAAAGCAACTGCACCATGCTCATCAGCTGTAGTTTTTCACCCTTATGACTCCCCTGTAAAACCTCCCCCTGAAGCGACCCGGTCATCATATCAACCTGCAATCGTATAAACTGAGTTTGCATACTCGAATGCCTGTTCTGCTGATAGCGATTAAAGTACGGCATTATTCTCGGCCATAGCCCTGTTAACAATCTGATCATTTTTGGCAGCAATGCAACTAGCGCCCCTGCTCCTGCAACCAGCCAGTTTAACTTTCCTGTTAGTGTTAGCACCAGCAGCAGCGCAGCCGCTCCGGTTATCGCCGCTAATTTAAAATAATGCTTTTTCTGTTCAGGCGATAACCAGCGCAAGCGGTATACCATATAAACAACAAACGCAAGAACAAGCAGCAATAATATTAAACGAGACAAAGCCTTATCTTATGGGTGTTTTATCGAGATTGAATAATAACAATAACTTTATTACCTGGGTAGATTAAATCTGGATTTTTTATATTACTCAGCCTCGCCAGCTCAGGATATCGCCAGGGGTTATTCACATAGCGCCCTGCAATATCCCATAAAGTATCGCCTTTAACAACTATGTGAATGTATTTGCGTATTTTGATATTTTCATTCACTTCTGGCACATGCCTCAACACAGGCTCAGGCAACGCCGCTCCCTCTATCTTTATTTTTTCCACAGGCTTATCTACCTGCGTTTTTTCTAACTCCAACGCATCTGCGCCATTACTCGACTCTATATTAGCACCTTTATTTTCATGCCTTTTTCTTATCGGCCCACTTTCTGAAGAAATACCCGTTTCAGCCTGCTTATCCTGCACGCCAGACAACTCTGCATCTAAATTTTTTTGCCCTGCCGCAAGATCTTCCTCTGGTAGCTCATTAACAACAATCACGATGTCCCTGTTGTTTTTAATTAACACCACATCTCCCGGCTCACCCTTAATCTCCCTCGGAGAATAGCCTGAATAATCCGTGGGATGATCCGTGGGACGCACCTCTAACACCTCTTCCCGAGCAACAGTTTTCTCTACTTTTTCGCCTTCACCCATACTCTCGGCATCTATTACTGCGAAATCAACCTTTTCCTGTAATTCGATTTCATCCGTAGCTTTTCCCAAAGCTGGCTCCGGTACCTCTTTTTTCCTGCTAACAACCTCCTGCTCCTCTGCTGCCTTCTCAATATCAATCCGCTCACTCAATACCGGCTTCACCCCAGGCGAATCTATCTCCTCACTTTTCTGAGCAAGGCTGATCTTTTTTTCTGTATCGTACAGATCAACCGTTTTCTGCACAGCACCTGCTCGTTCTTCTTCTCCGAGCTTTTCATCAAAGAGTGAACTCCAGAAATACACCATGGCCACTAAAACAGGAACAATTAACACCGCCCATATCAGACCTGCCGGACTGGATTGTTGCTGAAAACCAACATCATTTTCCCCAAACTCCTTCCCTCGATAATTTATACTGTTTCGGTCAGGGCGCTCCACACTCATATTTACTGCGGCTTTATCATTTCGAACTTTATTTTCTATTTTTGTACATGTGGCTATTTCTTCTTTTTTTGCAGACCAGGCAGCAATGTCTACCCCGGCTGATTTTTTTACTGCCTTTTTCCTGCTCCTGCTAACCGGGCCCCTGCTAACTTCAGGCTTTTCCACCTTCACTGATTTAAAAGTTTCAGCCTCCTTTGTTACTTTTTTTTCAACTACAGGGGGCTTATACGCCTGCGGTTTAACCAACTTTTCTGGCACCCGCCTGGTGCTATCAACAAAACCAGCGCTCGCTACATTCCTGTTCCCTGAGCTTAATCGTGTGCTTTTTTCAGCCCGATGCAGTTCTTCTGCCGAGTTTTCTACTGGCTTTTCATCTATTTTTTTTAACTGCTCAATGTGTTTTCTCAGATACCCGGTAGCCTTAAACCTGTCCAGTGCTTCAAAATCTGCATACAGCCTGATCAGGCTTTCTTTTAACAGCGTTCGACTAAAAACCTCCCGAGGAATCTGTGCAGGTACATCTTTCCAGCCAGTTGCTGGAAAACCAGCCACATCCTCAATTTCATCAACATGAAATCCGACTCGTCCACCATCAATATTAACGACAATTATTCTGCCCGGATCCAGAAAATCACTTTTATCAACACCAAATCGTACTCTTAAGTCAACAACTCTGACCATACCGTGTATTGATTTAAAGATACCGGGCCCCGAGCTATCTGAACCGGGCAGAACATTCAGCTCAGGCGGCACAATCACCGACTCAACCAGCATTGCAGAAGAGCATACATGGACAGGCCCCACTTTATAGAGCAGCAAGGCATTTGAATCCTGTATACTATAAGTTGACAACACTACTCCATATATTTTTCCTGCCAGTTCTTATATAACTGCCAGGTATACTCGGTAAATTCTTCTTTGCTGGTAAAATTTGCGGGATCTATTGCATCAAAAACATAGTAATTAGCGGTACTATTTTCGGTACTTAAAAAGTGATAAAGCTTATCCAGCAATGTATGTGGGTTTCTCCATTCAAAATCGTCCTGCGCCTCATAATGAAGAAAAACGGGCAATATGGGCACACCCGTTTTCATTGATACATCAAACGCACCATATCGAAACGATTCAAATATTCTTTTCCCCTTGCAACCACCCTCAGGATACAACGCCACATTTGTGCCATCTTTTATGGCCTGCACCAAAGATTCTGATGCCTGACCTCTGGACTCTCTGGACTCTCGATTAACATACAGATTACCCGCCGCAGATGAAATTTTGCCAACAATCCACCAGTCCTTCACTTCAATTTTAGCCAACGAACGCACATCAAATAGCGCAGGAATGCCAATATCTTCAAATGCCGAGGGGTGATTAGCAATCAAAATATACCGACGAGGAATATCATGCAGGTTTTTCTGGTGCAATTTCAAGTCCACATCCAACGCTCTGACAAAAGCCTTGCACCAGATACGAAACAACCTGAAATACCAGTTACCATGCACATTACCAGGCAACAGTGACAAAACATACAACAGGATGCTTAAAAAAATAAAATCTACCCAGAGAACAGATAACTTAACAAGCTTAAAAGTGTAATAAAACACACATACTCCTTACATATTTTTAGAAATTATTCATTATTTTGCTGATATTAAAAGATTTTCCAAATTATAGCCCATTAAATACCCGCTTTTAGTTGACCTTACTCTGCCATCTTGTTAACTTGCGGTAAATTAAAATTCCGGCAGACATATAAATTGCATCTCATTAAAGCTTTAGCCCTACTCTGTACCTTACTCATAACAGGCTGCGCCACTGTATCAGGGCCCACCGACCCGCGCGACCCCCTGGAAAGCTACAACAGAGCTGCATTTGGATTTAATGATGGGGTCGATAAGTACCTGGTTAAACCCGTTTCACAGGGCTACGATGCGATTACACCCGATCCCGTACAAAAAGGCGTGCATAACTTCTTTAGCAACCTGGATGATGTGATTGTAATATTTAACGACCTGTTACAGCTCAAACTCATTCAATTTGCTTCAGACACCGGGCGTTTTCTGGTAAACAGCACGCTGGGCATTGGCGGCCTGATCGACTGGGCCAGTGATATGGGCATGCCCAAACACAATGAAGATTTTGGCCAGACCCTGGGCTACTGGGGCGTACCGGAAGGCCCCTATTTTGTAATCCCATTCTGGGGCCCGAGCACCGTTCGCGATGCCTCTGGCCTGTTAGTAGATACAGCCCAGTTTGATCCCGTCTGGCAAAAAATTGAAGACGGCTACCCATTAACTCTCCGTAAAACCAGTGACTCCTGGAACCTTACAATCGCCAAAACCATTGATTTCAGAGCCTCATTACTCCAGACAGAAGGCATTCTTGATGAAGCCGCACTGGATCGCTACACCTTTATACGCGAACTGTATCTACAGCGCCGCCTGAACCTGGTATATGATGGCAATCCACCTGAAGAACCCGCTGAGTTTGATGAGGATGAACTGTTTGATTTTGATGAGCCTGAAAAGCTGCCTGAGAACACACCGGAATAAAGCCACACTCGGGGCATCACAGCCCCCTTCGATGCATTGCAGATTCATCAAGCTGGAAAAGCCAGGCTTTTCAGGGCATATTATCTTCTATAAATTTCTGATAATTTTCAGCACTGATAATCTGCGTGCCATCGCAGTTAAACTGCATACGCACCAGATCCTGAACAATACATATTGTGATATTACGCAGGTAAAAATCAGGCAAATCCCGCATAACATTTATTGAGCGCAGAATATTTTTAACCTCATCACGGGTCATTGGCTCCCAGGTATTATGCCGTTTAACAATAATATTTTTCCAGTAGCCGGGCATTTTATCAAACAGCTTACTCGCCTTAATAGACTCATAAATATCGCGCATGGCCTGCACTTTATCATCAAAGCTAATGGGCGGAAAATGTCGGTCGATATAAGCCTTATCAACGAGCTTTTCTGATGCATGAATTTCCTCACGCAACGGGTCAAAAATGGAGTTTGTTCTCACCTCGCCACTGTTGAAGCCTATATACAGGCGATAGGTACCGCGATTGATCATCAACTCAAGCAGGTTATCAACCAGCGGCCCAAAAACTTTATCCAGCGGACTTTCATAGCGCTTGCGATCCAGCGTGGTTTCACGTAATGAGGGGTCGCCCTTAATACCAATTTGCAGGCTCCCCTCATTCAGGCCAGTTGCGCTAACAATACTCTCTCGTAGCACAAGCTCTTCCAGCTCATTCTCGGAAACAGCGATTTCTTCATCAGACGTAAACAACACAATCCCTCATATCTTTCAGTGTAAGTGCCAGCAAATATAACACATTCACTGTGACAGTTTCATGAACTCATTCAGAAATGAAGAACAAACTAATCGGGACTTTTTTCAAGCAAACCAACCCAGCGCTCATAATCTGTAGCATACGCATTCTCAAGCTCTATACCGAGTTGAAAGTGCCCATCCTCCCCCGCCATATCATAGCACCAGCAAACATACCCTCGCAGGTACAGCTTGTGCTCATCCCCCTCAAAATCCACCCACAGATCAACCATGCTATCCACAGGGATTTCACTTTCCAGCTCCACCTTTAAACCATTCACACAGGCATCGCAGCAGTAGCAGCAAAGGGTTTTGTCAGATACCCCCCCGCATTCGCTCATAGAGAGGATTTGCACAAACATTCTATCGTGCCGGTTATAACGATGATGTCGTCTATTGTCTGTATGTTCCATTTACTGATTTTAGAACAATATTCAGATACTATTGCTCCCTCTGTGCAATAATTCGCTCACAAACTATCGAAAAGGTACTACCCGTCAATGCAGGATCCCGTCCAGCAACAGAAAAAAATCGGTGCGATTATGTTTGGCCTTGTCTGGCTGGGCATTTTTATCGTACTGGGTATATTTTTCTCAGATATACTCGATCGCCAGAACAACCCAAACCAGTCCATTAATACACAGTCACTCAGCGATGGCGCTAAACAGCTCACGCTCACCAGAAACCACCAGGGGCACTATGTCACCAATGGCACAATAAATGGCCAGCCGGTCGTCTTTATGCTCGATACAGGAGCCACCGTAGTCGCTATTCCTCAGGCTATTGCCAGCAGACTAAAGCTTAAAAGAGGCACTGAAATCACCTCTCAAACGGCCAATGGCACAACAACAGCCTATATCACCCGACTTGATGAAATTGCCATCGGCGAAATCAGCCTCAGTGGCATACCCGCCAGTATTAGCCCCGGCTATAAGAGCAACGAAATACTCCTGGGCATGAGTTTTCTCAAACATCTGGAATTTACACAACGCGGCAACACGCTCACGCTTAGACAGTACCCGGGCAATCGCTCGAACTAACCAGGACATAATTATGAACTATTGCAGCCATTGCGGCTCACAGGTAGAACACAAAATCCCCCGAGGCGACAACCGGCTTCGCTACATATGTACAGGCTGTGATCTGATTCATTATCAGAACCCCCGCATCATCGCTGGATGTATCGCCGAATATGAAAACAAAGTGCTACTATGCACCCGCGCAATTGAGCCCCGCCACGGCCTCTGGACACTGCCCGCAGGCTTTATGGAAAACCATGAAACCACACTACAGGCCGCCACACGCGAGACCCAGGAAGAAGCCAATGCCAGGCTGACCAGCATAAGCCTTTTTTGCACCTATAGCATTCCACATATTTCACAGGTTTATATGATGTATAAAGGCCACCTTGTAGATGGATACTCATCCCCCGGCGTAGAAAGCCTTGATACACAGCTATTTGACGAAGAGCAGATTCCCTGGGACACACTGGCCTTTCCCGTTGTCAAAGAAAGCTTAAAGCTGTATTTTGCTGACAGAAACGCCGGCAAATTTCACGTCCATTGCGGCGAAATGTCTCGCGATGAAAGCCAGCAGCTCAGTGTATTAAATTACCCCATTGAAGCTGGAAAAATCAGCTGAGCCCAATAACCACAACCAGAAACCACGACACAGGAGACACCCAATGAGAGAAGTTGAAGTCGCCATTATCGGCGCTGGCAGTGCAGGCCTTTATTGCATGGGGCAGGTAAAACGCTTTAGCGATAACTATGTACTCATTGATGGCGGAGAATTAGGCACAACCTGCGCCCGAGTAGGCTGCATGCCCTCCAAAGCCATGATACAGGTTGCAGAAGACTTCCACCGGCGTAAAATATTTGACCGCGAAGGCATTGAAGGCGCAGATCAACTGAAAATAAATGCCGAAGACGCGATGGAGCATATTCAGGACTTACGCGACACCTTTGTTGATCAGACACTCTCGCATTCAATCGACCTGCTAAGCGAAGGCCAGCTAATCGAGTCCAATGTACGCTTTATTGATGCCAACACCCTCGAAACCCGGGACGGTCAGAGCATTCGCGCTAAAAAAATAATCATCGCCACCGGCTCCAGACCCATCGTCCCCCGGGCATGGAGCGCATTTGCCGACAGAGTAATCACCACAGACGAAGTATTTGAAGCCGAAGAACTGCCAGAATCAATCGCCGTTATTGGCCTGGGTGTTATTGGGCTGGAAATTGGCCAGTCATTGAGTCGCCTGGGTGTGCAGGTTACCGGCATCGACCAGCAAACCATCATCTGCGGGCTACAGGACCCCGAAGTAAATAAAATAGCCATAGAAACCATCGCCAGAGAATTTCCATTATGGCTCGGCCATGCCGCCGAAATTACCTTACTGGACAACGGCAAATTACAGGTGGTTGCAGGCGAGAACAGTGTAGAAGTTGATAAAATATTTGCCAGCCTGGGCCGCCAGCCAAACACAGACAAGCTCAACCTTCAGTCAACAGGGCTCGAACTCACCGAAAAAGGCATCCCCGTATTTAACCCACACACAATGCAGCTGGGCGACAGCACCATCTACATTGCCGGCGACTGTAATGCAGAAAAAGCCATTTTGCATGAAGCCGGTTTCGAAGGTCGCGTTGCAGGCTACAACATCATGCAGGAAAAACCCCTTGCATTTAAACTAAAAACACCCCTGACCATCACCTTTAGCGACCCTGAAATTGTCACCGTAGGAGCCCGGCTTTCAGCATTAAATGCAAACGACATCGCCATAGGTGAAATCAAAATGGCCCCCGTAGGCCGCGCCTTAATCATGGGTAAAAACAGAGGCATTATTCGCATCTATGCCAATAAAAAAACCGGCCTGATTCTGGGCGCTTCAATGGCCTGCGTAAAAGGCGAAAACCTTGGCCACCTGCTGTGCTGGAGCATCGAAATGGGCATGACAGTACAGCAACTCCTGCGAATGCCTTTTTATCACCCTACAATTGAAGAAGCAGTACAGGCCGCGCTATACAATTTAAAATCAAAGCTCACAATTGAGGAAACTCACTGGCCCGATGAAATAGTACCCATAAAGTAATCGCCATGAAAGAGCACCCATAACCCTTAATCGTCGAGTTTTAAAATGGAGAAACATATTTTTATTGCCGATCTACATAGCTTTCAATCCAGCGTAATAGAGGCATCCCATCAACGCCCGATACTGGTAGACTTATGGGCCGAATGGTGCTCACCCTGCCGTGTCATCGCCCCACTGCTCGCTAAAATAGCCCGTGAGTTTGAAGGCCGCGTGGGCATTGCAAAAATTGAAATCGATGAAGATGAAAACATGAAAATTGCCGGAAAGTATCAGGTGAGAGGTTTTCCAACACTTATTTTATTTCAGCACGGCGAAGAACTCGCCCGCTTTAGCGGAGCTAAACCCTTAACGTTTATTCGTGACTTTATTGAGCAGCATGCCGACATCTAAATCGCACACCTTAAATGTTATTTCCCAGATTCCAGCCGTACCAAAGGTCAGGATGTTTCTAAAAACACATTGACAAAAAGTATGACCACGGTTATACTTTTGATATGAAAACAGCAATTTCAATACCCAACGAAACATTTGATGCAGCTGAGCATTTTGCCAGCAATACAGGTATGTCAAGAAGTGAGCTCTATACTAAAGCGATTCTTGAGTATCTCAATAAATACAAATACTTAGACATCACAGATGCTTTAAATAAAGTCTACTCTGAAGCAGATTCAAGCCTTGATAGTGAGCTACATTCTATGCAAAGCAAGTCACTACAAAAAGAAGAGTGGTAGTGAAAAAAGGCGAAATATGGTGGGCTTCACCTGGTGAACCACAAGGCTCCGGGCCAGGCTTTCGTCGTCCCGTAGTAATAATTTCATCAAATGACTTTAACAAAAGCAAAATTCAAACTGTTATTGTTGCAGCCATTACTTCAAATATTCGCTTAGCTGATGCTCCCGGAAACTTCAAACTTACTAAAAAAGGTTCGGGGCTTAATCGTGAATCTGTCGTAAATATTTCACAACTGTTAACTATTGATAAATCATTTTTAAACGATAAATCAGGAAAGTTAAATACAAAACAAAACCAGCTATTAAACTATGGTTTGCAACTAGCATTAAATATATAATAGCGGCTTAGTAAGACACCCATGATAATTAGCATAAAGTAAGAAGCCCTATATATTCTAAATTAATTATTTTTACGATGGGTGTCTTGATAAGATTATTTAGCGTAGTCAAAAAAGGAGTGAATGGCCCAGTCCTTCGCGCGTTTTTTAACATCGCTAAGCGCGCGCTCAGACGTGCAATTTGAGGTGTAGCGTCTTCACCGAAAGGGTGAATGGCTGCATCGTAGAATAGTCAGTATTCTCATGTACTTAGCACGTTATTGCGCGTTCAACTGATGAATTTAGGATTATACTACCAAAAATTTAAGGCTATTTCCATTAACTTATTAGACCCCTGGAGAATTCGCATAACCTCTGCCTACGTATGCTACACACACTCTTACGATTCAGACCCCTTTGGCTTTTTGTCTAACACCCCCCTGACCAGGCAACCATCTATACACTTAAAACAATCTAATTTAGAATATATGAAATTACTTATTCTTGCTGTTTATTCTGGTTAACTACGTCATAACTATCCCGTTAAGCTTTGAGACATACATAAAGCACCCTGGCCCTACTCGATAAAAGCGCATAATGTGATGTTCATGACGTTTCTTCTTAATCCTAAAATCATCAGTTGAACGCCTCAAAGTGTGCTTCTGAGAGCTTGTTTGGCGTAGTCAAAAAGGGAGTGAATGGCCCAGTCCTTCGCGCGTTT
>VAOX01061514.1_pt1 | contig 10161 bp, 11 predicted proteins | sample 3393891 | NCBI WGS metagenome assembly VAOX01 (sample SAMN08290429, study PRJNA428436) | hydrothermal vent metagenome | isolation source: Deep-sea hydrothermal vent chimney | place: Indian Ocean: Southwest Indian Ridge | depth 2822 m m | reverse complement strand
TCCATCCAAAATAACAAGCACCACAGGTTTTGGCACACACACAGACATTAGGCGTGTTCTTTTACCATGGGCGCATTATAAGGAGAAAGCTCCAAACCGCGATTTCCGGCTTTGTCCACTAAGATGGGTGTTGCCACATAGCTGTTCCAGCGCCCACACCGTCCACAGCGGCCTGACCATTCAACGGTATGAAAATCACAGTTACTGCAATAAAAAGGAATCAAGACCCGGTTTTTGAGTTTTAGACCCCTCTTAAAAGAGTCCACAGCAAAAGCAAGATCCCCACGTCTCACATGGATATTGCCTAATATTTTGTGGAGATCTGGGAAAGATTCAACATGTGGTTCAATCTCCGAAAGCGTATCAAAGGCATCGTCAATCATTTCCAAACGGTAATACAGTTTACCGAGATAAAATTTGAGCACGATACTCTGTGCATCGTTTAGAATGGCCTGGTGGTAGATTTTTAGAATACGGTCTGGCTCCCCTGTTTCGATGAAAAAGTCTTCCAGGCGAAGCAGGAGAATTAAATCTCCGGTCATTTCAAACGACTTTTCCAGTAGGGCTGCCGCAACCTTGGTATTGCCTTCGTAAAAATAAGTATCCCCCAATCCAATATGAGCGGGTAAAAAACTGCGGTCTAATTTAATGGCGGATTTAAAATGCCGTCTTGCGGCACTGGTCTCCTCTTTTTGTAGGAGTTGTTTCCCCAATTCATACTTAACCCCCAGGAATGTCATTTCCTCTTTCTTTTTGTCTTCATCCGAAAGATGAAGTTTGAGTACCTTTTCCTGAAGCATATGGACTTCGTCCCAGTGCTGAAGTTGTATACTCAAATCCCGCAACTGAAGTAAGGCCGTCAGGTTTGTGCCATCCAGTGCAATCACTTCTTTTAAAAACTGCATGGCTTCTTCGTAGCGTTCTGCGTCTTGTAAATCGTGAGAGAGGGCCAAGAGCACTTCAATTTTTTGATCGTCCTGGGATCGGGCTTTTCGATGTAGACGAATGGCTTCGTTAAAATTACGTTCAATTCGGTAGATTTTTCCGAGACGCAAGAGGGTATCGTAATGATTGGGGTCAAGCGATAAGATTTTTTTGAAGACGGAGGTCGCGTCCCGATAACGCTTCGCCAAGTAGGCATTAATCGCATCGGTATAATAAATATCGACTTGGGCATACCGTTTTTTTTGACGGGTTTCTTTCCAATTCAAAAAGACATTTTTGATCTCACGCAGACCCAGGGAAATAATGACAACAATCCCACCAAGAGCTGTCGAAAAGAGAATCAATGCAGTCAGGGAAAGATCGAAAGACGTGTCTCGCGTCAAATAAAAAACGACACTTCCGGTATTTAGGGTAGCCAACCAACCCGCAGCAGCCATCAAGGTAAAAAAGATGAGGATAAAAAGGGCCATATTTCCTAGCTACTCCTGATCCTCCAAAAGATCAGCCTCTAATGCAATCGGGGAAAGCATGATCTGCGGGGCATCTCCCCAGAGGCGATCCAAGCCATAAAACTCACGCGATTCTTCCTGAAAAATATGAAAGATGACATTGCTGTAATCCATAAGCGTCCAAACCCCGCCCGAGCGTCCCTCTACCCCCAAGGGTTGTTGACCTTCTTTGGAAAGGGTGTCTTCGACGGCCTCGGAAATCGCACGAATTTGAGGCAGGGATTCTGCGGAACAAATCACAAAAAAATCAGCCAGCGAAGTCAAAGCCGTTACATGAAAAATAACAATCTTTTCAGCATGTTTGGATTGAGCAATTTCTGCAATGAGGAGGGCGGTTCTTTTGGCGTCCGTTTCACCCGCATGTTCTGAACGCGCACTAAAATCGTTAGGAATGGTTAACCTCTTTTATATAAGTTGCGTTCAATTATATAGGACTGCACAGGGTGAGGCAAGAGATTTTTCAAGGGTTTAGCCGCTGAAATTCGGCCTCGAATATCACTTGCAGAGATCTCGGAATGGGGGATACGCAAGAAATGACACACGGTCTGATCGCTTAAAGGAAAAGGATACGTTTGTTCGGTGCCTTCGTCTAATTGATTAAGACGTCTACGATCCAATTTTGCAAGTGGGCCAAATTGGGGCAGTTTTGAAAAAGGAAATCCAGGGCGAGAAATGACAGCAAAATCACAAAGCTGTAACAGTTGTTTGGGGGTTTTCCAAGTCTCAATTTGAGCAAATGCATCTACACCCACAATAAAAAAAAGCCGCGCCTTTGGATATTTTTTTTTCAAAATACGAATGGTATCAATGGTGTAAGAAACACCCGAGCGCCGCACTTCTTCATTACAGACAACAAAAGATGGACGAGACGAAAGTGCCAAAATAAGCATCTGAAGTCGATCTTCTGCCGCAAGAATCCGCGTCGGATCTTTATGGGGTGGATGTCCTGTCGGGATAAATAGAACTTGTGTCAAGGACAGTTTTTTTGAAATGGTGTTTGCAATGTGAAGATGCCCATTATGGATGGGATTGAAAGTCCCTCCGAGAAGACCGATACGCTGCGCTGACATATTTTAGAATTAAGCCCGCACTTGGCCATCACCCAAAATGATAAATTTTGCAGTCGTTAGGGCCGTGAGCCCCATCGGGCCACGGGCATGAATGCGACTGGTCGATATTCCCATTTCGGCACCCAACCCCAATTGAAAACCATCACTAAACCGTGTGGAACTATTGATGAAAACAGCCGAGGCATCGACTTCATTCAAAAAACGCATCGCACGAGGATGATCTCTTGTAACGATGGCTTCAGAATGTTCGGAGCCATACACTTCAATATGCTTCATGGCCTCTTCCATCGAGGCCACGATTTTCACTGCAAGCCTGAGGTCAAGATATTCGGCATACCAGTCGGATTCTTCCGCGGGTGAGAGTGCGTCTATTTCGCCCTGAAGCAGGGCGACCGTTTTCTCGCATCCATGAATCGTCCCACCCGCCGCTTGCAAACGCTTGGCAAATCGGGGCAAAAAAGTAGCGGCAAGCGAGGTATGCACCAGAAGCGTTTCCATCGCATTACAAACAGAAGGCCGCTGCACTTTTGCATTGAGCGCGATTTCTTCGGCCATTTCAATATCTGCCGATTCGTCAATATAGGTATGACAAACGCCTTTGTCATGTTTCATGACCGGGATTTTGGAATGTTCGACGACAGTGCGAATGAGCCCTTCCCCGCCCCTTGGAATAATTAAATCTACCGTATGCTCCATTTTGAGCAATTCATAAATGGCCTGCCGATCCGTCGTTTTGATGAGATTCACCACATGAGGTGGCAAACCTGCGGCCTCTCCCGATGCTTCTAAAATTTTTGCGATGGCGGTATTGGAATAAATGGCTTCAGAGCCGCCACGTAAAATAACGCCATTGCCGGATTTGATACAAAGGCCTGCAACATCCGCCGTGACATTAGGACGAGATTCATAAATAATACCGATCACCCCAATGGGACCACGCATTTGTCCAACTTGTAGACCATTTTCAAGCCGTTTCATGCCCAGAATTTCACCCACGGGATCTGGCAGAGCAGCCACTTGTTTCAAACCTTCGGACATGGTCGCGATCCGCTTAGGCGTTAAGGTCAGACGTTCTAAGAGCGGCCCGGTCAAGCCTTTCTTTTTTCCAGCATCGATGTCTTTTGCATTTTCGCTCACCAAAAAATCGGAAGCAGAAATTAAGTCATCCGCCATTTTCAGCAAGGCGCGATTTTTTACGACACTCGGAAGTTTTGCGAGCAGACGTGAGGCGGCTTTTGTGCGCTTGGTCTCCGCTAAAATTTCGTCAAACAATGCCATTGAATATCACCAAATTGTCACGATGAATCACTTCATCAGCCCCTTTATAACCGAGTAAGTGCTCGATCCGGGTCGAACGACAACCCTTGATTTTCATCATCTCAGAAGCATTATAATTCGTCAAGCCGACTGCCACGACTTTGCGTTCCGGGGAAAGACAACGCAAGGCATCCCCTACTTCAAAATTGCCATCAACAGCAGCAATACCAGAAGGAAGCAAAGAGCGTCCATTTTTTGTAATCGCCGCGACAGCCCCCAAATCCAAAGAAATTTCGCCCTTCGGCATCAGTGAAGAAGCGATCCAATGTTTTCGAGACGAACGCCGTGTTTGCTCCGGCAAAAAAAGCGTGCCCAGATCTTCACCTGCAAAAGCTCTTTCCATCAAACCCGGCCTCATCCCATTCAAGAGAAGTGTCGTAACCCCGTAGGCTGCAACCTTACGCGCCATCTGCACCTTTGTGAGCATGCCCCCTGTGCCACCGCGCTGATCCGTACCACCCGCCATCGCCTCGGTTTCATCAGTCACAGCGTCCACCAAGGTCAATCGTTTTGCGGTCTTATTTTTGCTCGGATCTTCAGAATAAAGCCCATCGACATCTGAAAAGACAATTAAGAGCGAGGCATCCACAAGGTGCGCCACTTGGGCAGCCAAGTTATCATTGTCACCCATCTTAATTTCATCCACAGTGACTGTGTCATTTTCATTGATAATGGGCAGTACCTGATGTTCGAGTAAGGTCATTAGAGTATTTCGTGCATTGATAAAACGTCTTCTATTTGTAATACCATCGTGTGTTAAAAGAATTTGAGCCACCTGAAACTGATACGCTGAAAAAAGACGTTCATAAGCCCACATCAAACGACTTTGCCCCACCGCAGCAGCGGCCTGCTTCATGGGAATACTTTTTGGCAGTTCAGAAAGCCCCAATTTTTCAGCACCACAGAGCACCGCACCAGAAGACACGAGTAACAATTCATGACCCGCATCGCGTAACAATGCCATTTCTCCTGCAATCTCCAAAAGACGGGCCTCATTCAAACCTTTGTCATGAGAGGCAATGACACTGCTCCCAATCTTAATCACAATGCGTTTATTTTTATGTAAATCCTGACGATGAGACAACATTACGAGACCTCATCTGCGTCTGATTTCAAAACCACGGCCTGCGTTTTTCTGTATTTCACAACGGCAAGACCCAATGTGCGAATTAAGGGTTGAACACCGACCGCACTTGCGGAAGAAACCTCAAAAAAAGGAATCTGCCTTCCCTCACAATACCCACGCAGATGGTTCAGCTTTTCACTATTCTCTAGAATATCGATTTTTGTCGCGGCAACAAAAAAGGGTTTTTGAGACATTTTTTCGTCGTATTGTATCATTTCATCTCGAATGATCTCAAAATCAGTCACCGGGTCATTCATCGCCATAATCGATACATCCACTAAATGTAGCAGTACCGTTGTGCGTTCCAAATGTTTTAAAAAACGAATCCCTAAACCCTTGCCTTCATGCGCGCCTTCAATCAAACCCGGCACATCGGCAATCGTCACATGAAAGGCCCGTCTTTTTGCATCATGCCAAGTCGCAACGCCTAAATTGGGATGTAAAGTCGTAAAAGGATAAGCCCCAACTTTGGGATTCGCACGTGTCATTGCCGCCATCAAAGAAGACTTTCCCGCATTGGGGAAACCCACCAATGCCACATCGGCTAACAACTTCAACTCTAAAGTCAGCCAGCGCGATTCACCCAGCTCGCCCGGCTCCGCATCAACAGGGGCCTGACGAACGGCCGTCTTAAAACGTGAATTGCCTCGGCCCCCCTTGCCTCCCTTTGCAGCCACCATACGCTGGCCCGGCATCACGAGATCGCCCAGCATTTCTCCTGTCTTAAAGTCACGGACCAAAGTCCCTACAGGCACAGCAATCACCCGATCTTCACTACCCCGACCGGAAGAATTATGACCACTGCCGTGCCCCCCGTGTTGTACGACATAGTGTTGTTGATAGCGCAAATCAACTAAGGTCGAAAGTTGCGGATCGACCTCAAAAATAATATTACCACCTCGGCCACCGTCCCCACCATCCGGCCCACCCTGGGGGACAAACTTCTCACGGCGAAAGCTGACACAGCCATCGCCGCCATCACCCGCCTCAACATATATTTTGACTTGATCAACAAACATGATGTGGTAAAAAACCTCCGAAGACACCGCCAATGCAGGTCATCAACCGATCAAAAGGAAGCCCTGATTAAGCAAGGCTTAATCAGGGCTTCCTTTTGATCGAGTTCGTGAAAATAACGAAAGGAAAAAATAAAATCAGGGATTTTAAACTGTGGGAGGGTAAATTGAAACCTGTTTTTTATCGCGTCTGTAGCGTTCAAACGTCACAACGCCCGTGATTTTAGCAAAAAGCGTATCGTCTTTTCCAATACCGACATTTGTACCGGGATGAATTTTAGTCCCTCTTTGTCGCACGAGAATGTTACCCGCCAATACATGCTCCCCACCAAAGCGTTTCACACCAAGCCGCTGCGCATTACTATCACGGCCATTTCGAGATGAGCCAACCCCTTTTTTATGGGCCATATCTTACTCCTTTACAATTTCCGAGATTTTAAGACGTGTAAACAATTGTCGGTGTCCTCGGCTTTTGCGGTAATTCTTCCGCCGCTTCTTTTTAAACACAATGATTTTTTTCCTGCGGCCTTGCTCAAGCACTTCTCCGATGACCTTCACATTTTTCAGGGCTTCGGGATCAACAATTACACCATCCTCATCCTGCAAGAGAAGCACAGACTGAAAGGTCAGCGAATCACCCACTTTGGCATCGTATTTTTCGACATCAATGATATCTCCGGCGGACACCCGAATCTGCCGTCCCCCTGCTTCCATTACTGCACGCATCTTGCTCCCCTCACAAAAATCCAGATAAAACCAGTTCACAAAGGTTGAATTTCTACCACAACTGACTTGGAACTGTCAACAAAGCCTGCAATTAAAAACTATAACGGAGCGTTGTATAAATGCGATCATTTTTGTCAAAAAAGCCGATAAAGCGAAAATCATCCTGCTGGATGTTCCCTTCCTTACCTTCAAAGATATCAGCCCCGAAAGACAACATCAACTGGTCGTTCCATCGATAATTCACCCGTGGACGAATCAAAAACTCTTCGTCATTGACAATATAAATCCCCAATAGTTTGAGGGTAAGTCGTTCGTTCATAAGCGTTTTTCTAAAGGTCACACTCGCCCCTGAGTCCAATTCATCGGCGATAATCTCATCTTGATGGTTTTGAATCCATTGCTGGGAAAACTGAAAAAAGGTTTCCACACCCAAAGGCGCACGCGTATCCCAGCCTAAGGCGTATTTCACTTGAGGCCGCACAAGCTCTGTTTCTGTGGCCGAAGCAAAAGTCCCAAAGGCGCGACCGTCCACGTAGGCGAACTCGCCCTTGACAAGCTCACTGCCCAAACTTTTTGTAAACGCCAAACCAAAGGTTTTAATGCGATTATAACGGGGTGAGGCATTCGAGCCCAGCCCACCCCCTCCAAATCCAAATAACGCTTGTGAAGCCGTGGGAAAGTCATCCCAGCCATCAAAATAAGTAAACGCCAAGTCAAAACCTGCTAAATTCGTTGAAAAGCGAAGCCCCATCTCTGTCTGTGCAAAGGTCTTCGCAGGCCTTTCCAAACCCGGAGGCTTTTGAAATTGCTCAAATTCCGTCCCTTCTGCGGCAGGCTTATGAAAAACAACCTCTGGGATCCAAACAAATTGCAGCGTGGATTTCTCGAAATAATGATCGATTTTTAACATCCAAAGTGGGATGTATCTATCCGTCAACTCCCTTAAGATAAACTCACTAAAGTCCAGGGGATTTAATTCGTCTGTAATACGAAACCCTTCGATCACCCCCCAACGAATAATCTGTTTACCGATGCGTAGATCCGTATTTTCAAGAGATAAGTCACCATAAAGCTCACGAAAATCCGTATCAAATGCACTGGTATCTTCCACCACTCCAGGACTGCTGGATGCAAAACGGTCTTGAAAAGGATTTGTTTTTGTGAGGTTTTGCAAATCATAAATCGGCTCATAGGCCATTCGGCCAATCGCCGTAAACCGAAGACTGTAAGAGTAGCGGTAGCGGGCCTCCAATTGATAAAAGGTCAATAACTTCGTAAAAGCAGGCGCAGATGCAACACGATAGGCTGTCTCTTGCTGAATAAAATGTTGAAGCTCAAGTCCCTCTAGAAGCAGTTTTGCAGAAACAGGTCTTAAATAAACACTCAAAAAAAAGAAGCCAATGGAAACCAGAACAGATTTAAAATAGAATAAAAATCGCGTCACAATTCGATCCAAGGTTAACTGTCGTCCATGCCGTTGAGGAGGGCTTCACGTTCTTTTGTCCGACTGTTAAATTGCTCCACAACATCTTGTGTTTGTTGTAGTATTTCCCCCGGTGTCGTCATCTGATCCACGAGACTTTTCTCCGATAAATCTCCAGATGGATTAAAATTAAGCACCGTTTTACTCAGCCAGGACAGGTATAATAAATAAACACCACTAAAAATTACAATCACCACAGCAAACTTCATTACAATTTTAGTGACAAAACCACCCGTAAAACGCTTGAGGAGTTTTGAAAAAATAAAAAACCCTGCAATCCCCACCACCACATAAACAATCAAAGATATTTTCTCATCTTCAATAAAAGATGCGAACAATTCTTTCCCCTGACGAACCGCTTCTGCCCCTACAGCCTTTATATTTTCTTCCGTCACAAATTCTTTTAAGGCCGCCTTTTGTTCTTCCCCCAAAGCCCCTATTTCAGAAGCGGGTTTCGTCGTCTGCTCGGAGGTCTTCTCGGCAGCATCCTTGATTTCAAAATTCACTTCTTCCATTGTTTTGCGCTGATCTTTCGGCACATCCTTCAGGTTTTGTGTGATGACGACCGTCCCGTTTTTGTCCACATATTTGTAAAACGTTTCCGATTGGGCCAAGACCTGTGTTGAAAAAAACAGTCCGGCAAGGCAGACAAAAACGCGAAACATACTGGGGAGAAGATCCATATTCAGCTTTTCATTGAAAATGATGGCAATTTACGTCCCTAAAACAAGCGCCTAAGAACAGCCTCTTTCAGTTTCAATAGTACACTGCACACCCAAATGTGTCATATTCCCGAATACGTGAAGGAGAAAATCAGACGATGAAAATCAATTTTACAAAAAAAGAATACCGACACCTGCTCGATATGCTGGATATTTCCGATTGGATCATGACGGCCTTTGAGACAGAACCATCAAAGGCCATCAAAAAATACGACGCGGTTCATCAAAAGATATTAGCCTTTTCAAAAGAAATGGATTGCGACGATATTATCAAGCAGGACGAAACACTCGGCGGCTACTACCCGACCTATGCCTACGAAGAATCAGAACACCGACAATATATCGAGCATTATGATGAAGACACCTTTTGGGAAACATTGTCCCGTCGATTGGCCGTCAAAGATTTGGTCACACAAATCGGCGAAAAAGAATACAAGGCCCTAGATGCCGAGAAACGCTTTTTAAGACTGGGAGAGTTGGAATGTTTCTACGAGGCCGAATTTGAAAAAAACGGCATTGAAAACCTAAAGATGGAAAAAAAAACAATACTTCGATCCGTCGATTGAGGGGGGCTGCCTAAGGGTTTTAAGCAGAAATTGGCTGGGGGACAAGGGGTCGAACCTTGATTAACAGAGTCAGAGTCTGCCGTCCTGCCATTAGACGATCCCCCAGTGAAAGAAATGTATTAAGAACGCTCTGATTAAGACAAGGGGACTTTAATCAAAAGTGGCATTTCTGTCAAGACGATTTTCGATGAATGCGCCATTCTAAATACTGACGGCTCTGATTCATTTTTTAATTTATTTAAAATTAAAAACATTCGCCCCGAAAAATAAATCCGCCCTGGCCCCCCTTTTTCAAAGTGGGGAAAGTAATTGTTTGGTGAAAAAATTCTATTTTGATTTTATTCCAAGCCTTTACCCCACTTTGAAAAAGGGGGGCCAGGGCGGATTTAAACCGACTGAAACAAGGCAATCGGCTGGTCAATGCGTTTGAGCGATTTTTCTTTTCCTAAAATTTCCAAGACATCAACGATACCGAGGGGGAACGCCTCCTATTTCAAAATAGCATATAATAGTCAACAACAGATTTGACCCCTTTTCCTGTTTTCTTTTTGTGATGGAAGCCTTAACTATTCGCCTCCCCCTTTCCTATCTTTAGAAAAGAGAGAAAAGAGAGAAAAGAGAGAAAAGAGGGACGCTCCCCTTTTAGTTAGGCAGCAATACGTTATGTTGAGCGAAATCCTG
>VAOX01019116.1_pt1 | contig 10162 bp, 6 predicted proteins | sample 3393891 | NCBI WGS metagenome assembly VAOX01 (sample SAMN08290429, study PRJNA428436) | hydrothermal vent metagenome | isolation source: Deep-sea hydrothermal vent chimney | place: Indian Ocean: Southwest Indian Ridge | depth 2822 m m | reverse complement strand
AGTGCCATGGTACTCGTTGGTAATTTTTTCGGAGAGGTCGCCGTTGGAGATGGCTTCGAGGACACGTAATACTTCTCCCAAGCCGATTTCGCTAGTTTGCAGTAGTTGGTTGATGCGACCGCTGAGTTCCTTGGTGAATCCTTCTTTGTCGTCGAGGTTGAGGCGCTGGCTGAAATCGCCATTGACTGCGGCTTGGACCACGTTTTCGATTTCATTTTCGATGCGCACTTCCTGGGTGGCGTCGAGCCATTCGACAGCTGTGCCTAGGCGTGTACCGTGTTCATCGACAACCGGGCTGGCAGTGAGGCGGAAGGTGCGCCCGCCGATGGGGACGGTAGCGCGGTGGGTGCCAGTCAGCCCCGTGACCAGACTACGCTGGTGAGGCGGGTTTTTGTGGAAGGTGTCGAAGTTTGCACCCAGCACGTCGGCAGCACGGAATTGCGGCAAGTCTTTGCGGATATCGGCTTCGGCACTATGGAACATTTGGTACACCGCTTTGTTCATGTAGACGATATTGCCGTCAGCATCACCAATCATGACGTTGGTCGCTGCGTTGTCTAGCGCGACTTGAATGCGTAGCGCCTCGCTCGTAATCCGTTTATTTTCCGCGATGTCGAAACCGGTCCTGATTTGCATGGATTTCAGCGATTCTAGTAAACGGCCAATCTCATTGCGTGGTTTCACCTCGATCAATTCACCAAAGTTTCCTTGCGCTAGCTGTTCGAGATGATAGGACGCGGCGCGGAGCGGTTTGAGAATGCTGCGGCCGATAACATAAGACCATAGACCACCAATCACGATTGTGAATATGATCAGGAGACCGGCCGAACGGCCCTGCTGCTGCACGTAAAAGGTAGATAGTTGTCGTTGCTCATTCAGCCGTGTTTCCGCCTGGTCTTGAATGGTTTTAACGATTTTATCGATGCGCGCTATTACCGGCCGGTCGAGACCCTTGGTGGCATTGTCTGCGGCAGTAGTGTTTCCCGCGTAGGATTTGAGAACCTCCTCGTATTTTATTTCTAGCGCGGCGTGCATTTCCAGTGCTGTTTTTACTGGGAGGGGGGATAAATCGAGCGTCGTCATCAAGCGTTTTAGCTGGGAAAGGCTTTCCTGAACCTGTTCACCATCGTCGTTGAATGCCATCGTATATTGTTTGAGCGCCGCCGGGTCGTCCCCTCGCAGGAGAATGTTTTTCCATTCCTGGACTTGCGTTTTGAGCTTCACTTCGGCGAGCCGTGCCATGTTAACAGCGGCGACTACGGCCTCAGCGTTCTGGATTCCGGTATTCATGGTATTGCTTGCGTTGGTTGCGTTATGCAGCGCGTACCCACCGATGCCGGCTAACAGCAGGGAGAAGAACGTCGCTAGCGAGATCATTCGCCATTGGATAGTAGTGTTTTTTATCCGGTTAACGAGGCGGCTGGTGAGCCCGGTTTTAACTGGTTGTCCGGCTTCAATTCGCCAGGCAGACTTGCCATCGCGGATGCCACGGTACAGTGCTGCGGCCGCGTCTATTTGCGTGCGGTTAGGTTTGCTGCGAACGGATAGATAACCGATGGTGTGACCGTTTTCTACAATGGGCGTGGCATTCGCAATGACCCAATAATAGTCTCCGTTTTTGCAACGGTTTTTAACCATGCCTGTCCATGGTTTCCCTTGCTTCAGCGTTTTCCAGAAGTCGGCAAACGCCGCTGACGGCATGTCCGGGTGGCGGACGATATTTTGAGGAGCGCCGATGAGTTCTTTCTCGGTAAATCCGCTGATTTCAATAAATTCGCGATTGATATAGGTAATCACGCCCTTCAGATCGGTCTTCGACACGATGAAGGCACCGTCTTTGAGTTGCTGCTCTACGTCGGTTACAGGCATATTGACACGCATACCAACTCTCCCTATTTTAGGATCAAGCTTCGGTTAACCGGGAATACGCATTGCAGTTGTGCCATTCGTTACAGAAGCAGCCCCGCAGCGACGGCACCGTTATCCTATTTTTCATGCTTAATTCATCAGGATGATGTCGCCACGGCGTCTTTTCGAACGTTTGGCGGCGCGCTCTAATTTTGCCGTTCACTGAATAGGGCAAAGCGCGCTACTTTTTTGCTGTCTCTACAATTTATAGAACTTTTCGCTAGATTTGACCACCCGTAAGCTGGATTATTTGACTGTGACGTAAGATCGCGTCGATTGGTTTTTCTCTCTGATGGTTCGGTGTTTATATCGTATGCGCATCCGGGAGGAAGCAACAGGGGTTATCGGCATGATGTGCTCGGGGTATTTGGCTGGCACATTTGACCGTTTACTCAAGGTATGAGACGAGTTGCGCACCCGCTCTGGGCATGCTGGCGGGCGGCGGTTATAAATAACGAAACGTACTGGTTAAAAGAAGCCAAATGCGTTAAAAGGTGGCGCTTGCCGACCAATTACTTTGCCTTCGTGATTAAAAAACACGGATCCTCCACCAACGCTAGGGTAGTAGTAATACCAAACTTGTCGATTACTTAATTCAAAATGGCGTTGGGGTTGGCCAAGTAACTTTAATACCTGCGCCTGACTTAAGCCGGAGTTGACGCCGCCCCAATTTTTCCTAGCGCTGGTTGTCCGGCGTTGTTCCTGAATGGCTGCATGTTCCTGGGGTGACAAACCACTGGTTGGTGCGGCCTTTGTGGTTTTCTGTTTGTTTTCTAATGCGTGCATCCGCGTACCGAGCTCTCGCATCATTTGTTTTAGTTCTTTCATTTGCTGCAAGATGGCCGCCGAGTCGCCGCTATCTGCTCGTGCGATGGGGATAGCACTCAATGGCGTCAGTGACGCTGCGAGCAACACCATGATCCAGAGTCTAGATAGTCTATTACGCATGGATTGATTCCTCTCGTTGGAATGAAGATGAAAAAATGTCGTTTTCCATTTGCTTGGATTTTTAATGGTTTTGTCCGTTCGTCAGTCTGGTGTTTTTTTCACACTATGTCAGCTGTGGTTTGGCTTGTTCCGAAGCGTAACAAAAAACGGGCCGCGATACACGCGACCCGGAGGCTGTCTTTTAAGAGACAGGATCTAGAAACAGTGATGAATCTAGAACATGAACCACCCTAGGAGATACATGGTGTTGTTGTCGGACGCCTTATATGAGGTGCCATGGAACTTAGTGTAACCGGTGTATTGCAGGCTCATGCGGACATTTTCCCATGGATAGTAGTTGCCTTGGAGAATGTAGGCTGTTGTCCCCGTGTTGGCCACCATGCCGGGTTTGGCTCCGACGGGATCGCCGCTGGTATGGAGGTAGCCGAGCAGAACAGCTTTGCTGCTACCGAAGTGGTAGCTACCGTTTATTTTGAACACCTTTAGTTTTGCCGAGGTTCCAGGCGCGGTTGCGTCAAGGTCGACATTTTGATGAGTGTAAGCGGTGCGCACAACAATGCTATTGTCGCCTAACGGCCGTTCCCACTGTGCATCCAGTGCGACATCCTGATATTTATCGGTAGCACCAAACGTATTGGCGCCAGGAATCAAGTCGGCCAGGATGCCATAGGTTCCGACTTCCAGGAAGTTAGGACCAAAGTTGGTTTGGTAAGCCAAACGCCAGTAAGGAGCAAGTCCTTTGATTTTACCTGTGTTCGTTCCTTCGGGGTCATTCCATGAATGGATGTATGGACCTGCCGCATCACCGCCGCTCATGCTCTTGTAGACGTTGCCTTGCACGTAGAAGTGATTGTCTATCATCGCGTAAGCACCGACGCCACCGACGTTTTGCATCATCATTTCAATAATTGGCATGTTATATGCCGGACCGTGGGCCGCAGGAAAACCCCAAACCGGTGTGGTTTGGTAGATATCGCTCATGCCGGGAACGTTGTTGATAACAAAGCCGTAGGTGGTATTTTTGGTGTGATTAGCGTAGCGGACTTCCGACATATCCATGGCGAAACCACTACCCGTATAGTCTTGCGTAGCTTGAACAAAGGCACCGATATGCGGTGAAATTTCACCAGCGTAATACAGGCTAATTTCTTGTGGAAATTGCAGATCCTGTGTCTTCCCAGATGCGGCACCCTTTGTATAGGTGTACGATGTTTGAATCATCATGGACAGCGCAGGAATCTCGTTGATCTTCAGCTTAGGTAGTCCCGGCCCCCCTTGCGACTCGATCTGTTTCAGACCGGTCATGGTGAACCCGTTGAGTTTGAAGTCACGGCCGAATTGTGTCAGTGCTGGAAATGTTGTGTGACATGCCGCACACGCCATCCCAGTTTGGCGTGCGAAACTAGGCACGGCTTGTGCTATTCCTGAGAATCCAACCATTGCGGTAGATGCCGCAACGACCGACCCAATTAATTTGTAATTGCATCTCATTATAACGCTCCCCATTCAAAGTATTACGAAAACAGTCAACTTATTGCCTCGTGTTTTATTTATACCTGGCACGTGCGGTTGAGTGCCAGTCCAAGAGGCGAAGATCACATGTTGGTAACAATAGTATTACCTAATGCTTACGCAAACCTTACAGTCGGGCAAAAAAGTGGATTATCTTGTCCTGATATCCTGATATTCACTCGTCATTCGCCTAGTTACTAGTTATGTTGTTGATGTGACGACGATTATTTCTGTTGTTTTTTTGCCCGTTTTATCACATCAGGAATTAATCGTGTTTTTCGGAGCGATTGATGACGGGCGATCATGGCGGTTCACTGTGCGCGGTGATGGCGTTGCGTGGTGTTTTTTGTGGTTCCCGGCGACAAATAATGCCGGCCAACTGATATCAGTTGGCCGATTGTCACTCGCTGCACTTCCCACGTTGCTGTGCCGATTTTGTCATGAATGTCCATAATGGCTTGGGTGTGCTTGCTTGCTGAATCACCAGTCTCTAGAAAATGTCGCTTTCTAGTTGAGTTTGCGCGCCAGAAATTCGTCATTTAATCCGTTGGCTATGCGCACTGCCGCAGCATTGTAGCCAATGACGTTGGAGGCAATGACGGTGGCTAGGCTATTTCTTCGCGCTGCATACCGCCGTCAATGAATGTCGTCGCCACGGTCGTGGCATCAGGTATATCTACCGGATATCCGCAGCTTTTTTCGATAGAGAGGGCATCGACGGGTAATTGCCGTTAAAATAACGCGCTATGGTGATCAAATGACGGAGGGAATGCGATGAAATTGCGCGCGATGTTGGGGGCGGCACTAGCCGCCACCGTGGTATTGGTTGGCGGGTGTAGTGCGTTGCAGCGGCCACCCGGCGAGCCGACGGCAGAGACAGCAGTGCAACGTTACGGGCAATATTGTGAGCAACTTGGCCACTTGAAGGGAACGCCAGGGTTTGTGGCTTGTATTCGTCAGCAGGAAACTATTTACCGATAGAGATTGTCCGCGTTAGTGTGTGGTGGGTTTCGCAATGGATTGTTGAACGAGTTCCGGGATGATTCCCGGGGTTCGTCGATCGTTCCCGTTTGTGCGCTAGATGAATTCTTTCTTTTTGGCCATACGCCCTTCGAGTTAGTCGGTCTTCTCCCAAATCCCTAGTTATTTTGTCGGTTTTTTGGCTATTATCGTTAATTCCCTTTTGGGAAAATCGTATTAAATTTTTTGTGTTTGATGATTGTCATGTGGAGAGTGCGTTGTGGAGAGTATGCGTTTACGGTTGAACAGTTTGGTTTCCTACTTGTTTCCCGAGCAAGCAAACGTGAGTGCGCGGGAAAAATTGTTTTCCGGTATGGGTGGCTTCGTGGGTATTTTTTTAGTGGCGTGGTTTACCCATCGGTTTGCCTACCCAGAACATGGGCCGATTATCATTGCCTCTATGGGGGCTTCTGCGGTGCTGCTTTTCGGTGTGGCTCATGGGCCACTCTCCCAGCCGTGGGCATTTGCGGGCGGGAACCTGATTTCAGCCATGATAGGTGTGCTGTGCGCTAGGTATGTCCCGGATTTTTATCTTGCGGCAGCGGTAGCGGTTGGGACTGCCTTGTTCGTTATGTATTGGCTGCGTTGCTTGCACCCACCAGGTGGTGCGACGGCGTTATTGGCGGTCGTTGGCGGGCGGCAGATTCATCATCTGGGTTTTGGCTATGTGTTTACTCTGGTAGCGGTGAATGTTGGCATTATGCTGTTGACCGCTCTGGTTTTTAACAACCTGATTCCTGGACGACATTATCCTGCCAGGAAGCGCCGGGCGGCGTCTCTGCCTGAGAAAGATGCAGCAATGGCGCCTGAACGTCGCCATTTGCAGGAGGATATCGCGGCGGCATTGCGAGATATGGATGCGTTTATCGATGTGACGACTGAGGATGTCGAGCGGATTTATACGTCGGTGACCATTCATACTCGGCATCGGCAGCTGGAGGATACTGTGTGCCGGGATATTATGACGCGTCATGCGATCTCTGTCAGGCCGGAAACGTCGCTGCAAGAGACTTGGAATACTTTGACTAAGCAGGGTATTCGCGGCATGCCAGTAGTCGATGCTAAGCAACGGGTCGTGGGGATGGTGACGATTACTGATTTCCTCAAGCATACTGATTGGGATTGGCGAGCCAAATGCGCTACTCGCCTGCATCATTTGTTATTGCGCCGGTCACGTTTGAAGGCTGAGGTACCGAAGCTAGCGGCACATATCATGACGACAGCAGTGATTAAAACGCACGAGGATACCCCTATCGTGGAATTGTTTGTCGCTTTTGCTGAAAAACGAGTGAATCATCTTCCAGTGGTAGATAGAGACTTGCGTTTGGTCGGTATTGTAACCCGTCTGGACTTACTTCATTTTTTCTATCGCGGCGATCGTCAGCTGGCCGTGGCGTGATATGAAGGATTGGGTGATGCGTCTTGCTGTAATCGGCGTTTCGCCCGAGCTACTGTGCAAAATACATTTATTGTCAACAGTTATCCACATTGATGAGGTTGGTTGATGCGTTATTGATGACAAACAGGCCGTTGGATAACTATTTTAGTAACGCATTGTTTTTTATAACAATCACCCTTCTGCTGCTTTTATGCACAATAGTAAAAAAGCGAGTGTGGCAAAGCGGTTACATTTTTTATGAAGAGGAAGTCCACAAAGTTATCCACAGAATCTGTGGATTAATTAAATAATGCTTTTGCCAAAGCACGTTATGACATTTAGTTAACCCGCTTTAGATTTTATTATTTACCGCTTGCGGCGGGAAATCATGGCACGAGGTGCGTGATGGTCGAGGCCACTGGCTACGGCCGTCGCTTAATGGTTTATTAATGGGTGGTCAAAGTCAGGCTGATATTAGCAGGTTGGCGGTGCTATATCGGTGCTGATAATCAAGCTCACTGACAATGCGTTGCGCAAAAACAGCGTGTTTGCGCAACGCATTTTGGCGAGGCTGACGTAGCCGAGTCTTCCTTAGCGGTTGTATCGCCATGATAATTTCGCTGGTTGACAAAAAGACTGTTTCCCTGCATCCGCTTCGCCATTTTTTTGGACTCGGCGGCGATCTCCGAAATCTCCATGTGCGACGTGAATGTGTCGACGGCGACTTCGACAGCGCCGATGGAGAGTGTCGTCAGGGCATGCAATTCTATTTCTTTTCGGCGATTTTCACTCAGATAGCCGCCCTGTGCTCGATCCTTAACACTGAAAAATTGGGCGATCTCTCGTTCAAATCGGTTCAGTGCGGTTTGGCAGCGTTGTCGCCAGTCTTCACTGCAGAAAATAACGATAAAATCGTCGCCACCGATATGACCAATAAAATCTCGCGTGGGATCGCAGACGGCGGAGAGAATCTTGCCGGTTAGTCGGATGACAGCATCTCCCTTGCTGAAACCATGGGCATCGTTAAATGGCTTGAAGTGATCGAGGTCACCATAACAAACACAAAATGGCAAATTATCGTGCAGTAACGAATTAATCCGTTCGATGATGGGGACATTTCCCGGCAACTGTGTCAATGGATTCGCATAACGTGCCGCATGGATCTGTAGTTCGGTAATTTCTCGCATCAAGTCGTGGCCACGGCCCATGCCAAGATAGCGGCCATCGTCGGCAATGATAAAACCGTTGGTCAAGTGACGCCGATCCACATCGATGACGATGCGGCTGAGTTCTTGGATGGTCAGCTGCTTATCGACGATTAGTGGGGCGGCATCCATGAACGCGGCGCAAGGTTTTTTCCCATGCAATTCACGCCAATAGAGGCGAGCGAAGCGGTCCACGAGTAAGTGGCGATTGATAAGCCCGATCGGTATTTGATCGTCATCGATGACTGGTATGGCGTCCAGTTCTGGATCTTGATCAAATAGGCAATAAACCCGATCGTTTGGGGTATCAGCGGTAACGGGCGACACTCGTTTTAATAGTCTATTTTCAATGGCGTCACTCGAACTTGTCACTTGAGAGCTTGATCGTCGTGTCGTCAACGATGTCATTTCTGGCACGATTTTCGTTTTTGGGCGCGGTGACGGGCGGGCGATATGATAGCCTTGCCCTAAGCCGATGCCCAATGTCCTAATCCGTTGAAATTCAGCGAGCGTTTCGATTCCCTCGGCGATTACTTGGGTGCCAGCATTATGGGCAATTTCTTGGATTGACCGAACGAACTGTGTCTTGAGAGGATCGCGGTCGATATTCTGAACAAAATGCCGGTCTATTTTGACGAAATCCGGGCGCAGTACCGACCACAGGCGCAGGCTGGCGTATCCTTCTCCCAAGTCATCGATGGCGATCTGGACGCCTTGCGCACGGTAGTGATTGACCGCATTCAGCAACCGATCTTGTTCATTATCGCGGGCGGCGACATTTTCCGTTAGCTCGAGCACGAGACGCGACGGCTCCAGCCAGCTATGCTCGGCGAATGCAATGCTGTCATCGCGGTGCTGAAGGTAATGCCGCATCAGAATGTCTGGGCTGATATTTAAGAACAGACGGCCGGGTAGTTGTTGTTTGATGAAATGTTCAGTCAATATCTGACCGCAAAGAATTTCTAGCTCAAAAGTTAAACCGAATTGGCGAGCCACGGAGAACAATTGAGCGGGGGAGCGCAGTGGCGTATTTGCCGGGCCGCGGATTAGTCCCTCGAATCCCACGATTGCGCTGTCGCGCATACCGATAATGGGTTGGAACAATGCATCCAGACGTCTGTGTTCCAGAATATCGTGCAGGTGAACTAGCGCCTCCGCCCGGCTATTGATCGCTTGGCAGGTTGTTGGGCGCAGAAGAAGAGGACCAGCAATGGCGTCCATAGAATTGATTCTTTCGGTTAAATCAAGAAGTTATTGCTCGTGATGGGTGTGGCAGCTAAATTGCCGCCTCACCTGAAATCCGGCGGCGGAAAGGTACGGTAGCAGAAGGGTGTGTCGATTTCGTGACAGTTTTGTTTTTCGCGCGGGGGCGCGTTGACTGAGGCGCTACCTTGTGATTAAATTCCTCGCCTCACATAGGGTGGTTAGCTCAGCGGTAGAGCACTGCCTTCACACGGCAGGGGTCACAGGTTCAATCCCCGTACCACCCACCATCTAAAACATTGAAATTGAAGCTAAAAGTTCAGGATTCTGAAACTGGAAGATTTCCCCTTTTTGTCTGTAACAGCACCATAACAGCACGGGAACCGATTTCGCGCCCCTTCTCATGGCGTGCAGAGTACACGGATGCAGCACATTGGATAAATGGATTGCCGGGAGTGAATAACAGGCTGTCATTTTTTCTCGGCACAGGCGGATTTCATATCGGCATACAGCTCAGTCAGTGTTCGGGTGGCCTTCACCTGGACTGGGCCGCCGTCTGGTCCAAGAAGTTCAAGTTTTGATGGCCCGTTAAATCCGTGCATGGCATTCAGCTCTTTCACCGCAGCTATACGGGAGGATTCAGTCTGCCCCTCTTCCGCTATTTTTGCCAAAACTTTAATGGACTTTAACTTCGTCCAAAGCTGCTCGTTGGCGACTTCTTTTTTAATCTCTTCAATCCTTATGGAAACCTTAGGGCATTTCGCTAATAGCGAGGCTTCAACCCAAACTGATTTATCAGCCATTGTTTTTGTGCTGTAATTTTCCCGATATGCATCAGATTGATTCTTCCCGGAAGCAACGGACTGCGCGAACCCATCCATCCTTTTTGTTAGCTTGACACTCATTCTGCACCTCCCAAGGGTAAAAACTGTCCGCAATATCGCTGGTCGCTGTCCCACAAGCCCGCTATGGCTTCCGGCTCGCCTTT
>VAOX01041489.1_pt1 | contig 10173 bp, 8 predicted proteins | sample 3393891 | NCBI WGS metagenome assembly VAOX01 (sample SAMN08290429, study PRJNA428436) | hydrothermal vent metagenome | isolation source: Deep-sea hydrothermal vent chimney | place: Indian Ocean: Southwest Indian Ridge | depth 2822 m m | reverse complement strand
TGTAAGTGCCTGTTTAGAAATTAATGAACAGATGCAACCGGCTATTCAACACCTAATTGAAACCTTACACCAACGTATTACTGAGCTTGATAAAACCGTAAAAACAGGCCGCACCCATTTAATGGATGCCATGCCCATTACGCTAGGACAAGAGTTACAGACATGGAAAGATCAGCTTTCAGATAACTTAGAACGCATTGAACAAAGCATGGCAAGACTGAGTGCATTGCCTCAAGGTGGCACTGCGGTTGGAACAGGTATTAACGCACATGCAAGTTTTGCCAAAGAATTTTCAACAGCTTTAACTGCAACAACATCCGTTGCCTTTAAACCGATGAACAATCTTTTTGTTGGTTTAGCTTCCCAAGACTCTGCAGTAGAAATGAGTGGCCAGTTAAAAACATTAGCTGTGACGCTAATGAAAATATCGAATGACTTGCGCTGGATGAACAGTGGCCCTCTTGCAGGGATAGGTGAAATTGCCTTACCTGCATTACAACCAGGCAGCTCCATTATGCCGGGCAAAGTAAACCCCGTTATTCCAGAAGCGGTGGCGATGGTTTGCGCTCAAGTTATGGGAAACGATACAACTATCACCATTGCAGGTCAGTCGGGCAACTTTCAACTTAATGTTATGTTACCCGTGATTAGTTATAACTTATTACAAAGTATTGAATTATTGTCTAACGCCTCACGCCAACTTGCCGATAAAGCCATTGCGGGATTCACCGTTAATACCGCACACATTAAAGAAGCCTTAGATCGTAATCCTATTTTAGTTACCGCACTCAATAGAGTGATTGGTTATGAAAAAGGCGCGGCGATAGCTAAAAAAGCCTATGCCGAAGAGCGTTCAGTGATTGATGTTGCCAGTGAAATGACAGATTTAAGTGAAGATGAATTACGCAAACTACTTGATCCTGAAAAACTGACTCAAGGCGGGATAAGTGAGTAACCAATGCAGAGCATAACCCTTACCCACCCTGACGACTGGCATTTACATGTTCGTGATAATGAATTTTTAACAGATGTTGTCCCTCATACTGCATCTATGTTTGCTCGCGCCATCATTATGCCAAACCTTAAACCTCCAGTGATAACAGTCGAACAGGCATTGGCTTACCGTGAGCGTATTTTAAGTGCGAGTCCAAATAAAAGTTTCGATCCCTTGATGGTTTTATATTTAACCAACAATACTTCGGCTAATGATATTGAAAAAGCAGTTCAATCTAAACATGTATACGCTGTTAAATATTACCCTGCTGGTGCAACAACGAATTCAGATGCCGGTGTAACGGACATAAAAAATGCGTACGCTGCATTAATGAAGATGGAAGAACTTGGTTTACCGTTGTTAGTTCATGGTGAAGTGACAGATCAAAACGTGGATGTTTTTGATCGTGAACAAGTTTTTATTGAAACAGTTTTAAAACCACTACTAAAAGACTTTCCCAAACTCAAAATTGTACTCGAACACATCACCACAAAACAGGCTGTAGATTTTGTTACTCAAGCGAATGACAATATTGCAGCAACCATTACCGCACATCATTTATTATTTAACCGTAATGTAATGTTTAAAGGTGGTATGAATCCACATTATTATTGTTTACCTATTTTAAAACGGGAAACACACCGTCAAGCCTTAATTCAAGCAGCAACCAGCGGTAACCCAAAATTCTTTTTAGGTACAGACAGTGCACCACATTCTCAAGATAACAAAGAAACCTCATGTGGTTGCGCCGGTATTTATTCTGCTCATGCAGCGATTGAACTTTATGCCGAAGCATTTGATAACGCCAATGCACTTGATAAACTCGAAGGCTTTGCCAGTTTTTATGGTGCAGATTTTTATGGATTGCCGCGTAATACCGATACCATCACCTTAGAAAAAACAGATTGGAAAGTACCCGACTCTTACACCTTCGCGAAGCAAAAATTAATTCCTCTTCGTGCTGGTGAAATGATTCATTGGAAAAGAAGTTAAGAATTTATATTTCGCTTACGGTATCCTTAGAGTATGGAAGAAATAATTGAACATAAAGATCCCATCGCGAATCGTTTTCGTGGTTTTTTACCTGTCGTTGTTGATGTTGAAACGGCTGGCTTCGAGTGTGAGCGTCATGCCTTACTTGAAATAGCCGCGGTTACTTTAAAAATCAATAACAAAGGCCAAATCGAACCCGATAAAACCTATTCAGCCCATGTTGAACCTTTTATGGGTTCTGAGCTGGATCCAAAAGCACTCGAATTCACCGGCATTGATCCTTACCATCCTTTTCGTATGGCGAAACCCGAACGTGAAGCGCTGGATGAAATATTTAAACCCATTCGAAAGTTGGTGAAAAAAACAGGCTGTAGCCGCGCTATTTTAGTCGGTCATAATCCCATTTTTGATTTAAGTTTTGTTAAAGCAGCGGTTGAACGTTGTGATATTAAGCGCAATCCCTTTCATCAATTCAGTACCTTTGATACTGCTACATTGGGTGGATTGGCTTACGGTCAAACGGTATTAGCGCGAGCTGCCCAAGCCGCAGGGATTCAATGGGATCATGAAGCGGCACACTCCGCAGCGTATGATGCTGAACGAACAGCAGAGCTTTTTTGTATTATCGTAAACTCGTGGGATAAACACTCCAAACCAAGTTAACTTTAAAAGTAATCCAAAAAAAAAGCCTAGACTTATCTTAACTTAGATTTGCCTAGGCTTTTTTGTTTTGTATCAATGTAACTATCTAAAGTTAAGCAACCGCTTCTTCAATCGCCTTCTTCAACTCACCTTTTTGATACATTTCTAATGTAATATCACAACCACCTACTAACTCACCCGCAATATAAACTTGTGGAAACGTAGGCCAATCTTGATAACGTGGTAGGTTTTCAAAAATTTCTGGATCCATCAAAACATTTACATGTGCAAACTCTTGTCCACACGCTTGTAATGCTTGTGCAGTTCGGCTAGAAAAACCGCACTGTGGCATTTGTGGTGTGCCTTTCATAAAAACAACAACAGGATTAGTTTTAACAATTTCATCTATGCGATCTAATACGTCCATCTTTAATTCCTCATTTATTCAATCTAGTGTGCCTGCCTCGAAAGAGTCTCAAAGCAATTAAAATCAGTTATGGCTAATATACCAGAATACGCGGCTCAATTCCATAGTAAATTACTAGGTTATTAGCTGCTGCACTCGTTCAACCACTGTATCTCTATATAAGGCTAATAATGCCTATTTCAAGCAGAATCTAAATGCGTCTGAAACCACAGCTCTAATAAAGCTAAATGCCATAACTTACTGCCTCGCAAAGCGGTAAAATGCTGATCTGGCTCAGAAAGCAGTTTATCAACATAAGGACGAGCAAAAATACCGCGGTTACGGCAAGCCTGAGAATTTAAAATATCTTGCATAAAATCAAGAAACTCACCGCGCACATATTTTAACGCTGGCATGGGGAAATAACCTTTTGGACGATCGATCACAGCATCAGGAATTAAGCCACGTGAAATACGTTTAAGCACATCTTTACCGCCCAAACCACTTTTTAAACCTAATTTCATTTCAGGTGGCATTTTTGCAGCAAGCTCAACCAAATGATGGTCTAAAAAGGGCACGCGCGCTTCAAGCCCCCATGCCATTGTCATATTATCAACTCGCTTAACCGGATCATCCACAATTAAGGTGGTGGTATCCATGCGTAGAACACGATCAATAAATTCATCTGCATTCGGTTGACCTAATAATTCAGCAATTTTTTGCGTGGTAAAATCTTCTCCTCGATATTCTGGTGTCACCATGTCTAAAAATTCATTATGGCTACGATCAAAATAATAACGAGCAAAACGGGAGACATCGGAACCCTTGGTGTCTTTATGCATTTGTTCAAACCAAAAGTATCCTGCAAACACTTCGTCTGCACCTTGACCACTTTGTACAACTTTCACTTCTTGCGAAACTTTTTCAGAAAGTAAGTAAAAGGCAACCGCATCTTGCCCAACCATGGGTTCAGACATGTTTTCAATTGCCTCTGGCAAACGCGGCAGCACTTCGTCATTCGAGATTAAATATTTATGATGTTTTGTTTTATAACGCTCAACAATTTGATCTGAAAATTCAAACTCACTGCCCTTCTCTTCAGGTTGGTCTTCAAAACCAATTGAAAAGGTTCGTAAATCTTTTACTCCTGCTTCGGCGAGTAGTGCAACTAGCAAACTTGAGTCCAGCCCACCCGAGAGCAAAACACCAACGGGAACATCGGCAACATCAATACGTTTGCGAACTGCTTCACGCAAGGCATCGTGAATTTGTTCTGTCCATTCTTGTTCTGATAATTCTTTTTCTGGCCGTGTTGCATCTAAGAACCAATAGCGTTGTATTTTTTCTTTACCATTGAGATCAATGGTCATTGATGTTCCTGGTTCTAACTTACGAATACCATTCACAATGGTACGTGGTGCAGGAATAACGGCATGTAAAGAAAACTGATTATGTAATGCTAATGGGTCAATTGATTTATCCACTTCACCCGTTGCAAGTAACGCTTGCATATTAGAAGCGAAACGAAAACATTCTTTTGTTTTAGAAAAATAAAACGGTTTAATTCCCATTCGATCACGCGCAACAAAAAGCTGTTTTTTCTTTTCATCCCAAATAGAAAAAGCAAACATACCGTGTAAATGTTTTGCGCAGTCTTCACCCCATTTGTGATACGCCTTAATAATAACTTCAGTATCGCCTTCACTCTGAAAACTATAACCTTCTTTAATAAACTGCTTCCGTAACTCAGGGTAGTTATAAATCGCACCGTTAAAGACAAGCGTTAAGCCTAACTCACGATCGATCATTGGTTGATTTGAATGTTCACTCAAATCAATAATCGCTAAACGTCGATGACCAAAGGCAACACGCTCATGATGCCAAGTATCACCAAAATCGGGCCCGCGTTTTTCTAACTTAGGCAACATTGCCTTAACGGCTTCTAGTGAAGCCGTTGATTTAAAATTTAGTTCACCACAAATTCCACACATAGATTCTCTTCTTAAATTATATTATTAGGCTAAAGCCTACTTACAAAGTGCCCCAACCGCCGCCACCGGGAGTTTTAATTATTAGGCAATCACCTTGTTTCACATCAAAGCAAATTTTTGGTGTTAATGGCTTTCCATTTAATACATTCTGACCACAGCCCCCATCAAGCCCACCCTTTAAACTCCATGGTGGTGTTAAACGCCTTTCAGTTAATAATGTAACATTTGCATCTTTTAAAAATTCAAATTCACGTATCAGACCATTACCACCGTTATGTAAACCAAGCCCACCAGAATCTTTACGAATAGCATATTGAGTAATGCGTATTGGATAACTGCTTTCCATTACTTCGATAGGTGTGTTGCGAGTGTTCGTCATGTGAGTTTGCACGGCATCTTGCCCATCAAACTGTGAGCTTGCTCCCATGCCACCACCAATGGTTTCATAATAATCCCAGGCTTGCTCATCAACACCACGCTTCACCGAACCCATCGCTAAATTATTCATGCTGCCATGACTTGCCGCGGGAATTTTATCGGGGATAGCCTGCGCTAATGCGCCCATCACAACATCAACAATGCGCGTGCTAGTTTCTACATTACCGGCAGCAACCGCAGCGGGTCGTTTTGCATTGACTAAACAGCCTTCTGGAGCAGATAGTGTTATTGGTCGAAAGCTGCCTGCACATGCCGGTGTTTGTTTTGGCATTAAACATCGAAAAACATAATACACCGCAGCAGCAGCAACCGATAAAGGGCAGTTAATATTCCCTTCGGTTTGATCGGTTGTACCAGAAAAATCAACATGCACGCTTTTATCATTAATCTTAATGCTTGCGGTTATTTTTAAATTAAAATGCCCTAAACCATCATCATCCATTACATCACTAAAACGATATTCGCCGTTTGGAATATCGGCAATCACACTTTTTGCTAAACGCTCACCATAATCATTCAGTTTTGATAATGCCGTTAAAAAGGATCTTGCCCCTAAAGAAAGAATCAATGACTGCAAGCGTTCAACACCAGCATGGTTGGCACTAATTTGTGCAGAAAAATCACCCTGAGCTGATTTACCACTTCGTATCGAAGTGAGAATACTGTTCATAAAAGTCGTATTCATTTGACCTTGTGCAATTAAATGCGTTGGAGGAATAATTAAACCTTCTTCATCTAAACTTTTTGATAGCGGCATCGAGCCTGGGGAATCTGCACCAATATCGGCATGGTGTGCGCGGTTTGCAATAAAAGCGAATAACCTACCTTCAGCATAAACAGGAGCAATAAGTGTAATATCCGGTAAATGCGTACCGCCTAAAAAGGGGTCATTTACAATGACCATGTCGCCGGCATGCCAATCTAATCGGCTCACAATACTGCTCATGGCATATGCCATGCTACCTAAATGTACCGGAATATGTGCCGCTTGCGCGCACAGCTCACCTTCTGCACTAAATACAGCACAAGAAAAATCAAGACGATCTCGAATATTTGGGGAAAAAGCCGCGCGTTGTAATACCGCGCCCATTTCGTCGCAAACCGCATCTAAGCGGCTAGTAAAAAGACTGAGTTCTATGCTATTCAAAATATTGGCTATAAAGTGATTGTTTTATACGATTATTTAGTCATATTGTAGCATTATGGAAGCGAAGATCTATTCAGGGGGTGACCCGAATCATAATACTGTAGTAAACTACTCAGTAAATATTTTATCATTTACTAACCTAACAAAAAAATAATTAGGGAGCACTATCATGAATCCATTGAAGTCCATTAAGGGCACCATTATCACAGGCTTTATCTTAGCCATTATTATCAGTGTCGTTTTAGGTACCGGTAAAATTAACGCCACAGAAATTGGCGTTTGGTTCCATGTATTAGCAGGCGTAGTCTGGATTGGCTTACTTTACTATTTCAATTTTGTACAAGTACCCGGTGTCGGCGCTGCTTTAGCAGAAAAAGACAGTGGTGGCCCAGGTCCTGCAGCAATCAATAAATATGTTGCTCCTACAGCATTACTTTGGTTCCGTTGGTCTGCACTTGTTACATGGATCACCGGCATGGGCGCTTTATCAGCTTTAGGCAAGGGTGGCGTGATGAACGCTTTTACTCTACAACCAGGCTGGGAAGTGATTGGTGTTGGCGCATGGTTAGGCACCATCATGTTACTTAATGTCTGGGGCTTAATTTGGCCAAACCAAAAGAAAATCCTCGGCATGAAAGAAGCAACTGCTGAAGAAATTGTTAAAGCTAAATTTGTTGCATTGATGGCATCTCGTACAAACACAGTGCTGTCTATCCCAATGTTAATGACAATGACGGCTTACGCTCACGGATTACCTTTCTAAACAGAGCGTTTCTCCAAAAAAACCCAGTTCTTACCGAAGACTGGGTTTTTTTATGTCTGAAAATGACGCTATAGTTGCCGTAATGCCCATCTAAGGCTAAAATTAGCCTTTAGTGGCGGTCTGTCTTTAAAGCGGGCTGCCTTTTTATTTCTGGTAAACGGATTTTAAATATGACCGACACATTAATGCACAATTACGCTCCCCTTCCCGTTAGCTTTGAAAAAGGTGAAGGCGCTTTGCTGTGGGACGCAGAAGGAAAAACCTATCTTGATGCACTAGCCGGTATCGCCGTCTGTGGTTTAGGCCATGCACACCCCGCCGTTACCAAAGCAATTTGTGAGCAAGCAGGAAAGCTTGTCCATACTTCAAATATTTATGGCATCAGCAAACAACGAGAACTCGCTGACAAGCTCACCGCACTTGCCAATATGGATAATGTATTTTTTAGTAACTCAGGCGCTGAAGCGAATGAAGCTGCGATTAAACTTGCACGGCTTTTTGGGCACAGTAAAAATATCGAACAACCGGCAATCATTGTTATGGAAGGTAGCTTTCATGGCAGAACAATGGCAACGCTTACAGCAACAGGAAACCGTAAAATTCATGCTGGCTTCGAGCCCTTGGTTCAAGGTTTTGTACGCGCACCTTATAATGATATTGAAGCCATTCAAAACATCGCAAAGAACAATGCCAATGTTGTTGCCGTTCTTGTTGAACCTATTACGGGTGAAGGTGGTATTAATATTCCCGACGAAAATTACCTCAAGCAAATTCGTAAAATTTGTGATGAGAATAATTGGTTAATGATGTTAGATGAAATTCAAACGGGTATTTGTCGTACCGGAAAATGGTTTGCCCACCAACATCATGGCATTACTCCCGATGTAATGACACTAGCCAAAGCTTTAGGCAATGGCGTTCCCATTGGTGCGTGTTTAGCAAAAGGTGTGGCATCAACGCTATTCCAACCTGGGCATCACGGCTCAACCTATGGCGGCAACCCACTGGTTAGCTCGGCAGCATTAGCCGTTATCGAAACGTGCGAACAAGAAAACTTGGCTGAGCGTGCAGCGCAGCTTGGTGAAAAAATAATGAATGGACTTAAAACAAACTTGCATGATATTGAAGCAGTCATTGATATTCGTGGAAAAGGTTTGATGATAGGCATTCAACTTGACAGACCTTGTGCAGAACTCGTTAAAATTGGTCTTGATGCAGGAATATTGATCAATGTTACTGCGGGTGATGTTGTGCGCTTATTGCCTTCACTTATTATTTCAGATGAACAAGCCGAACATATCGTCATTATGGTGAGTGAACTCATTAGTAATTTTGCCGAATAATTTTTAACCTATCAATTATCAACATTTAAGAATATAACTATGACACAACATTTCCTCACATTAATGGATTTAGACAAATCTACTTTAAACCAGCTTGTTACTCGCGCTATTGAACTAAAGGCGATACAAAAATCAGGTGAGCTTTATGAGCCACTTAAAAACAAAGTACTTGGAATGATTTTTGATAAGTCCTCAACCCGAACCCGTGTTTCATTTGAAACCGGCATGGTGCAATTTGGTGGTCATGCTATTTTTCTTTCTCCTCGCGATACTCAGTTTGGTCGCGGTGAACCTGTTGAAGATACTGCCCGTGTTTTGTCTCGCATGGTTGATTGCATTATGGTGAGAACGTTTGATCATAAAATGTTAGAAACCTTTGCTGAATACTCAAATGTCCCAGTAATCAACGCATTAACCGATATGTATCACCCCTGTCAGCTACTTGCTGATATGCAAACCTATGTTGAACATCGTGGTGACATCAGCGGCAAAACTATTACCTATATTGGTGATGGCAATAATATGTGTCACTCTTATATGAATGCGGCACGTCAATATGGTTTTACTCTCAATATTGCCGTGCCCGAAGGTTATGATCCTGATCCTGCTCTATTAGAAGAAACCAAAGGTTGCGTTAATATTTTCCGCAAGCCTGAAGATGCGGTGAGTGGTGCAGATATGATCACAACCGATGTTTGGGCGAGCATGGGGCAAGAAGAAGAACAGGCTATTCGTGAAAAAGCCTTTGACGGATATCAAGTCAATGATGAATTAATGGCTATTGCAAATAAAGATGCTATCTTTATGCATTGCTTACCCGCCCATCGTGAAGAAGAAGTCAGTGCACGTGTTATTGATGGTGCTCAAAGTGTTGTTTGGGATCAAGCCGAAAACCGTCTTCATGCACAAAAAGCCTTGCTTGAATTATTAATGACAAAAAAATAACCTGAACTATACTTGAGAATATATTCAGTAACACAAGATACTTATCGTCATTGAGTATAGATGAAATAACCGTGGCAAATTTTTAGAAAAAGTCACTCTTCTGGAAGTCGTCTTATTTCATTGGTAATAACTATATTCACTGGAATATTCATCCTTTTCTATCATTAAACGGTAACCGCTAACCATGCTAAAGCATTTTATTTTATCGACGACTATTTTCCTTTCATTAACAACACTTCAAGCCTCTGAACTTGAAGATGGCTTCCAAGCATTTAAACTCGGCAACTATGAACAAGCATTACGTTTATGGCTACCCATTGCTGAAAAAGATAATGCTGATGCACAATATAATTTGGGCATTCTTTATCAAAAAGGTTTAGGGGTTGAAAAAAATATAAAAACGGCTTTCATCTGGTATAAACGTGCATCAGCGAATGGTCATACCGATGCTATGTACAACCTTGGAGTCATGTACAACAAAGGTCGTGTCGTTTATAGAAGCCCGAAAGAC
>VAOX01001165.1_pt1 | contig 10174 bp, 10 predicted proteins | sample 3393891 | NCBI WGS metagenome assembly VAOX01 (sample SAMN08290429, study PRJNA428436) | hydrothermal vent metagenome | isolation source: Deep-sea hydrothermal vent chimney | place: Indian Ocean: Southwest Indian Ridge | depth 2822 m m | reverse complement strand
TCGTATATTCTGTCTACTGTGAAGTTGTCCCAAACACCAACTAATTTAGGATCGATAGCGGCATTAGCTGTATTGCAAAAAAATAATAAATAAATAACGGGCAGTAATAGATGAAAGAATTTTTTTTTATTTAACATATACCATTCAATCCTATTTGCTTAACTCACAATAAATTATTTGTTTTAATAGTATAGAATGAATTTCTTAACTGCATTAATAAAACGTGACGAATATTCATTTTATACAGGCTTAATGAAAGCAAGACGTAGCATCACGGGAAACTAACTGTGCTACGCCTTACCTAACTTTTCAATTTAACTTACCAGCTTAAAGTGCCATTGAGCATTATCGCGTTGCTGGCATTGTTATTACCAATGCTCGGTATCAAGCTGATGTTATTATAACTAACGCGCTGCTGCGTCAAATCCAATGCGATGCTGGTGCAGGCCAGTGGCGTATCTGCACAATCTACGTAGTAGTCAAAAAACGAGGTGGGCTCACTATTCAAGTCAATGCTTGTGGTACGCAGATAAGTAATACTATACAAACTACCGTCAGTATTAAAGCGGAAACTCATTGTTCGGGATTCAAACTCGGTGGCGCTGAAGATACTTTGTGACCAGATGACCGTGATTGTGTTGAGTACGTCAAAAACAACTGGATCAAGATTGGGGGTAAATGAAGTGCCAATGGTGTTGGCATCATTTCCCGTTATTATAATCGATCCAAAATTGCCGTTGCCTTGGGGTGGATTATTACCACCATTACCAGATAGTGGTGCAGCTGATATCCGTTTACCAATAAAGCTGCCCGAAACACCATCATTATCAATCCAAGTACCGATGACATCACCGGTACGGCTGAAGTTGCCCGAAAATATCGCGCTGCCAACCGTGCCATTCATACTTGATTTTCCGCTGCTAGCAATACTACCTGCGATCGTGTCAGGACCAAAGGTAGCTGATGTGCTGACACCGGTAATGATGCCGTTGGCATCAACTGTTGCACTCCAACTGCCCGTGTCATCACCACTGAAAGTGCCTTCATAATCTCCAGTGTATAGAAAAAGTAGATTACTGCGAAAAGCATTTTTAGCTTGTGCGCGTGTGATCATTGAGCGTGCTTGGCCGTTACTGCTGGTGATGGTACTTATTAGAATTTGTAGCGCACCGTTTGCTTCAAAGACACCTTCGGCAAGACTGAAATCAACGGACTGACCACTGGCGGCATTGGCCGCATTGGTGGTAATAGTGATGCCATTGGATTCATCACCATCGGCATCGATGGATTGCAGAAACATCGCAATATTTTGGACTTGGACATTGTTTTCATCGACCGCGCCGCTGACCAGTTCTATCGGCGTGATAATTGCTTGTCCTATAGTGTCACCGATAAATACGTCGCCGACATAAAAACCGATGGTTTCACCAATTAGGTAACTGAATTGCCCCTGGCTGTTGGTAAAACCCGAAGTGCTCGGCGTTTCATAGCGTAGACCGGAAACGAGGCTATCGACAAATTGCCCCTGTTGTTGTGTGTTACTGCCAAAGCCGGTTTCGCCCCCAGCACCACTTCCACCACCGCAGGCGAAGAGAAATAGTGATACGAATACCAGCAGAAGGGGGTAAATATGTGTTTTAATTGTCATAAAATGTCTCCTAATCGACATAAATTAAGGTGTCTGTGCTTAGTCATCATTAACCGTTATTTGCTGATCTTTTTCCATAACTAGCTGATTTTTAATAATAATTATTAATAAATATTAAATTTTTATGACAAATTCGAAAACAACTACGCATACTGACAGGAGTAGAGAGGACACGGGTTACTATGCCGTGGATGCCCAGCGCGTGATTCAAATTTTTGAGCTGTTTCAAATGCGCCCTAGTCACTTTATTGCAAGTGGCGAGACCGGTGCGCACGGTGTTTATTATGATGCCAGAAAAATCATCAAAGGTAGTACGGCTAACAACTGGGGACACCATACTTCCCGGGCGATTAACAGTTTTTGTCAGTTTACACAGTCGCAAAACGGCACGGTATTACCGTGGCAGGAATTGGTCGAACACCGGGATTTTTATGATGGCAAGGAGGGTGCTGGGCGGCGCACGGGTAATCTGTTATTAACAGAAAACCGGTTACAGCTTGATCACGCTGCCTTGCTAGCTGCGCGCGCGCAATGTGATTTAACTCAGGAACAGCTGGCCGACAAAACGGCTTTGCCGCTTCGATTTATCGACGTTTTGGAAGATGGCAAATGGCAGACAGTGTCTGAATCTACGGCTGGAATAATTAGCGGAGCATTGGCTGTAAATGAACAAACACTGTTTAGTAAAATATTGCTTGTTACCGAAGCGGATAGCAGTGATTCGCCGGTCAGTTCAATCATTAGATCCGGTTACATGAAAAAAGGCATTCTAATTGGACTGCTTTTTGGGCTTGGCTTGTGGCTGGCTTTTTCAATCGACTGGCGCGGTCCAGTCGAGCATGATTGGGTTGCTGTGTCGATGGTGGGTACAACCGTTGTCGAATTGACGCGCCATGAAATCAGCAATCGTGACTACCTGCAATTTGTTCAGCAACAGTCAGATTATAATCGGGAAAATATTCTAGCGGGGATGCACGATGGTGATTATTTAAAACACTGGATAGCCTCGGATCGTTATCCGCAGGATATTGCTGATCATCCGGTGACTTATGTATCGTGGTATGCTGCTCAAGCCTATTGTAACTGGGCGGGTGGACGTTTGCCGTTTTTGACTGAATGGCTTATTGCGACACAATCAATGCAAAAAAATCTCACCAAGGATAATATTGCTCTGATCAACCTTTGTGATAGTCGCTGTGCTACACCAAAGGGCGTAACGCCTGATCGGTCTGCGAAAGATGTCATGATTGATGATGGTTATGGGCAGACCGCACCAGTGACAGTTGGCTTAACCAGCAAAGCAGGGTTGACGCATCTTTATGGTAATGTTGCCGAATGGTTAAATGAAACCTCGGGTGAGCAGGGTTACATGATGGGCGGCTCATTTTTAGCAAGCCTGAGCGAAGCAGTTAGCACTAAAGCCGTGCCTGTAGCCAAACGGCTTGCCAGCCGTGATCTGGGGTTTCGTTGTGCCAGAAAGGTACAATCCAAAATTATACGATCAGGAACAGAGCAACCGTGAGCATGTTAAATAATTTATTGCTGAGTTTATTTTTGTTGTTGACCTTAAGTTTAACCACTGTTGTCGCCTCAGAAAATGATGTGCAAACATTGCTTGATAGCGCGCGGCAGTTACCGATGAATGATCCCGACAAGCAACGTCTGTACCGAGAGGTATTAAAACATTCACCTTCAAATCCGAAAGCCTTGTTTAATCTAGCGCTGGTATTACAGGCCAACACTCAGTATGCACAAGCGATCCCTTTCTATCAGGCGGTACTCAAGCAAGATGCAACGGATGCACTAGCGCATTATAATTTGGCTAATGTGATGCTAGCATTAAATGACTCCAATTTATGGCAAGCTTGTGCCTGGCATTTCCGTCAGTTTATTTTTTACGGCAAAAAAGGCGAGCAATTTAATAAAGCACAACAAGCCATCAATACATTGGAATCAAATTTGGCTGCACTTTATTCCAGTTATCGAAATAAAAATTATTCGCGAGATCAGTTGGCGAATATTTTAGGGCAGCCTAACTCACAAGATACTGTACGCGGTAACTCCAAATATGATGGCCCCCGATTGCCTCTGATGCTCAACTTTTCTGCGCAATCAGCAACATTAACGCCTGTGGCAAAACAACAACTGGATCAGCTTGCTGCGGTACTATCGATACCGGCACTGGTCAACGATCGAATCCAGATTGAAGGTTATACCGATAGTTACGAACATCCTGAATTTGAACAACGTCTGCGTTACGCAAAGCAACGGGCGGAACAGGTTCGATCCTATTTGGAAAACAAACATAAACTTTCGAGTAAACGGTTTAGTATTAAAGCCGTTGCCGATCTTGAAATTATCTCAGCAAACAATACACCAGAAGGACGCGCCGCGAACCGAAGGGTAGAATTATATAATCTTGGTCAAGGTAAAAAAATTGCAGCACCGCTTGATGATTGAGCTATTGTCAGGCGTGAATCAGTTTTGATTATATAGTATGCGAAAGAAATTGCTAATCGCACTGTTTTGTCTATATTATCGACGGATAAAATTTTGTTAGAGATAACTATTTTAAACTTATTCAGAACTTGATTTTTTGTTAAAACAGACATATTGTTACCATATATTAATAAGTGGTGACACTATGTCTGCTAGTAAGAACCAGGTAACTCAAGAGGAGATATTCCGTAAGCATGGAGGGCAGCTTCACATGAGTGAGGCTATAGGCCATGGTATATCGCGCTATTCGCTATATAAAATGCGGGATAAAGGTGTTATTGAACAGGTGTCCCGTGGTATTTACCGGCTTGTCGATCTGCCACCTATCAGCAATCCTGACCTAGTGATTGTCAGTATGCGATTTCCCAATGCTGTTGTATGTCTGATTTCAGCGTTGTCATATCATGAAATTACGACTCAAATTCCACACGAGATATCTGTGGCTGTCCCAAGAAATGCTCGAATGCCATCACTTGAATCACTCCCCGTTCGAGCTTATAAGTTTTCTGATGACGCTTTTAATGCAGGAATTGAAAAGCATCAAATTGATGGCGTGCCAGTCCGAATTTACAGTGTTGAAAAAACGCTGGTAGACTGTTTTAAGTACCGAAATAAGCTGGGAATGGATGTGGTTCTGGAAGCCCTTAAACTATACCGCTCACAAAAAAAATTTAACCTGAATGACCTACTCAAATATGCCAAAATTTGTCGTGTTGGAAAAGTGATGAAACCTTATCTGGAGGCAACCTTGTGAGTGCAAGAAAACCTACGAATATCGCGGCCTCTATCCGTCAGCGTTTGAAAAACATTTCCAAAGACGAGAACCGTCCTTTTAGCGAACTGCTTCAATTCTATGCGATGGAGCGTTTTCTTTACCGTTTATCCCAGTCTAAACATGCAGAACGTTTTATTCTCAAAGGTGCTTTGATGTTAAGAGCTTGGCGCTCTCCTGAGCTTCGACCCACTATGGATATCGATATGCTGGGTAAGACAAGTAATGAGATTAATAGCATTATTGAACAGATTAAAGACATCATTTTAGTGAATGCTGAACCTGATGGTTTGCTATTTGATATTGAATCAATTAAAGCAGAAAGAATTAAAGAGGACGCTGATTATGAAGGTGTTCGTGTACGCTTTATCGGTACATTGGATAACGCGAGAGTTAATATGCAAATTGATGTTGGCTTTGATGACATCGTTTACCCTGAGCCAGTTATGACTGATTTTCCTACCATACTCAAATCACCAGTTCCTAAGCTTTTTTGTTATAGCCGTGAAAGTGTTATTGCTGAAAAATTTGAGGCGATGTTGAAACTTGGTGAGTTAAATAGTCGCATGAAAGATTTTTATGATATTTGGCTCTTATCAAAACAGTTTGATTTTGATGGAAAAGTATTATCTGTCGCGATGCGATTAACACTGGAACATAGGGGTACAGAAATTCCTGACATTATCACCGCTTTTACTAAGGGTTTCATCGAAATTAAACAAATACAGTGGAAAGCATTTCAAAAACGATTAGCCCAAGAACATATTCCTAATGATTTCGCGAATATTGTTATGGGAGTTGAAGCTTTTCTTGGTGAGGTAATAGCAAGTTTAAAATTAGATTCTGATTTCACCCCAAACTGGAATGCATCGGGTACTTGGAAATAGTATTTATTTCATTTTTGATTCAAAGATACAAATAGATTTTAACCCATAACCTTGGCAAAGGTAAAAACTTACGGCACCGCTTGATGACTGAGCCATTGTCAGGCGGAAATCAGTATTGATTATATTGATTGGTTTTTTAAAGTATCAGAATGACACTATTGTAATAAATTAAAACCTAGGCATATATTGATAAATGCCTAGGAAATAATAATTTAAGAACATGTTGAAAGAATCCAAACGACAGCAGGTTATCAAGTTCTTTATCCAATTTATCGTGCTATAGCAGAACAAACTGATTACAAGCCACGATGGTTGTCAGATATGTTTCATTAGAATTCAGACTGAATTACAAAGCCCGCCCAATAATACGGATGATCGCTCATCGCATTTTTACGCAAGCGCTCACGCAGATGCGACTTTGCACGTGTTAACGCTTGCTTGGGTTCCATGCCTGAAAACCACGCACGATAAAATGCGGCCATTATCCACGCTGTCGGTTTATCTGCCACCGGCCAGAGACTCATTATGACATTTTTCGCACCGGCCTGACGAAATGCACTACGCAAATTACTGGCACCATCGCCAATGCTAGCCATGTATTGTTGATTATCAACTACCGAACCCAAGCCGGTATTGCAGGCACTCAGTACCACGAGTTCAGTGCCAAGCAAATTAAGCGAGGCTGCATCCGATGCGGTGAACAGGCCATCTTGTTCAAAAGCAGCAACGTCAGTGCCTGCGATTAGCTGGTTGGCACCCGCTAGGGCAAGACCTGAATTTAATTGAGATAAAACCCAAGGGTAAGCTATATACCACATGTCTGCTCGACGTGGATTTATCTTACGTAGTTTTGTTCTTTGCCAATCATCGGATAAAAAGTATCCGTGGCTCGCAATGTGAATAAATTTTGGGTTGTTACGTTCAAACAAAGAAAACTCGCTGGCATTTTTTCCGGATAACAATAGTACTTTGTCAGGACTTAATTTTTTAATCACTTTGCCCTCTTGTGCGGTGTACGTTAGCGGAGCAAAAAAACGTGGCCATGAATTGCTGCCATCACGTTCTAGTCCTGCGACATTCAGATCCGCGGTGACTGATTTTAATTGGCCACCATAGTCTGGATTTGCGAGAATGATGCCGGGTGTCGTTTTTGTTTGTTGCTTCAACTTAGCCTGTCGCCAAAACTGTTGTGTCAATATAGACCAACGATTACTGTACGATATGAGCACAGTCTTATCGAGAAGCAAAGAAAATGGTATTGCGTTGAGCGTGCCTGCAGGAGCGATTACAATTTCAGAGATGTTATCAAAGTTTATCGAGAGTGGTTTTATTAACAGTTTAGTCAATTGCTGTTCTAACTTTACAAGAGGTGATTTTCGTAAAATAGCCTGTCGGAGTTTTGCTACATACTTACTGATAGTACTCGCCGGACCGAGATCGATAAACTGGAGCGACGCGCGGGGATTGTCACTTGATAAACTAAAAACCGCGTAGTGATTCTGACCGTCAACAATATTGTTATAAACAATATACTCGATGAATATTTTAGCCTTTCCCGAGCGGAACATATCGTCTACCTTTGGCGTAAGTTGTAGCCAGCGCGTATAAACATCCGATAATTGTTTAAGTTGGTTTTCCAGTGGTGTTACTTGCTGCTGCCAGGCTGCATTGCTAGTGGGCTGCCCCAGACTATCTAATGTTTTCCAAAACAGATCATTGTTCGGAATTGGTGGTATTGCTCTGCGACTCGATAGCGTGGGATTCTTGCCGACAAAACTCAGTATATGGCTGAGTGAGCGATTTAATTCAGTTCGCATATTAGCATAACGTGCGGCCGAGCCACGATAACGTTCTTGATTAATAAAACCACCGGCATAGGCTCGATCCCATGTTGGTAAATTATAACTAAGTTGAAATAACTCCATGATGCTTTGATTATTTTGCCGAGTGGGAACCTTGTCCCAGTATTTTTTTGATTCAGGGTTGAGTCGAAATTGTATATTTGAGTATTCCATTGCGGATTGCAGATAACGCTGTTCGATCATTATTGCGTCAAGTAGCGGCGATTGAAGTTGGTTAAATAAACGTTTCTGGATACCTTCATTCGCACTGATGCGGCTTTTGCTGGACCAGTACCAGTTCAGCGTTGCGACTAAAACTTCGTTTGAGGAGTGTTTTAACGAGACTAGCCCCGATAGTAACTGGCTTTTGCAGATAGCATATTTTCCTGGCCATTCATGAATTTTAGGGGCGCGGCAGCGTTTGCCATAGCCCTTTAATTTTTTAAGGAAGGCGCTATTGTCTGCAGGCGTTGAAGATTTGAGATACAGCTTCAGAATGGTTGCATTGTCCAAGTGAATTTTAGGTTCAGCCGCCATCAAATTTGCTGCGTAGTAGCATTGATAGATAAGTAAAATTTTAAAAAAAATAAGAAGACGGATGAATGTCATGGTTGTTACTTTTAGTGTTTTATTGGTATCGATTTAATGCAAGTAAAAAATTCAGGAATAAACAAAATATAACTCAAAACAGTGAGTATAAACAGGATTAAGGCCGTAAAAGACCTAGAAAAAAATTAAAAAGGGTATAGCAGTCTAACTTCAGATTCTATACCATGAAAAATGCATTACTACTAAGTAACCGTAATTTTATAATTGGATAATTTAATTGTGATTAAACTAATTAACGCATTAGAAGCTTGGGGAACCCCTGAATTTAAGCATACTCTACAGGAAGAAATAAAAAAAATAGATCATAAGCAACTTCCTTTACAGCAAGCATTGTCACAAAGTAGTTACGTTAGTGATACGGAAATTAATGTACTGATTATCACTATCTTCGAAACCGAACAGGACATTATTGCAAAAACCGGAATTTATTATGCCGGTGTAATAGCTGGTAGTTGTTGCGCTGATGATCCCACACCGGTGAATGAACTGAACGAGTATTGTGAACTAGTATTTAAAATTAATAAAATGACGGCAGAAACAACATTCTTATGATATTTTAAACATCCCCAAAAAAGTCACCAGTGTGACGGTTTTTTAAGTTTAAGTTTATATCATCCACCACGTCATCCCGGCAGTGTTTAGGCCGGGATCCACTTGCTCGGTGGTTGATGCAAGTCTGTGCTACTGCTTGGCATCATGGACACCGGCCTAAAAGATCACCGGTGTGACGGTTTTTTTACATTTAAGTTTATATCATCCACCACGTCATCCCGGCAGTGTTTAGGCCGGGATCCACTTGCTCGGTGGTTGATGCAAGTCTGTGCTTAGCACTCTGGACACCGGCCTAAAAGCACAAGCGAAATTGATAGAAAGTTGTTATGGGGCGACAATTCTTAAACCCATTTATTTTTTGGGATAAGAGCTCGTAGCCCTTCAATTTTTAAGGTGGTTTTTGACCTATTAATTACCTTTCTTACAAACAATCGAGAAGGTGTGTTATGTGAGTAAGTTCAAGTATGATTAAGTTCTCATTTTAGATTGAGGGCATAAGTACGGTCTGTAGCTCCCTGTGATAAGATACTTGTAGCCTTTTCATTATAAAGTGCACTCAAATTTGGGTACCTACAATTTATTTAGTATTACATTTTTTATTCCGTTTTGCAGTAAACGAGCCAAACTGATTTTTTCCTATTAGTGTATTTTTACTTTTCGATACGGTGATAGCATCAATAATTGGCCATTCAACCACATAGCCGTTACCGTGTTTTTTCCATGTTCCTTTAAGATGACCCGCAGTTGCCGTTTTATTTTCTGCAAGTATCAGCTCAATATTATTGCTAAGCCATTTCCCTTGAATGCTATTTGATTTCGCAGAAATTCTTTTAGCTGAGACAGGAAAACCAAATATATTTTTTCCTGAATAACTTGAACCGTCTACTGATAATGCGACAGTATCGGTTATTGAGGGCCAGGTGATTGAGTAACGATTGTTTTTACTGTCAATCGTTTTCCACTTTGCAGGAATCACGCCGTTTTTATTTATGCCATCTTTTGTTATGATTATTTTGGGACCGTTTGACCAGTTCCAACAACCCGATAAAGCATCGATTTTAGTGATTAATTTAGCTTTTGTTTTTGTATTAGGTTTTTTTTTGCTAGTCTGTGGTTTATTTGACTTTAGTGTTGTTTTCGTATTTTTAATTTGATACGAGGTATCATTTTCTCGCTAGGGATGGCCGCCTATTTTTTTCATTATGTCATTATACAAATTTATTTCTGCTAAAATTAAATCGGCTTGAAATTGAATTTTTGGTTGTGGAAATTTGGCATTTTGTATCATCTTATTTAATTCGGCTAAATAGGCAAAACGTTTGTGTGGGGCTCCGGAATACATGAATGCAGCTAATGATTGAACATC
>VAOX01013935.1_pt1 | contig 10187 bp, 12 predicted proteins | sample 3393891 | NCBI WGS metagenome assembly VAOX01 (sample SAMN08290429, study PRJNA428436) | hydrothermal vent metagenome | isolation source: Deep-sea hydrothermal vent chimney | place: Indian Ocean: Southwest Indian Ridge | depth 2822 m m | reverse complement strand
GTGGTTGTTACTTGCCATTTTTCTATATGCGCCAATGGGGAAAAACAGTCCAGAAGCGCATACTCATGATGGGAAGACAACCGTAGCTGGTTGGGTTCACGTCCTGTACGCTACATTGGCGTCATGGATAATTGCTATGGTGTATATCCCTAACATGAGCGAACCGCATTTGTTAGGAAGAGACATAATCATTACGTCTTGCGCTCTTATTCCATGGATAATCATGGGTGTGATGAAATTTACACCACAGTGGAGATTTAACTCCTCTTCAATTGCGCAAGTGTGTGGCAGTATATTCGGAATCATACTGTTAACGCTATTGCGTATAGGCATCTAATAGCTGCGTCAAGCTGACCAGACTTGTTAACACAAGTCTGGTCTTTTTTTTATAAAAATATAAGTATCGCAAGAAGAAGTATAAAAAATTCTAGAGTGTTGTCTAATAGCTCGTTGTGTCGTATTTTTGTATAAATCGCACCGATTATCACAAGAGATAATATAAGTGCTACTATCTGTGTAAAAAATCCAAGTACGAGAAATGCTCCACCAATAAGTTCAACTATTGATATGAGCCAGAAGAATACGATCCCAGTTCCAAAGCCGACCTTTTTGAAAAAAGTTATTCGCCTACTACGTTCTTTCCAGATTTTTGTAATTCCAAAATAAACAAAGATAAAACCTACAATAACTCTTAAAATGATGGGCCATATAGCAAGTAGGTACGGAAATGCGTTTAACATATACTTATTATACTAAATATAATAAGTATTGACTACAATGATGTGTGTAGATTTACTAAGATAGTCCAACCCAACCATCGTGGCTTCGCCACCGATGGTTGGGTTGCTTATAAAAAGCCATCAGGGAGATTTAATCACAATAGCTCTCTTTGACAAATATAAGTAAACATGTTATTCTAGTCTCTAGACAGTTTATATGCGTTTAATGCGCATATTTGTTTTTTACAGAATAGGAGATTAGAAATGAACTGGTCCGCATTTGTTTGGGTGATTTTTATTGGGGAGTTACTCGTATTCTCCCGGGTTTCCATTTCGTTTATTGATGGGTGGTTATCATCAGCACAGGTCCTTAAATTAGGATATGTGTCTGGTTCGTTTCTTCAGCGTGGAGAAGAGTGGGTCATGGCACTATTAGTGACCCCATGGGTTGCATACCTTATGGGAGAGTATCAATTCGCTTATCTGTCTGGTATAGGAATACTCATTGTAGCATTTGCTTTCTGGATTCTATTCTCATCGTTCGTATATTCGCGAAGTAGAGTAGAACAACCAAGTGTGTATTATCACAATGGGCAAGCCACGCTAGCTTGCGATATCCATACCATCCATCTTGCGCTTGCTACGTGGATAATCGTTATGGCATATATACCAGGCATCTCGACCATAACATCTATGGGTATTGTAATTACATCCATAGTAACCGTTATCTGGGGAGTATCCTGGGGAGTCGTTCTTAAATAGTCATTTGTTCTATGGCACTCATCATGTTTTAGATGAACACAATGAAAGGTCGGACTTGTATCTACAAGCCCGACCTTTATTCATATGCTAGTAATTTTCATTATAAATAAAGATATCTATGAAAATTCACCTTATTTGCGTAGGACAATAAAGCGTGCTAAAATATGCAACATCATGACGCGAGTAGCAAAAAGTACATCAAAAGAAGTTTCTGTTGAAGAAAGTGATACAAATGATCTTGAATCACGAGTATATGAGCTTGGTTTTCATATTGACCCCGATTTATCTAAACAGAAGGTAAAAGAGCTTTTCCAAGTTATTAAGGATAGCATAGGGAAGGTTGGTACGGTTATCGCGGTTGGAGAACCACATCGTTTGCATCTTGCATACACTATTTCTCGTATGGAACGTGAAGGTAGGCACGATTTCTCATCAGCATTTTTTGGTTGGATTGCATACCAAGCTAATACGGAAGGACATGAACAAGTCATAGAGATGGTGAAAGAACACGATGATGTGTTTAGACACATTGATATATGCACTACTAAAGATATTGTTGAGCATGCTGCAATACAGCATGAAGAGTGGTATCGTCACGCACAAAAGGAAGATGGACGAGCCGAGATGAATATAGAAAAATCACAAGTGCAAACTCAGGAATCTAAAGAAAAACTTGATGTTGCCATTGAAAATGCCGTTACATAGAGTACAATAAAAATATGTATATCAATAAAGCAACCATATACGGAAATCTTACTCGTGATCCAGAAGTGAAAGCTCTTCCATCAGGGCAACAAGTAGCTACATTTGGTGTAGCGACTAATCGCACCTACAAAAATAAAGAAGGACAAAAACAAGAGGCGAGTGAATTTCATAATGTAGTCGCATTTGGCAGATTGGCTGAAGTAATTGGTCAATATATGAAAAAGGGGCGCCCAATTTATATAGAAGGACGTTTACAGACTCGTTCGTGGGAGACAGATGGACATAAAAATTATCGTACAGAAATTGTTGCTGATACTTTCCAATTCGGTGCAGATGGTGGGCGTTCAAATGCCACAGGACAGGGAGCACAAACCACACAAACTACACAAAGCTCACAAAATGGTCCAGCCGAGCAGGCATCTTCTGAGACAATCGAATATCCAGATGAAGATATAAAACCGGAAGATATTCCTTTTTAATTACACAAATATATAATATATACACATATGGCACACCAAGCACAACGAGAAGAAATAGAGCACAAAAAATTTATTGATTATAAAGATACTGAATATCTATCGCAGTTCACTGATCCACATGCAAGAATACTGTCTCGTCGTCGCACAGGTATATCTGCGACTCGTCAACGTGAGATTGCTCTTGCGATAAAACGCTCAAGATACATGGCACTACTACCATATATCGCTTCATAAGAAGGAGAATATATTTTAAGTAAAAAAAAGACCCCGATTAATGGTAGTGATGGCTGGGGGAGAGTCCATCTATCGGGGTCAAAAAGAGTATGCCAGGGAATGGTAACCACCTGTAGCATACTCCAGGGCATCTGCTTGTAAGTATAAATGGAGAGCTATTTCTTTGCAACCCTTTCGGTGTACTCTCCAGTATCTGTATTAACGCGAACAACGTCACCTTCATTTACAAAAAGTGGAACATTTATATTTGCTCCAGAAGCGAGAGTAACCTGTTTGGTTCCACCAGTAGCAGTGTTACCTTTTATAGATGGAGGAGCTTCAGTTACCGCAATATCAACTTTTGCTGGTACTTGAATAGAAATCGGTTTTTCTTCATAAAATGAGACAGTAACTGGAGAATTCTGTTCAAGCCAACGCACACTATCGTATACAGAATCTTCATCAAGAGAGAAGCGGTTTTTTTTATTGTCACTTTCAGTAAACCATGACTCACCTCGATTTGTATATAAATAGATAGCATCTTTTTGTTCAATTTCAGCTTCTTTAGCAGATTCGTTTTGGTGGAATGAATTTTCTATAACTCTACCTGACACAATGTGTCGTAGTTTTGTTTGGTTCACTGGTTTTCTCATTTGCATGCGGAACACACGTGAAGACAGAACTTTGTATGGTTCACCATTAAATACAATAACCTTCTTTTGCGTTATTTCGTTATATGAGAGAATTGCCATTGGTAACTTTTTTTATGTGCGCTTGGTTATAAAAGATGCCGACTAAGGCTTACTATGGCATTATGATAACACAGAGAATGAGCATTACAAATTCACAACAATATACGGCAAATCTATCCGATGAAGAAATTCTGCGTGTATCAGTACGCCATCCTGATATGTTTGCTGTTCTGGTTGAGCGATATGAAAAACCTTTTTATCGCCGTGCGTGTGCGATTGTAAAAGTGCATGAAGACGCACAAGAAGTAGTACAAGATACATTTACAAGAATCTACCTTTTTACTAATAAATATCACCAACAAGATGGAGCACGTTTCTCATCGTGGGCGTATACCATTCTTAATAGGGTTGCATTTACACGCTATCAAAAACTCAAACACCACAATAGTACGATAGCACCAATTACGCTTGAACAGTATGAGTCGCTTCCAGATAATAAGAATGATACGTTTGCAAAGCTAACTGTTCGTGATGAGGTTTTGAGAACTCTCTCACAACTGCCAGAAGCTACCGCACGAATATTACGGCTTCAGTTTTTGGAAGGATATACACAGAAAGAAATAGCAAATAAAGAGGGAATAACCCTATCAGCTATTAAAACACGTGTACATCGTGCAAAGAAAATGTTTATAAAAACCTTTAAATAATATCTATATGCCTTCACCAATTCATAAAATCGTTATGCGTCGTGTGCGAACTATATATATACTTGGTCTTATATTAAATACCACCACACTTGCTATTCTTGTTTCCGTGGTGGCGCTTGGTGCTGTTGTACATGTTGTACACGTGGGAAGTGTATTAGCTAATATGCCACATGTTACAAGTGGTATTGCGTCAGAGCAATTCTTAGTTATTGCATTTGAACATACAAAATTTGTAACACAGATAGCGGTTATATCATTGCTTGGAGCTGGGAGCTATTTCATATATAGTGCTATATCCACTTTTCGTTCAATTGGCTTCACAAGAACAGTATAGTCTTACATAAACATAAAGTATTGATAATAGGCACCAATACTTTATGTTTATGTATTAACGATGGCTCTCTACTAAACAGTATCAAGTTTCTCTCGAATTTGCTTGAGCAAATCAGTTGCAATTTTTGGATTATCGCGCAAAAATGTTCGTGACGCATCGTATCCGCGCCCAAGTGGAGTCTCACCAAAACGATAGCTTGCCCCAGCCTTACTTACAATTTCATATTTCTCGCCAAGTGCCAATAATTCTCCCTCACGGCTTATGCCTTCGTTATAAAGCAAGTCAAACTCAGTAGTTTTGAAAGGTGCTGCAACTTTATTTTTCACAACCTTCACTCGCACACGTCCTCCAACAACTTCATCTCCCTTTTTAATTTGTGCTATACGCCGTATATCAAGACGTACACTCGTATAGAATTTCAGAGCCTTTCCTCCAGGTGTTGTTTCTGGATTTCCAAACATCACTCCAATTTGCATACGTATCTGATTTATAAAAATTACAATAGTTCTACTTTTTGCAGTGATGGCAGTGAGCTTTCGCAGAGCCTGGCTCATTAGTCGCGCCTGCTTTCCAACGTGTGTAGCGCCCATGTCGCCCTCTATTTCATCGCGAGGTGTAAGTGCCGCTACAGAATCAATTACGATGGTATCAACGTTACCACTGCGCACCAAGCTCTCCACAATTTCAAGTGCTTGCTCACCAGTATCTGGTTGAGAAATGAGAAGCTCATTTAATTTTACTCCAATACGTTTGGCATATTGTGGATCAAGCGCGTGTTCAGCATCCACAAAAGCACAAATACCACCTTTCTTTTGTGCTTCAGCAATGGAGTGAAGTGCCAGTGTTGTCTTTCCAGAAGACTCAGGTCCAAATATTTCAATAATTCTTCCTCTAGGGAGTCCACCAATTCCAAGAGCATTGTCCAGTCCGATTGATCCTGTTTTAATAAATGGCATCGATGATGGTTTCCTTGAGCCATAAGTCATAATCGCTTCATCACCGAACTTCATACGAATTTCTTTCAGTGCCAATTCTATGGCACTGTTTTTATCTTCCGTATTTTTCGCTTGCGGTGTAGTATTTTTTAGTACTTTCGGTTTTGATTTTTTGAATGCCATAAATTTTATATACAGGTGAGCTGTTTGTTATTTTTGAGAAATAATATCTCGTGTTTCGGTAACGGATCGCCCAAATCGGTCAGTAACCGTTACCTTAAGTATATCCTCTCCACGTGGAAATACGAAGATTCTTTTAAATGAACCATTTGCATCTGGAAGTACGGCAAGTCCGTTTATTGATAGGGCACTTATATGCGCCACAGTTCCAGAAACAGTTACGAAACCATTTTTGGTAACAACCCCTTGCACAGGTGTCTCCAAAGAAAGCCCTGGACCTTCAATAATCGTACGACCCTCCCAAAAACCATACACTATCGCTGAGGCTATAATAATGAAAAAAAGTGTTCTAAATAATGATAGTGTCATGGTCAATTTCCTTCCTCATTTTCCTCATCTGAAATAGTATTATCTGTATCTGTTTGCGTCTCGATTTGAGACAATATCTGTCGTGGGCGTGAGCCATCTGCTTCGCCAACGATGCCTCTTTCTTCAAGTATATCCATTAGGCGAGCCGCGCGCGAATAACCAATACGTAATTTACGTTGTAGGTATGATGTTGATGCGCGCCCAGCCTCTTCAACTGCCATTCTGGCTTCACCATAGAGATCATCATCCGCCTCATCATCATCTCCAGCAAGAAGTATTGCGTCATTTGGCTCAGTGCTTTTCCCATTTTCAGATAATTCTAAAGATATTAAATCGCCAGAATTATGCTTTTTGATATACTGTACAGTCTTCTTAACTTCTGTTTCGCTGATGAATGCCATTTGAATACGTACTGGCTTCTGCATATCAGCTGAAAGATATAGCATATCACCAGAACCAAGCAACATTTCCGCACCAGAGCTATCAAGAATAGTTCGTGAATCAATTTGTGAAGCAACTTGCAGAGCCATACGTGTTGGTATATTTGCCTTTATAAGCCCTGTGATGACGTTCACGGAAGGTCGTTGTGTGGAGAGAATTAAATGAATACCAACGGCACGGCTCATTTGTGCGAGCTGTACAACAAGTGCCTCAAGTTCTCTTGGATAGCTCTGCATAATTGTGGCAAGCTCGTCAATAACAATTACAATATAAGGCATCGCCTCAGGCATATCCAAACGTTCATCTTCAGAGATGCCTTTTTTCTTTTCTTCCTCGTTTCGCTTGCGCGCTGGTTCCAAGATGGTTTGGTGATAAGATTCTATATCACGTACATGCTCAGATTCTAGTATGTTGTAACGTCGTCCCATTTCTTTCGCCGCCCATTTTAGAGCAACGATTGTTTTTTTTGCATCTGTAATAACAGGCGTGAGCAAATGGGGAATACCATTATAAAGTGTGAGTTCAACTCGTTTAGGGTCAACCATAATAAAGCGCAACTGGTTAGGTCCGTTTCTATAGAGTAAGGAAGTAATAATTGCGTGAATTGCAACTGACTTCCCAGAACCAGTAGCACCTGCTACAAGCACGTGCGGAGCTTTTGCAAGATTCATATAATGTGGAGATCCAGCAATGTTTCTGCCAAGTGCAACCAAAAGTGAATTTTTACTTTCTTGCCATTTTCGTGTCATAAGTAAACCGTAAAGCCCTACTGTTGCTTTTAGTGTATTTGGAACTTCAATCCCTACAAGAGATTTCCCTGGGATAGGTGCTTCAATACGCACTGGGTGCGCTGCAAGTGCAAGTTCCAAATTATTTTGAAGAGAGATAATTTTAGAAAGTCGCACCCCTTCTGCTGGCTTAAAAGCATAACGAGTAACTGTAGGTCCAACCGATACCTCATCCATTTCAACTGAGATACCAAAGTTTTGAAATGTGCGCTTTATAATATTTGTATTTGCTTTAATATCTCCAACTCCTGGTTTACCTTTGTCACTTTCAAGCATGCGCATGTCTGGTGGGTTATATGTCTCATCAAAATTAGTAATTCCATTAGCCACACTTCCGTCAGCATGAATGAGTGAGTTTTGATCAAATCTATTTATTATTGGCTCGTGTTCTACACTCTCTTCTTCAATGTCATCTTCCTCACTCTCACTCTCACTCTCTTCTTCAATGTCATCTTCCTCACTCTCACTCTCACTCTCACTCTCTTCTTCAATGTCATCTTCCTCAGAATCTTCTTCCTTCTTATTAGAGTATTTTATTTTTGAAAGTAACGAACGATATATAAATGTAAAAAATGAAAAAAGTCCAGCAAACAAAATTTCTACATCAATAAAAGCTGCAAGTGCAATTAATATTAGCGCAAGCAAAAGTATAAGCGCCCCCCAAAAACCAAAGAATGTTTCAAGAGAGCCACCTATGAATGTACCGAAGTATCCACCCCATTCCGTAGAAGAGAAAAGCCCTGCAAATGAAAGCACTGCCGCAAGGAGTAACGTTGAACCACCCGCAACGACAGGAGTGATAACTGGCTTTTTGAAGCCCGCGTATACACCGAGCATAATAATCGCAATCGGTAATATAAATGCTCCAAAACCAATCGCTCCGTAAGAGGCGATGAAAGCTGCAGAACCAATTGGTCCAGAAGCACCTACAGCTCCAAGGAAAAGAACTGTACCAGAAGCGATAAGTACAATTGCAGATACCCAATTGATAGCATCTTCATAGTTACTTATTGAGCGAGCTCTCTTACTCTTTTTTCTACGCGCCATAATATATCATTTCATGTATTTTACCACTTTTATATACTACTGCACCACTTTTGCCACTTGCAACTGTGATACGTACAATTAAGAGTCCATGGGTTACCTTGCATAAACCGTCTTAAGGACATACAATAAGAGACATAGATACATGAAATATCTTTATGACTTATAAAAGACAGCGTAAAGGACAACAAGATGATACACTCGCAATGCGTTCTGATTTTAGTGATTTTGTACTAGGGAAAGATATATTTTCAAGCATATTTGATAAGGACATACGTAAAGTATTCATCTATAAAAAAGCGGAACGTCTAGCAAAAGCTATACACCTCATTACTCCTGCATTCAAAAATACCCCCGCATTGCGCAATCGCGCTGACACAATCGCCGTTGGAATAATTGATACGGCGATTCTTTTTTCAACCTCTTCAAGAAACGTACTTGCTCGCGAACTTCTAGCTCTTTCAAGTGTGCTATCAATTGCAAGAACAAGTAACATACTATCAGTTATGAATGCAGATATAATAGAGCGTGAAGTACAGATGCTTTTACAAGAAGTGGCGACTTATGAAGAGCCAAATATTTCTATGGAAGAGACACAATCTTTTGCTCAATTATTGAAGAAATCATCTGCACGTGGTAGAGCAAACACAAATATAAAAACCACATCAACTGAGGTATCACCTCGTACGCGTAAAAATGTAAGAAGTATCTCAAAAGGACAAAGTAATTCAGAAGTAAAGGACAATCGTAAAGAAGCGATACTATCGATAGTAAGAGCTAAAGGACAAGTTTATATAAAGGACATATCAACTGCTATACGTGATGTAAGTGAGAAGACAATCCAACGTGAACTTGCGAGTTTTGTTTTAAAAGGAGTCTTAGTTCGGACAGGTAAGCGTCGATGGACATCATACGCTTTAGCGTAACAATCTTAGGTCGCTATACTTGAGTATATTTCTTGTGTATTTTGTCCTAATAGGCACCAAAAGTGTTTTATTATTTTGATTGACCGAAATACTATATTTTGCTACACTTTATTGCAGTGATGACGACGCTTGGGGCGTACACGCTTGAGATAACTAAGTAAGCCGATAATACGGTTTATTTTTGTATTTCCTGTGTGGGGAGCTCGTTATCCACATATGTTCCTTGCTATGTTTTTCACTTGTGCCATTTATCCGTTATACTGTAAGAGTCCTAAGTACGGATGTGGACGCAAAGAAAAACATTTCCGTAAGGGGTGGTCTTTAACAAAATGAAACGTGCTCACACAACATATTTCGTCGTCCACGAAAGAGTGTGCGGTATGTTTTATATAGCAATCTTAGACCGGTTGCAAACGTGTCTTAGCGGTCCGGTATAGTGCATCTGGATGTAACAAATACGTTACGTCCTTTTACGCGTATACCATAAGATCGTGCGGTTTTTCTGTTACCGCATGAGGCACGGTTAACTCAACAGAATCAGTAAGAAAAGACACACCTTATACGATTGCAAATACAGTATGGATGGAAACCTTACCAGCTAGCTCATTGAAAACAGATCGATTCGTTTTCTGTGGGATTAGTGAATGGAAACATAACGAAACAAAACACGAACACAAAACACATTGCGCAAGCAATGTATTACCAATGTAAATAAATCTACGTACACGTGCCACATTAATACCTTTAATAATTATCGGTGTCGCGTACGTGGTATAGAAAACTTAACAAACAATATGACTACTTCAGTAACTAATAACGTGGTTGTAAAAGTTGCAGCAGCAGTTGCAGGTCTCGCAATGGTAGCTTCAATGGCATTTGCATTTGCCCCAGCG
>VAOX01005824.1_pt1 | contig 10195 bp, 5 predicted proteins | sample 3393891 | NCBI WGS metagenome assembly VAOX01 (sample SAMN08290429, study PRJNA428436) | hydrothermal vent metagenome | isolation source: Deep-sea hydrothermal vent chimney | place: Indian Ocean: Southwest Indian Ridge | depth 2822 m m | reverse complement strand
TGGATAGCGTAATGAAAAAATGTGAAATCACCTCATTGGTGATGAATACTTTTTTCATATAGCTATACGAATCAAGAAGTTGTGCAGACTTTCGTGAGTCAGCTGATTAATCTAGGATCATGGCTTAAATCTATATTCGAAAAATCTAAAATACTGGATAAAGTTCTCTATTTTGCAGGTAATATATTGGTAATCCCCTCTCGATATGGTATGTTTATGCGTTGACGTATGCAGAGTTTTATGCTTGCGCGGTGTTAAATATGCATTACACAGGATTCAGCATAATGGAAAAAATAAAAATCAGTATCCCCGTTCTTCTACCTGACCTGGTGGATGAAAAAGATCAGTGTATTGATCGTCTGATCGGCATCCTGAAAAATAAAAATGGCATCGATAATGTACATATGAAAGATGATGGCTCAGCCATGCTCTGCATACATTATGACCCGGAGATCACTTCATTAAAACAGGTGAAGAGTATTACAGAACAATCAGGTATTGAGTTAACCGAACGGTACCAGCATTTGTTACTGGATGTTGAAGGCATTCGCCATCAACGCCATGCGCGTAGTATTGAACAGTCATTGAGCAGAGAGAAGGGTGTTCTTGAGTCAGTTGTATCAATAGCAGGTGTGATTCGTCTGGAATGGGATAGCGAGCTGATTAACCGGCAGCAGGTGCTGGAGGCGGTTAAACATTCAGGTCTGACATTTTCCTCGCCTTCTCACAGTCCGAGTGCGCATAGCGCAGGAGAGGATGGGCATGATCATGCTGATGGCAACGACAGTGGGCATAACCATAGCCATGGCGGGATTTTTGGAGAATATACCGAGCTCTACTTTGCAATTGGCAGCGGTGTTTTCTGGTTAACAGGGCTTATCCTTGGTTTCGTTGAGAGTGTTTTCGAGTGGATATCGCTCTCTCTCTTTATCGTAGCGTTTGTGCTGGGGGGGTATTTTACCCTGCTGGAAGCAGTTGAGACGATTCGCAGGGGCAAGTTTGAAATTGATTTTCTAATGCTCGTTGCAGCGGCAGGTGCCGCAGCTCTGGGGAAATGGGAAGAGGGCGCGTTATTGCTTTTCCTGTTTAGCCTTGGGCATGCTCTGGAAGCCTATGCGATGAACAAGGCTCGAAAATCCATTGCCGCATTATCGGATCTGGCTCCACCCGTAGCACTGGTTAAACGTGGAGGGCAAACCGTTGAAGTTGGTATAGAAGAACTGCTTGTTGGCGATGTTATTGTTATAAAACCCAATACAAAAATTGCAGCGGATGGGGTGGTCGTGGCTGGAAGCAGTGCTGTTGATCAGGCACCAATAACCGGTGAAAGCGTTCCCGTTGACAAACTACCAGTTGAAAACCCACAGGGTGATTTTAATCTGGATCATCTGGCGGCTGAAAACAGGGCTTTTGCAGGCACCATAAATGGCAGTTCAGTGCTGGAAGTCAGGGTGCTCAAACTGGCCAGAGACAGCACACTTTCAAAACTGGTGGAGCTGGTAAAGGAGGCGGAAACACAAAAGTCGCCCACACAACAGCTAACCGATAAATTTGAACGTTATTTTGTACCCGCCGTTATCTTTTTAGTGGTGGTGCTATTGTTTGCTTTTGTGGTGATTGATGAAACCTTTGCGGAAAGCTTTTACAGGGCAATGGCAGTACTGGTCGCGTCTTCTCCCTGCGCACTAGCTATATCCACACCGAGTGCAGTATTGGCAGGCGTTGCTAGAGCGGCGCGTCAGGGCGTGTTAATAAAAGGTGGGCGACCACTGGAGGATCTGGGTTCATTAACTGCCGTTGCGTTTGATAAAACCGGCACTTTAACAGAGGGTCGGCCTAAATTAACCCATGCAATTCCATTTGGCGATGCCTCAAAAGGCCATCTGTTAAGCGTTGCGGTGGCAGTAGAAGAGCTAAGTGATCACCCCCTGGCAAGTGCTATTGTCAAAGGCGGCAAGGCGTTATTGAGCAATACGGATATACCCGCGGCGAAGAACCTGAAGGCATTAATGGCGCGAGGTATAAGAGCCGATGTTGAGGGCCAGACAGTCCACATTGGCAATCACCGCCTTTTTGCCGAGCTAACAGGAGGGAGCGTTCCCGAGGACATGACAAATCAGATGGTGCGTCTTGAGGAGGAGGGGCATACCGCAATGATTGTGCATCAGAGAGACAGGTATCTGGGTATTATTTCTGTCATGGATATTGCCAGAAAAGAATCGAGGGCAACACTGTCGGCGCTAAAAGAAATGGGTATACGACGCATGATTATGCTCACAGGAGATAATCAGAAAGTTGCAGATGCGGTGGCTAAAACAATCGGCATAACGGATCCAATGGGGAGCCTGTTGCCGGAAGACAAAGTCGCTGCGATTGAGAAGCTGAAAGCCGAAGAGGGCAAAGTGGCGATGGTCGGTGACGGTGTAAATGATGCGCCTGCCATGGCAAGAAGTACCGTTGGCATTGCCATGGGGGCAGCGGGATCAGATGTTGCTCTGGAAACCGCGGATATCGCACTGATGGCGGATAAACTGGATAACCTGCCGTTTGCCATAGGCTTGAGCCGAATGTCAAAAAGCATTATCAGGCAGAACCTCTGGGTTAGCCTGGGTATTGTTAGCATACTCATACCATCCACTATTATGGGCTGGATGGGCATAGGTCTCGCTGTTCTGATACATGAAGGTTCTACTTTGCTGGTTGTGGGTAATGCGCTGAGGCTACTGGCGTATAAATCGAAACGGCAGGCATATTAACGAATTGAGCATACCGAAGGACGGCTCGATTATTGCTCGTATTTATAAGCACGGGTATACTCAGCACGTTACCCGTAAGTTTACATAAACTTTACATTTTATCTTTCTGCAATGCATTAATATATAGACTAGAGAGCAGAAGAGTTGAAACAGAAGGATAATAAGATGCTAAAAGTTTATAAACAGATTATCGTGCTTGCAGGGGTAATGCTGGCGCTAATGATGATAACAGGTGCGACTACAGGAGATATATTAAACATGAATTATAATGCCAGGGTTAATTCTGAAAGTCTGGGTGGTGATGAGCGTTACCTGATGTATGTGAGCACTGACAAGCCGGTATACCGCTCAGGCGAGACATTGTATGGGCGTGCGGTATTTTTAAATGCGAAAGATAACACACCCTACAGCGGCGATCTTCAGGAAAATGTAGACGTAAAAATCCGTGGCCCGAAAGGCGATACGGTTTTCACAGGGCAGGCGAGCAGTAGTGATAGTTCGAGCGGAATAGAATGGAAAATACCGCAGGGTAGTGCAGGTGGTGAGTATACACTCATTGTGAATAGCCTGGTGCTGGGAGCGCCAGATGCCCGGCGAACCTTTGATATTAGAGCCTACCGTGCGCCTCGCTTAAAAACACAAATTGAGTTTGTGCGGGAAGGCTATGGCCCGGGAGATACCGTTAATGCCATCGTAAAAGTTGATCGGGCTGAAGGCGGCATTCCTGAGGGCGCAAAGATAACCGTGGTTGCCAGAGTGGATGGCAGGGAAGTTTTTAATAAATCAGGTTACACGGTTACGAGCGATGGAAGTTGCTCGGCAGAATTTAAGCTACCCGATACTATCGAAGTGGGTGATGCAAGCCTGTCCTTTGTTATTGAAGATGGCGGTGTTGTAGAAACCGCGGTTAAAACCATACCTGTTGTACTCCAGAGCCTTGAAATTAGCTTTTACCCTGAAGGTGGCGATTTAATCAGTGGTCTTGAAAACCGGATTTATATTCAGGCAAATCGCCCCGATGGTAAACCGGCAGATATACAGGGAAAAATTGTAAAGTGGGTTAAAGGAAAGTCAACGGATACTGTTCTTGAAAATGTTAGAACCGAACATGAAGGCAGGGGTGTTTTTAGTTTCACGCCAGAGCAGAACATCAGCAAAAATGAAAATTATGCGCTCATAATCGACTCACCATCGGGTATTACAAAACCTTTTCTGCTACCGAAGGGCAAAGAAAAGGGAGCTGTACTGAAAAGCCTGAAACAGGTTTATCCATATAATGAAAAAATAACACTCAACGTAGCGACAACAAAAAACAGCTCCGTGGCACTGATAACACTGCATAAGCGAGAGTCGTTGATAGATTCGATTAACGTATCGCTTTCTGCAAAACAGCCTGAGAAATTCGAGCTCGACCCCAAAGACAGTGAAGGAGTATTAATTGTTACACTCTGGAGTACAGAAGGAGAACCGCTTGCGGAGAGACTAGTACTTCGCGAAGCTAAATTTGCAGTGAATGTCCAGATTAAAACAGATGACGGGCCATTTGTGCCAGGTTCGGATGTAGTGCTTGAAATACTCACAACAGATGAGAATGGCAAGCCAGTTGAAGCAGTGGTTGGTGTAACCATTACCGATGATGCGGTGCTGGAAATGATTGAAAAACGAGAACAGGCACCCCGACTACCCGTAATGGTGTACCTGGAAAATGAAGTTAAGGATCTGGCGGATGCGCATGTCTACCTGGATGCGCAAAATAGCCAGGCACCACAGGCCGTAGATCTGCTATTAGGTACACAGGGCTGGCGGCGTTTTGTGCTTTCAAATTTTACAGCCATTGAAGAGCATTTGCCTGAGCATACCAGACGAATACTGGCATGGAAGCAGGCAGCACCAGCGAGGAGGTTACCTGCAAATAAAAATATCGAATTTGCTATGCAACCTGACATAGCCGAAGGAATGGGTATTGAGCAATTTCTGGCCGCCGCCCCTGCGCCAGCAGCAGCGCCGGTTATTGAAGATGGCATGGAAGAAGAAATTATGCCGGATTTTTCTGTGCATGAAGGCGTAGAAGCGATATTAGAGGTAAAAAAAGAGAAAAAAATCATGTTGCAGGGTCGTCGTATGCGTCAGGCGAAGATAAGAGACGAAAGCCCACCGTATGTTCCGAGCATGTTTGTGCGCGAATACGCACATCAGGTTCGCCAGAATAGAAAGTCCAATGATCGAGTGGACTTTACAGAAACACTTTACTGGAATGCAGGTATTCGCACCAGTGCCCGCGATGGAAAAGCTAAAATAAAATTTGGACTGTCAGACAGCGTAACCGCCTTTAGAGTGATGAGCGATGCTTATGGCCGAAACGGAGCACTGGGCAGTAACGACTATATTATAAATTCAGTTGAGCCCTTTTATATAGAGCCAAAAATGCCACAGCAGGTAACAGTTGGCGATATTATTGAATTACCGGTTGCACTGGTTAATGCCAGTCGTGATGAAATTGAAAGTGTAAATTTGCTGGTCAGAGGTGAAGGGCTTAATATTCAGCAGGTTGATTCTGTTTCATTATCGCCAGGTGAAAGAGTGCGCCAGATCGTTCGTATAACGCCAGACAGGCCAGGTACTTTTTTATTGAAGTTGTCCGCAGCCGCAGGAGTGTATACCGATACCGTGACGCGCAAGTTAGTTGTTAAAGCCAGCGGTTTTCCGGTTGCAATTAACCATGGCGGGTTAATCAGCGCTAAAGCGCAATTTAATCAGACAATCAGCATTCCTCAGGAAGTGGAGCCGGGCAGCCTGAGTGCTCAGCTAAAAATCTATCCATCACCTCTTGCCAGTATGGAAGAGGCATTAAATGCACTGCTAAGAGAGCCCTATGGTTGTTTTGAGCAAACCAGTTCAAGCACCTATCCACTGGTAATGGCGCAGCAGTACTTTATTAGCCACCAGGGTGTTAGCCCCGAAAAAATAGCCAGAGTAAAAGACCTCCTTAATAAGGGATATAAAAAACTCACAGGATTTGAATCAAAAGACAAAGGATATGAATGGTTTGGTGCAAGCCCTGCACATGAAGCACTTACCGCGTATGGCCTGATGGAATTTGTAGATATGGCGAAGGTGATGCCGGTTGATGAAAAAATGATTAAGCGAACGCGGGACTGGTTACTGGCGAAGCGTGATGGAAAAGGCGGATTTAAACGAAACGAGACAGCACTGGACAGTTTTGGCGGCGCACCTGAAAAAACCACCACAGCCTATATTATCTGGTCGCTACTGGAAAGCGGTGAGGATGCAGGTAAGTTACAAAAAGAAATTTCAGCCATTAAAGAAGAAGCGTTAAAAACCGACGATTCATATGTGATTGCACTGGCGGCCAATACGCTGTATCTCTCCGGTGATAAACAGTCCGCTACAGCCTTATCTGCTCGACTCTCAAAAGCGCTTGATAAGCAGGGTGCAATAGAGGGTGGCGTTACTTCAATAACGCGTTCAGGAGGAGATGCCCTGGCCATTGAAACGACCAGCCTTGCACTGCTGGCCTGGCTTAAAGATGATGAGCAATGGGCGGCACAGGTTGAGGTTTCAATGAAGTGGTTATTTGAGAGGAGCAAGGCAGGTCGTTTTGGTTCAACACAGTCAACGGTACTCGCGCTTAAAGCAATTAATGCATATGATGCGGCAAGAGCGCAACCAGAGCAGGCGGGCTTAGTTCAGCTCTTTGTTGATAATAAAGCATTTGGTGCGCCGGTTAAATTTACAGAAAAAACAAAAGGCACGATAGAGCTGCCTGATTTTTCCGCATCACTTGTATCTGGAGAGCACAGCATCGCTTTAAAAATGACAGATGGAAGCAAAATGCCATTTGCACTTGAAGTTAAATTTAACACTCGTTTGCCGACAGGCAGTGATACGGGGCAGCTTAAGCTGGACACGAAACTGTCCAGTGCTGAAATAAAAGAAGGTGAGCCGCTGGAAGTGCAGGTGAGCGTTAAGGTTGGCAATAAAGATGCCCCGACCCCCGTTGCAATCATAGGCGTACCGGCAGGCCTGGAAGTGCGCCATGAGCAGCTTAAAGAACTGGTTGGTGCAAACAGAATAAGCGCCTATGAAGTCATTAACAGTGAATTGATACTATACTGGCGAGCGCTTAAAGCAGAAGAAAAACGAATTATACCGGTTGCATTTACAGCGGCTATTCCCGGGAAATACACTGCGCCAGCTAGTCGTATATATCTTTATTATACCGATGAGGAGAAAGTCTGGGAAAAAGGCCAGGTGGTTACAGTACTGGCGCGTTGAGTCTGGATTAACTCGGGTCAGTATCTGAGCTATCCTGAGGTATCAGTTGAGCACAGATTCCCACGCAGAGCGTGGGAATCTGAAAAATGTCCGGTCAGGGAAGAACACGTAAGAAATATGCGATCATCTATGTCTGAATATTTTGTTAGTGGTGATAGTATGGAAAATAAATATTTTTCATGCCATTATTTTAAATGACAGGTGGGGCCAAAATGTCGAAATGTAGTAAAATGAATACCATGTTCTTTAGTGTTTTTGTAGCATTAGTGCTCATGCCCGGCTGCGCAGACGTTCGGACTAAAAAGCCGCCTGACAACCTGAGCGTTACTCAATACAAAGAGGCGGCAGAGAGTGGTGATGCTGAGGCGCAATACTCGTTAGCCCGGCTATACTACGAAGGTGTTTTTCCGTCTATTAAAGTTGACCTCGGAGAGGCTGAGAAATGGTTTCGAAGAGCAGCAATGCAGGGTCATGCTAAATCGCAGGCGTATTTAGGGGCTATATACGGTAATGGTCAGGGGCGCAAAAAGGACATTGTAGAGTCAGAAAAATGGTATCGTAAATCTGCCGAACAGGGGAATATAAGAGGGCAGCTTTCTCTGGCCTATATGTATTATTTAGGTAGAGGTGGAGTAAAGAAAAACTATATTGAAGCAGAGAAGTGGTTTCGCAAGGCTGCATTAGCGGGTGTTCCTCGTGCTCAGTTTGAATTAGGGTATTACTATGAAAAAGGCCTGGGAGGCGTGTCCCGGAATTATATTGAAGCAGAAAAATGGTACCGAAAAGCGGCCATGCAAGGAGATGACAATGGGGCAGGGCACCTGGGGAATTTATATTATACTGGCCGTGGTGTTCAGCAGGATTATCGGGAAGCTGTAAAATGGTTACGTATAGCGACAAAGCACCAGAGTGCATACGCTTTAAATGCACTGGGTGTCATGTATCGATATGGGCATGGTGTAAAGCAGGATTTCTCCAGAGCCTTTCAGTTGTTTAATGTCGCCGCCAATCAGTATATGCGCTCCAGCGCTGAAGCGCAGAATAATTTAGGCAATCTTTTTTATTATGGAGAAGGTGTTGAACAGGATAGTGTAGTAGCAATTAAGTGGTATCGTAAAGCAGCAGAGAAGGAGGTAATCGGTGCTCAATTAAAACTAGGTGATATATATATAGCGAGGGTAAAGCTGTTCGACAAGATCACCTGGAAGCGGCTAAATGGTATAAAAAAGCAGCTATACAAGGGTCTGCCGTTGGGCAAAACAACCTGGGGGCTTTATATTATAATGGTGAAGGTGTTGAGCGAAATCGATATGAAGCAATAAAATGGTTCCATAAAGCCGCTGCTCAGGGTAATACAGAAGCTCAGAATAATATTAAAATCTATCGTCGAGCACTGCAAAATGAAACAATAGCCAGGCAAAAAATAAAGCAGCAGGAAACAATAGACTACAGGGAACTGGGAAAGGGAATAGGAGTGCTTCTTAAATATTTCTACGACACAAGTGATCGGGCCCCATCAAATAACTATGGCAGTTCACAGGGTGGAGACTCTGAATATGTGCGCTGTTATAACCAGGCGCTCGATAGAGTAGCTGAATGCAAAGTGGTTCCTCAGTTTAACTGTAGCATGACAGGATGCCCTGACGACAAAATTGAGTGTAATATGGGATGGAGCGGTAGAGCGTGTGAATCTAATGCGGCGGGTTCCTACTATATAAACACATTTGGCCTGAAGGTATTTTATTGTGATACGAAAAACAATGATAATAAAGATAGTGATATTAATGTAGTAATAAATAATATTTGCCTGAAGAATCGATGAGCCTAAAATCATCAGTTGAACGCCTCAAAGCGTGCTCCTGCACCCGTGACATAAGTGCATCCCTGCACAAAACCGAAAGGGTGAATGGTTGCACCGTAGAATATTCAGTATTCTCATGTGCTTAGCACGGTATTGCGCGTTCAACTGATTAATCCAGGGTTAAAGAGGGTTATTGCTTCTCGTTCTTAATGATTTCGTAGCAATCAGGGCAAATGCCATGTGAAAAAGTTGAGTTCCGTTTTAATGATGAAAGTACGCTTTCAAGAGCGAGCCACTGACCATTGGTGTCCTGAATATTTTTGCAATAAGCGCATATTGAAACAACGGGTTTTTCTATGTTGATTTCTGATTGAGAAAGATTTGCATAGTATTTTATCAGGTCTGGAACAGGTAGCTTTAGTTTTCCCGATGGATCATGAAGCATCTCTTCATTTTCAACCTGTATCTTATCGGCATAAAACTCTGAAAATCGGTTTAATATATCAATAACAGTGCAAATTTTGAACAGGTGCCGGTATTCATCCGGTGTAATAAGCTGCTGAATAGTTTCATTTAAGTCCATCGCTGTATCAGAAGGTCCTGTTTGAGGGCATCCAAATAAAAACGCCCACTTCAGTATTAAACTCCATTTTTCGCTTTCATCTATCTGGTCAGGAAATTTTAGTTCTGTAACCATGCTTTTAATTGATTCAATTGTAAAACCAAGATCGTAGAGAAGGTAGGAATGTGAGACAAAACAGTAACTGTTCTGGCACTGTGTGGAAAGAGTCACCATCAGCCCCTCCCTTATTTGCTGGTTCTTAATGCCGTTGTCTTCCACGAGAGCATCACGAATGACTGGCCAGTAGGTGGTTAGTACCTGCTTTTCATCCATGATTTTAAAAATCAGAGGGATGGTGCCATGGAAGACTTTTTTGATTTCAGCTAATTCTCTGGAAGTGCTCATGTTTCTTATTTCTTGTTAAACATTTAAGTTAGATGATGGGGCCGTTCGTGCGACCATAGTTTGGCCGCCTTGAATATTACCATAATACATTGACATTTCAGTGTTTTTCTAATTAAACAGGTTGATAGGTGGTTATGCTGTGATTTCATCGACTTTTTTCCGGTTTTGTATATACCCATTCGGTATGGGGGCCCGTGTAAGATTGTCAGGATTTGCACGCAATGGAGGTGGGGCTTCAGCCCCGCTTAATCCTAAATTAATCAGTTGACCGCGCAATAATCCTAGATTAATCAGTTGACTCACGAAAGTCTGCACAACTTCTTGATTCGTATAGCTATATGAAAAAAGTATTCATCACCAATGAGGTGATTTCAC
>VAOX01043399.1_pt1 | contig 10208 bp, 14 predicted proteins | sample 3393891 | NCBI WGS metagenome assembly VAOX01 (sample SAMN08290429, study PRJNA428436) | hydrothermal vent metagenome | isolation source: Deep-sea hydrothermal vent chimney | place: Indian Ocean: Southwest Indian Ridge | depth 2822 m m | reverse complement strand
CGCCTGACTCACAAAGAGCCCGCCCGCGAGGGCTGTGAACACAATAAACATGGCGACAAAAGTCGTCTTACGAAAAAAAGTTTTTGAGCCGTTCATATGTAATTTAAATTAGTTATGGAATAAACCATCAGCGCCCCCAATTTCACCAGCGGTGAGGTAGCTCCATTGTCTGCTCATCAATTTGCATTGTCAACGGTTGCTATTTATTGGGTAATGTTTCGTGATTTTTCGTAGATTTTGTGATATAAATTCATTCTATCGTGCGGAGCACAAAGTGTGCAATTGCGAAGATTTAGTCTTCGTAATTGCACACTTTGTGCTATCGGACATTCTAAAGGACATATGTACTATCATAAGGGTTATATCCTCTTTTATTTCACTTTTCCCATGTGTATTGGTGTCCTGTGTCTATTTTTAGATACTAATTATAGTATTTTTGGTGCGATTGAATCAAAACTATACGTTGGATTTGATAGATTCATATCATAATAAAATGTATGTTATGTAATTAGTCACCACGCTCACCGCTATCACCGCCTTCGTCACCTCTTAATCCAGATGGAACGGAATAATGCTTAAGTATTGCACTTGATGTAGAAGTTGTTTGGGCTACAGTTGGTGCTGTTACTGGTGCTGCCTGAGTTATAGGCATGGTGTGTACTGGTGACGTTGCGGTAGTATACGCGCGAATAGGAGTTTGCGACGAGCGACTTGGTGAAATAACGCCCATACCAAGAAGTACAATACATAGCCCAAGTATCGGTGTAATTGGACGCGTTAATAAAGTACGCAATACCATATATACATACTACTACTCTTAACCTCACACGTCATTTCTATATAGAACTTACAAGATATGAATTCTGCATTGAAAATCGTATGCAATATTTATATTCATAATAAAAAGTGTGTGAATTGCCATAATATGCGATACTTAGAATAATCAATAATATATTATGAGAAAGATCCTTTCATCTTTTGTATTTATCTTTATTTTTACCGCATATGCGGTCTTCCGTACGCACGCTTCCACCACTCCTATAAATGCTAAGACTATAATATCACCAACGCCCACTTCGTTAATTATAACCAACGTGAACACACAGACACCTGTATCAGCAAGTGAAAGACATGTGACATTAACACCAACTGTTAAAAAGATACAGCCCGTGGCTACTCCAACAAAAAAACATGCGCCTATTATGCACATGCACAGAGGTCCGTATGTTGATGGCGTATACACTGGTCCACTTGCTGATGCCTATTATGAAAGGATTCAGGTACGAGTTGTTATTAAGAACGGCACACTTACTCAAGTTTCTTTCCTACCATTTCAAGTATATAACGGTACATCACAAGCAATAACTGGCTATGCTATGCCGAGGCTACGCTCTGAGGCTCTCATAGTGCAAAATGCAAATGTTAATAATATATCTGGTGCTACGGAAATTAGTAATGCATTCCATGCCTCCCTTACTGGAGCTCTTCGTAAAGCTGCTTAATTATGAAAAGTAATAAAGAGATACGTGACATTATGGGTATGCCAATCTTGATTGAAGTTATTGATGCACGTCAAGCACGCCAGGCGCTTGACGCAGTGTTTGCATATTTTGTACATATTGATGAGATTTTTAGTACATATAAAACAGGAAGTGAGATATCGCGCATAAACCGTGGTGAACTTTCGCTCGCCACGGCATGTTGCGAGGTTAAGAGTGTCTGCGAAGTAGCAGAGAGAACACGTGATGAAACGGGTGGATATTTTAACCAACGCACACCAAATGGAACGATAGATCCATCAGGCATAGTTAAAGGATGGGCAATACAGAAAGCCACAGAACTTCTAAAAGAACGTGGAATTGAAAATTTCTGTATTGACGCAGGTGGCGATATACAAACATGCGGAGTCAATGCACAAGGAATCCCTTGGTCAATAGGAATTAGACATCCTTTTGAAAAAGACAAGATAGCGAAGGTGGTTTATCCACACGGGAAAGGTATCGCAACCTCTGGAACTTATCTGCGTGGAGAACATATTTATGACCCAACCACTGGTATGCCAGTTGTCACACCGTTTATTAGCATGACAATCATAGGTCCAAATATTCACGATGCCGATAGGTTTGCTACAGCTGCGTTTGCTATGGGCAAACGAGGTATGCCGTTCATAGAATCACTACCTGGTTATGAGGGTTATGCCATTACACATGAAAAGCGCGCGCTCACCACACATGGGTTTAATGACTACACAAAATTATGAATATTATAGATAAGTTTCTAAACCGTATTACCATGTATCGGCTCGTACTGTACGTACTTGTTGCACTTTTGCTTTTTGCTGGTATTGCAAGTACATTTGGTTTCCTTTCATTTTCTCCAATGGAACTCGTGTGGTCAGTGGCACTAATCACCACCATCTCACTTATAAGTAATGCAATCTTTGCGAAGATATTTGTTGCACCTAGCAATCCTGAGTCTACCTACATTACTGCGCTTATTCTCGCACTAATTATCTCCCCATCTGCATCATTTATGAATATACATTTCCTAGCACTTGTATTCTGGGCATCGTCGTGGGCTGTTGCTTCAAAATATATATTTGCCATTGGTAATAAGCATATCTTTAATCCAGCGGCATTTGGTGTTGCAATGACAGCACTTTTTCTAACATCTCCTGCAACATGGTGGATTGGTACTAGCACCATGATTCCAGTGGTACTCATTGGAGGACTACTCATCACACGCAAAATAAAGCGTTTTGATCTTGTACTCTCATTTCTTGTAGCTTCATCTTTTGTTATTGTATTACCGGCATTGGTGCATAACGTAGGAATTACCGCGAGCCTTATGCGTGCATTTGTTTATGTGCCTACTGTATTTCTTGCAACCGTCATGTTAACCGAACCGATGACTACCCCACCAACACGCACTCGACGTATCTTTTATGGTGCTATTGTTGGTTTTCTATTTCTTCCAGGTGTACACGTATTTAGTATTTATGCCACACCAGCACTTGCACTTCTTGTAGGCAACTTCTTTTCATATCTTATAAGTCCAAAGACAAAACTTATATTGACACTCACGAAACGCATACGTCTAACAAATGACATCTATGAATTTGTTTTCACACCGAATCGCCGACTTGCATTTTCACCTGGACAATATCTTGAATGGACACTTGCTCACGGTGATTACGATAGTCGTGGCGTTAGGCGCTATTTTACAATCGCATCTGCACCAACCGATAACGTTATACGTTTAGGTACAAAATTCTACGCTCCAGCAAGTACTTTTAAGAAAAGTCTACTTTCGTTGAAGCAAGGAAGCACACTGGTCGCTTCTCAACTCTCTGGTGATTTTGTTATGCCAAGAAATGCACATAGAAAACTTGTGTTCATTGCAGGTGGCATAGGTATAACTCCATTTATAAGCATGATACGAGGTCTTATAGATAGAAATAAATCACGCGATATCGTACTTCTCTATGCAAACAGGACTGCAATAGATACCGCATATCGCGATATATTAAATACTGCCACAAGACATGGTGTGCGAACTGTGTATGCATTTGCCAATGAGCCAGAAGCATCAGGAGGAATTGCAACCATTAATGCCGATGTTATTCGTACACAAATCTCAGATTTCCATGAGCGCATTTTTTATGTTTCTGGCCCACCAGGTATGGTCACTGGTATCGCTACAACTCTACGCACCATGGGTATTCCATCTTCACACATAAAAGCCGACTACTTCCCAGGCTTTGCATAATCCTAACCTAAAAAGATATTTACTGTATATAAAAGAGTACATAATCAATTATTGACAAACTACTATATAGTGTGTTACCGTATGTTGGGATTTGGTATATGCCGTTTTACGATATATACCGAATGTGGTTCTTCTATTGAGGTGTAACATGAAAACACAAGCAATCTTTGGGATGTTATTTACCCTTATTTTGCTCATTGCCACTCCGGTAATGGCAAAAGACCAAGGGCAGAGCGCGTCTGCAACATGGGGAAATTCTGTGTCAGTATTTGATTCTTCCGCTGCGTATAACAACGCTATGGCGGGGTATCTTATGCGTCACAGAATAGGGCCCTACAGTTCGTCAATCTACAACGACAACAGCACGAACTATACAACCAACACGACAAATTGTTCTGTTGCTGGTGGGTGCCAGACTGGTGGGACTATGATTGCCATAAACGGCTATTCGGCAACGAATATAACTGGCAACGGAAACACTGTCACCACCGGAATTTCAACGATTGGTACACACCAAAAGTTGTATTCTGGCACTTCCCTGACGCTTATTAACCCGATAGGGCTAAGCGTCGGAACGATTACCGAAACAGAAGGAGGCTCAAAGTGAAAAAACTACGGATTATATCAATCGTAGGGGTTGCTATTTCCTCGATAATTCTTGGTGCTTGTGCTACAACGTCAAGTCTGAGTAAAGGAGTAAATCTTGTGCAAGGACCAGCCATACAAAATGTGACTGGACCATACGATGCTGCGAAAGCATGCGTTAGTAGGATCCCGGAAACATCAAGTATAAGTATCGGGGTTGGAAGTGTAAGAGATGTAACCGGTAGGATGAGCGTCATAAACAATGGAAATGGGTCATTCCTACCTATTGTTGCAACGAAGATGATGGAATCATCTCTTGCAGGCGATGGCGTCAAACTTATTGATGTAAGTAACTCATACCGTCAACTCGTGAATTGGTATGGAAGCAAAGGAGTACTTAAGGGAGCAAAGTTGTTTATTCCACAATATCTTGTGGATGGCACAATCTCATCTCTTGACTTCTTACCTGGGAGAGCAACATCATTCACTTTTGCGGGTGTAGGGGCAAGATCTCATACATATGTTGCAATTGGACGTGCTGACTTTTCTCTTTCTACATTCCCAACTGGAGGTGCAGCAGGTGGGTTCATCGTTGCGACCACGAAGGTTGCAAAGGAATTCACTGCAATAGAGAATGGATTTGGTACATATGAGTTTGTGGGTGGTGGTACTGGAGCAAGATATGCCTCATTCAGTATCAACAATGGCGCGCGGGAACCAATGCAGTATGCTGTTGGTTATATGACCGATTACGCATCTGTGGTGCTCGTCACCAAACTACTTGAAACGCTCATCCATGACGGGAAAGTTCCCGTCAATCGTTTGAAGAACATCAATGAGTGCCTAACCATTCTTCACAATGCCGGTAGACCGGTATTAACGAAGAAAGATGTCACCATGAAAGGGTGATATTGACGTCTGTTGTAAGACGTGTTAGTGTGAAAGAAAGAAGTACCTTGTAAGGTCCTTACGGGAATCCTCTCGTAAGGAAACAATGATGGAGAAGACTATGAGTATTATGAAAAAAACTACCAGCAGTATTGTTGCCGTCGTTGCCATTGCCATGTTTGGATTGGTGGCGACAGCGGGAGCTACTACGGTAGCGATACCGATTAACCTCAACCTTGGAATAAGAACGGCAAATACATTCCAAGGTGTGCTCGCTGTAGCGAGCGGGTATCATGCGAATGCAACTGCAACTGCGGCAAACGCAGTCGTATCGGTTAACGATTTTCTGGGTAGCTCCCGCATGAGTGTGGGGGTCATTACGACCAACACTCTTCAAGGAGCACTATCGTCTGCCAATGGCAGTTATTCAAATGCCGGTGCAACTCTGGCAAATGCAGTAGTGGGCCTCAGTACAAAATCAGCCGGTACTACAACGTCTGTAAGTGTTGCGACCACTAATACTGGGCAACTCGGTCTTGCGTTTGCCAACGGCAATTATGCAAATGCCAGTGCAACCGCTGTGAATGCTGTTGTTTCCATCAACATTCACTGATCTGTACACGGCCCTCGCAAATTATTGCGAGGGCCTTTTTATTTACATATGAAAAAGCGTCTCATTCAATGAGACGCTTTTAAAGAACAGATGTTAGCCCCTCCTAGTAAGTGTTGTGTACTGCATTCTGCTATGCTGTACTCGCGTATGATGTTTTGGTGATTGCATTATCATTATGCCAATACCAGCACCAATTCCTACAATAAAAATTAAAACCGACAAGAGTATCACCAGGAAAAACATCCAGAGCGAGTCACCTATACCTTGTCCACTTTGTTTGAAGACCTTGGAAACGACTAGACAAAATAACAATACAGTTACAGATATAACCAGTATAAAAGATACAGACATGGTATCACCTCCTGATTTGAAACTTAACTAAGTTTCTCTACAATAGATGTAACCATATAAAACAATATTTGTCAATATCTAGGGTCTTTTAAGTACTTGACATGAAGTATTATATTATGATATAATCATAATAGTTCTTTGATTAAAACTGCCACAATAGTGGCACAACCACCGGGAGACATGTGATGACACATATTAGTACACCTGTTCGTCAAAACACGAACTCAATCATAAGCCGTGTATCTGCTAATGACATTGTCATTGGTCCAACAAATGGCGTGGAAACATTCACGCACGCTAAGAGTGTATTTAGATATATCAGTCCGGCTTTCTTCAATGACCCCACGATGGACAAACCGAGCAAGGCGACAGAAAATGAGCCAGTTACGGTCTATAAGATAAAAAGGGATACCACATTCGCAGAAATGTTTGGATCAATGGGGTATCTAAACGACCTTGCCTTTACGCAAGGGCAAATCATTGAGTTTTGTCGCTCGCATAGCGACAAGTTACGTCCAGATGGTGAAGCAACACTCTTTTTGTTTGAAACGGAAGGAAAGTGTTTCATCGCGGACATTCGCGTACGTATGCATGATAATTCATTTATGCCAGAGGTATATATGGATTATGCTGATAACCGGAATCGCTGGAACACCTACAGCCGACCACTACTGGTCATCCCAGCACAGCGAACTTAGCTCTTCGCGCTTCAAATTTGACTATCCCCCCTCGAATTATTTTAGAATTCGAGGGGGTTTTATGTTACTGTAAGAACTTGACAAAAATGACCCATGATGTACGATTAAAAACAGTTGATTCCAGCACAGAGGATATTACGATGGCTAAGTTAATACTTGGAAGTAAGGAAAGAATTGTACTTTTGACAATAATAGCGATACTATTGATTGCTGTATCGGCATATATGGGCGAACGATTTCGTCCATATAAAATTGCCGGAAATGTCGGCACTTATGCCGTCGAGCAAATTATGAAGGCAGACACTAAGAAAGTGTCTACCAAAACATCGGTCTCCGCACGACATGCTGAGTATGTCGTGCGGAAGGGTGATACTATCTGGAGTATTTCACAGAAATACAAAGTCAAACCAGAATTGTTGAAATTTGCCAATTATATTGGCAATGATTCAAAGATTAGGGTTGGGCAAAAGCTCTTAATCCCTAAGAGCGATTAAGAGCCTATCCAGACACACACCCCCTAGTAGATTATTCAATTTACTAGGGGGTTCATTATTAACTAGTTAAAACCGAAAAAGGGTATCTAACTACATTAACTGTGTTACTTCTTTTCTATATTGATTGTTTGGTAAAGCCAAACAAAAAGTGCTCCTGTAACCCATCCATAAATAGCTGCTTCAATAAAGCCTATCATGTATCCACCAACCGTGTAAGAGAACCATGGATATGCTATTTGTAGAAAATTAAAATGAAACTCTTTTAGTGTAACTGATGCGAACATTCCACCCCAAATACTGCAAACAAGATAAAATATTACAGAGAGAATTCCTACAACATATCCTGTTTTATTTATACTTAGTTTTTCCATAAAAAATTCTAAATTACTGATAATAATTCTGGAAGATATTATATTGATAATATATCCCGACTCTTATTCCTTGAACCACTTCCAGACTGTATACAGTGTATGAGCATATATATGCTGTGTCAATATATCTTTATTAAGCAACACAAACTCAGATGTTGAAATTGAACTTTATACAAAAGCAAACAAGGACTATTTATTGACTGTATCTAAAGTGTTTCCACTAACAAAAAGAGCCAAGAAAATTTTTAAAAGTTCTGAAATACCAGAAAAACGAGCCTCCTTGAATTACATACTTCAGAACCCTACTGTAAAAATGGAAAAGCTATATTTTTCAATAGCTTTTCCATTTAATCTAGTACTAGAATTGTCTAACAATCCTACTTTGCTCCGGCGGTAAGCGAGAGCTTTCCTCCGTTCGTCTCGTTCGAAGATTACAAATTGCATTTGCATCTTGCTCTCTCGGCTCCCACTACAAGATATGTTTAGAACCGTTGACTGGAAAGCAATAAAGCAAGAACTTGAGTTTTCGGGACTTCAAGATTTACTTCTTGCCGTTTAGCCACAAATCGGAAATATGAGTTTTGACTTCGTCGTGAGCACTACCTTCAATCTTACTTATGCTTGATGCCCTGTTCCCAAGCTCTGCAAAACTATGCCCTGAGTGGTAAATCTCACTTTCATCAATGATGATATATCTGTCGTGCGGTGGCAAGTTGTCATAATACCTAAGCTCAATTGTTGTAGTTGGATACTGAGCTGAAAGTGTCTTTGTATCAGTTGAGAAAGTAGTAAAAAATCTATTATTGTTCTTTTGAGTCAAAAATCGTATTTCCATACTCGGATTATCAATAAGATTTTGTTGAGTTACTTCTAGTATCTCAGGTCGCAAATAGCCATCAATGAGAAACATTTTATTTTTCGCTTTGTTGAGGATAGAACGAAGGATTTTGCGACCTTCAAAAGGTGAGTTTTCAGTAATAAAAATATCTTTTTTAGGCACAGTACTTCCAATAGTATTTATCAACTCAGTAGTTATGTTCAACAGTGGTTCAAGTTGTTTCCTTGCGCTATCCTCTGGTATAAACACACCACTTTTTGGCATATTTATCATCATCGGGACAGCACGCTCTATCTTTAGCTGTTCCACTTCGCCAAAATGAGGTTTCAATTTATTGAGCTTTTTCTTTGTTTCGCTAACTACCACGTGCTCTCTTTCACTTTTCAGTAAGCCATGTTTTGCGAGCTCAAGAGCTGTTTGAATATCAAGATGTATTTGACTGAGAATGTTTTTTATTTCTTCTGGTGTCATTTTTATGGTTTTTATCTTCTCACTTTGTCAGTTTCAAGATGATTATCAGTAATAGCAATTACATAAAGAGTACTTTTTGGCTCAATATCAAAATAAAAAACTCTTGCATTCTGTTGTAACTTTATTTCCTTTAGTTCAATATCATCTTCTAAACCATTGAAAAGTTTTTTATATTCTCCTTCATATCTTACTGGTATTCGGTCTACTGAGTGTCTTTGGTAATCAGCAGTTGAACGAACTTTCGTCCCGATAGTTTTGAGTGTTTCAATAACTCTCTTCGCTTTATTATTGTTTAGCTGATTAAGTTCACACATCTTCTCATTATATTTAGCAAAAGATATTAGATAAGGATTCGCTTCAGGGACTTCTATTTCCTGAGGCATTTCTGCTACATCTTGAGGTAGTTCGCCATCTTCGTTACTTGTGGTAGTAACTTGTCTTGGTATATTAGCCATTGTGTTTCTGTTTCTTCCGAGCTTCTTCAAGCTTCGTAGAATAGAAACTCTTCATAACTTTAGTAGAGATTTCATTATCTGAGTTTTCAGAACCTTGCAAACCACTTCTTGCTTCTTGCCAAGGTTGCTCAGAGTGAGTGAGCATCTCTAAATATCCCGCATCAAGTTTTCCGTAAACTTTCCATATTTCATCAAGAAGCTCCCTACCTTTAGTGGTTATTTTTATTGAAGCTTCATCAATTTCTTCGTTAATTGAATTAAAACCAAACTTTTTATATTCAACATACAAACTACGAACCGCTGGTCCGTGAACCCACGCCTCTATTGGCTCTTTAAAGAGTTTATTACCGTTCAACACCAAAGACCATGCCTGAGAATAATAAACGAGCTTCTGGAGCTTTTTGTTAGTAATTGGCTCTTTTTCTTGATTAGCAAGATATATAAAATATCTCCCAACATCAAGTGCTTTTAGTATTTTTGTGTGTCCACTCATAATTACTTATATGGTACCAGAGTTGTACATAATGTAGAAGGTTGTGTGTGCAAAAGTTAGAAAATGAAAAGCTACACACATCTCGTTCATTGGCTCCGACCGTAAGCAGAGCTTGCCACCGTTCACCTCGTAGTAAATGAGATACCCCTTTCGGGGTATCTCATTTCCTCCTCGGCTCCGGCG
>VAOX01043132.1_pt1 | contig 10208 bp, 9 predicted proteins | sample 3393891 | NCBI WGS metagenome assembly VAOX01 (sample SAMN08290429, study PRJNA428436) | hydrothermal vent metagenome | isolation source: Deep-sea hydrothermal vent chimney | place: Indian Ocean: Southwest Indian Ridge | depth 2822 m m | reverse complement strand
GTTTGTCCAAAGCATTAAAAGTGGCGGGTAAGACAGGGACAACTAATAACACTAGAGATAGTTGGTTTGCAGGTTTTAGCGGAGAACATTTAATTGTTGCATGGTTAGGAATGGACAACAATGAGCCAACGGGTTTAACGGGGGCAACGGGAGCATTGCCTATATGGGCTAACATAATGAAAAAATTAAGAACTCGACCTATAGAGTTACCTGTGGATGAGAATTTAGAATACTTTTATGTTGAAGGTAAAAAAGGTTTTATAGTTGATGAGGAGTGTCCAACAGCAGCTTATCTTGCCTTTAGAAAGGGGAATATTCCAAAGGGTTATGGTGTTTGTGTAAGATAGAGCTTCGTTAGATGTATGTGAAGCTCTATTTAACTTAGTGTTTTGAAAAAACAGTTGCGTTATTGTTTTTATCTATAGCGATAACATCATATTTATCTTTTCTGTGTCCTTCCATTCCAGGAGATCCCATCGGCATTCCAGGTGCGGATAAACCTTTAATATCAGGTTTTTCTTTCATTAAGCGTTTAATATCAGACGCTGAAACATGGCCTTCAATAAAATATTTGCCAATTTTTGCAGTATGACATGATTGGAACTGTCGTTTAACACCAAATTTATTTTTTATAGAATTCATATCGCGCACATCTTTTGTTTTTACAGTGTAGCCTTCCTTTCTTAAATGAGTCACCCATTTTTTACAGCAACCACAAGTTGGGCTTTTGTATACCATAATGTCTTCAGCAATAGCTTGTTGGTTAAATGTATTAAAGCCAATAAAAAGCCCTATTCCTAATATTGAAAGTAGCGATAAAACTGAGATGTTTTTCTTATTCATGATTTTAGCCTGTCGTTTAAAAAATTGTTCCCTTGCATTAAAGGGGAATTATATTGTGTTAGCACTAAGTACGAATATCTATATAATAGGGGGTTCGTATTTAATTCCATAGTATAGTCTTAATGAATTGATAATCTGAAATTTCTGAATCAGTACTCGTTAAAATATTACCCTATAATTAATATCTTTACTTTTTGTGTCGGCGATAAACTCAATATAATCATGACTTAAGATACAAAATAAGTGGGGAAATAATGATAAGATAGAAGTGTCATATTTAAACTTTACATAACTTAATGAATTGTTGTCAATTAGAATATTTTAATGCTTGGTGAAAATTAAAAAAATTAGAGTCTTAAATATATTATTAGTTCAATGGTATGAAATAATAAATTGTAATTACACAAATAATCTTAAACCACAGCAGGCAATATGAATAAATTATTCTTATTATTTACTCGATTTTTTATTGTTATTTTACTGGTAACACTTGCAGCATGTCAGACGCCGATTGATAAATCCACAGGATGGACTTCAGAGTCAGGTGAAGTACGTCCAGGCCCTAAAACAGCTAAAGCAGTCTTATCTTTACTAAAAAAAGCACGACAGGCGAGTAAGAAAGGGGCGTTTAGCACTGCAGAAAGCTACCTTGAGCGAGCATTACGTATCGAACCCCATAACCCGACATTATGGCTGTATATGGCTAAGCTTCGGCTTTTTGCCGAAAAACCAAAAGAGGCGATTCATCTGGCTAAAAAAGTATTGGCTTTATCCTCTCGGAAGCGAAAATTAAGTCAATCTGAACAACACATCATACAAAGTGAATCATGGCGTATATTGGCTCATGCCTACCAAAAATTAGGGAATAGTAAGAGAGCAAAAATAGCTCAAAACAAGGCAAAGGCTCTAAGTGATTAATATTTCAGCAAAAAACACCTAAAGTATTAAGTAATTTCCGTTCTAGACGCTAATTAGATAAACTGTGTTTTATAAAGTATAACCAATAGTTAAACCAATTTTGGATGGAAATGTGTCATTATATTCAGTCGATAAATTAATTTCAGAAGCACGTCGAATAGCGGCAGAATACCGACGAACGACGGGAAAGCCGCTTGGGATCAGTGCGGAAATTGCTCGCCATGATGCTTGCCGATATCTGGATTTAGAACCAGATGAAGATACAGTGGGCTATGATGCTACGGGTAAAGTTGCTGAACGAGAGGGGCTGAAGTTTCAAATTAAAGGTCGTGCTATTTTTGATGAGAAAAAAGGTGGGCAGCGTTTAGGACAAATAAAAACAGATCAAGAATGGGATAAAATTGTCCTTGTTTTAATGAATGAAGAGTTCGAAACGACAGAAATTTATGAAGCTTCACGAGATGAGATTCTCTTAGATCTTGATGAAACAGAAAATAGCAACAGAAATAAACGAGGTGCAATTTCTGTTGCTCGATTTAAGCGATTAGCTCATTTAGTTTGGAATATGGACGAGGGTTTAATTCAAGATGAAGTATGGGATAATCACGCTAGTCATTCTTAATTTTCGTAACATAGATTTATATTCATAAAGAGTTTTCATTGCAACAATCCGATGTATCTTATCTGTTAGGAGAAGATGGGCCCTTTTCAAAGTTGGTTCCAGGCTTTGCTGCGCGAAAAGAACAACAAGAAATGGCTGAGCGTGTTGCAAACGCCATTGAAAAAGGGAATCATTTAATTGCAGAAGCAGGTACAGGCACAGGAAAAACATTTGCTTACCTCGTTCCAGCCTTAATGAGTCAATCTAAAGTTTTAATTTCTACTGGAACAAAAAATTTACAAGATCAACTCTTCCATAAAGATTTACCTATCGTTAGCAAAGCACTAGCAGTACCGGCTACCGTTGCGCTATTAAAAGGTCGAGCGAATTATTTATGTTTGCACCGTTTAGATTTAGCTGAACATGAAGGCCGTTTTCGTACACCCGAAATGGCAAACAGCGTTATTCAAATTCGAGAATGGTCAACGCGAACAGCAAGTGGTGACATTGCTGAAATGTCATCCATTTCAGAAGAAGATTTAATTTGGTCTAGCGTAACCTCTACGTCAGACAATTGTTTAGGTTCAGATTGCCATTACTTTGAAAACTGTCATTTAATTGATGCTCGTAGAGAGGCTCAAGCTGCTGATATAGTCGTTATAAATCATCATTTGTTATTTGCAGATATGATGTTGCGTGACGACGGGTTTGCAGAGCTATTGCCGCAAGCCGATGCCATTATAGTAGATGAAGCCCACCAGCTTGCAGAAGTTGCCTCTTCATTTTTTGGTGAATCTATTAGTGGTAATCAATTGCTTGAACTTGCACGAGACAGTGAAGCAGAATATATATCTGAAATAAATGAAGACCCGAACTTTATTCGTATTGCTTCTGTGTTACAAAAATTAACGAAGGATTTACGCTTAGCCTTCGGTGTAGAACAACGTCGTGCAGATTGGCAAAGCGTTGCAAGTAATAAAGAATTTAAATCATGTTTATTAGCTGTATCTGAACAAATAGAAGAACTTGAAAAACAATTAACTCCTTTAGCAGAGCGCAGCAAAGGTTTAGAAAGCTGTTATGAGCGTTGCACTGAATTACGTTCACGCTTTACAAAATTAACAATGAGTGTGCCCGATGATCATATTCATTGGTTTGAAACACATCGGCGTAGTTTTACTTTACACATCACACCTTTTGACATTAGCGAAATTTTTCGTTCGCAAATGGAAGCTATGAAAGTTGTTTGGATGTTCACCTCGGCAACCTTAACTGTTGCGAATAAGTTTGATCATTTTAAACAGCGTCTCGGTATTGAAACAGATAATACAGCAATTTGGGATAGTCCTTTTGATTATAGTAAACAAGCCGTAATGTATGTGCCTGAATCATTACCTGAACCGACATCACCCGAGTATACGCAAGCCGTTGTTGAAAAAGCATTACCTATTATTCGTGCATGCCAAGGCGGAGTATTTTTTCTTTTTACCAGTCATAAAGCTTTACAGCAATCAGCTGAGCTATTAGATGGTGAGTTAGATGTGCCGTTGATGGTGCAAGGTGATAAGCCTCGCGATGTTTTACTAAGTGAGTTTAGACATCACGGTAATGCAGTGTTGTTGGGCACAAGTAGTTTTTGGGAAGGCGTTGATGTACGCGGTGAAGCCTTAACTTGCGTTATTATCGATAAGTTACCTTTTGCTTCACCGGGTGATCCTGTTCTAAAAGCACGCATTGATAATATGCGTAAGAATGGAGGAAATCCGTTTGTTGACTACCAATTGCCAACGGCAGTGATTACCCTAAAACAGGGAGCAGGGCGCTTAATACGGGATGTGAATGACCGAGGGGTTTTGATGTTGTGCGATCCTCGTTTAATATCAAAATCATACGGTAAACTCTTTATTGATAGTCTGCCCTCAATGATGAAAACGCGCAATCAGCAAAAAGTTGAAGGTTTTTTACGACTCAACGCAACAAATTAGTGTTTTCTTATATACAAGTAAAATACTGACTAGATCAAAAAAATGTTAAATCTTGTGACATTTGCCCTAAATTTATATAGTATAAAATCCCTCCAATAAATTTGTTTCTTTAAAATACGAGTTTATTAGGAACATAATAATAATAAGTTATTGAAAAGATTATAATTTTAGCGTTTTTCTGCTGTGAACAAGGCAAATTTGCCGTTTAATATTAAGTATATTTGTTATTTTGAACATTTAAGGACAGCGTTTCATGGCTTATTTAACCCAATATTCGAACAGCGTACCGGTTGTAAAATTCTATATAGAACAAAGTTTAATGACTATCGGTCAAAAAATTGAAATGGATATTTGTGTTCCTGAAGAAGGTGTTGCAGATAATCACGCGACAGTAGAGGCGATTAAGCAGCCTGAATCTGAATCCTACCGATTTGTTATACAATCACAAGAAGAAGACGCTTTGCTAGATTTAAACGGCGAAAATATTTCTTATGCGGATCTACATGATGGAGACTGGTTAAATATTGGCGGTGTAGAATTTCAGTTTACAGATGATGGAATTGATGCAATAAAAGAGATTGTGGAGTCCATATCTGAGCCTCTTGAGCAAAAACAAGACGCATTGGCTTTAGTCAAAGAGCTTAAAGACGAACTACAAAAAGAATTAAACCCCATGACGACGAAAGAATTTATCGCTAATAGCCGTCAAAGCCGCCGTAGACTTGCATTTTAAAAATATAATAAATTATTAGATACTTTTACCCCATTCTCCTTCTGCTACTAGCTGTTTAGTGGAGCTCTGTGTATGCTTATGCTTTTTAAAGCACAGTCTTATTAATGAAAATTCTTGCACTTGATACCGCAACCGAAGGCTGCTCTGTCGCATTATTCGATGACGGCTTATGTCAGGAAATCTTTGAAATACTTCCCCGACAACATACTGAGCGTATTTTGCAAATGGTAGATGATATTTTGTCATCTCATCATCTCTCACTGTCTCAACTTGATGCTATTGCGTTTAATTGTGGACCGGGTTCATTTACGGGGGTTCGCGTTGGCACGAGTGTTGTTCAAGGCTTGGCTTTTAGCAATAATTTACCCGTTATCCCTGTTTCTAGTCTTGCAGCACTTGCACAACTCGCTTTACGAGTAGAAAATAAAACTAAAGTGGTAAGTGCCATCGATGCTCGAATGGGTGAGATATATTGGGGCTGTTATCAAGCTGTAAACGGCTTAATGGAGTTAGATGGTAAGGAAAAGGTAACTCCCGCAGCTTCAATTAAAAAAACTGGAGATTGGCACTGTCAGGGAAGTGGTTGGGATACATATCATTTAGAGTTAAAAGAATCTGCGTTAGTTAATATAAATAGTTACACAAATGAATGTTTGCCTCATGCTCAAGACATTGCTATTTTAGCCGCCGATTTATACAAAAAAGGTAAAACCGTTACTGCTAGTGAGGCTATTCCGAGTTACATTCGCGATGAAGTAACATGGAAAAAAATTAAAGATCAGTAAAAATTTTGAAATTAATAAAATATTAAATCTTTGAGGTGTAAAGTGATTAAGTTATTTAGCGTACTATTTTTAATTCCCCTGACAATATTGTTTGCAGCAGAATCTCAAGTTCCACTTACTCAAGGAAAAGAAGTAAAAAAACAAAAAACAAATCCATTGGTTTATGACCGCACAGTTTCAAGCAGTATGGATGAAGTCTATAAAAGTGTTTTTACTGCGTTAGAAAACAATAGTTATTATGTTATTTTTGAACCTAATATAGGACGAAATTTATCTCATTTTGCAAAGCGTTGGGGTGAAGATTATAATAAATCTAAGTTAGATAGTATTCGTAGCATGGTGTTTTGTAGCGCATGGTATGCAAATAAAATCAGCAATATTGATCCGAGTATGCTGGCATTATGCCCATTAAGAATTACTTTATACAGTAAAAACGGAAGCACACATATATTGTTTGTTCGTCCAGGAAAGGTTGCGGCAACCAGTAAAGCTAAAAATATAGCGAAAGAATTAGAAGATGATGTTATTCGTACTATTGAAGTAGCAATTTCAAGCTTGTAGATATCTTAAATTTATGTTTTTTTCGATTCATAATTAATTTTTTTAATTGAAGTGCTGTTTGTTCTGGATTATTTTTAGAGCTGTAAAGCAGCAATGAAATATTGCTAATGAGAATGTCAAAATTAAAATCAACTTGATATCTTGTTTTCCAATATATTGCCCATTGCTTTGTTGTGATGTTTTTGTTCCAATCTTCTGCTTCAGAGATTAAATGAAGCGCTTCTCTAATATCATTTACCGTATTATTTTTTCCTAGAATGTGTAAGGCTTGCGTGCGCTTTAGCTTTGAAAAACTAAGTTTTGACAATATTTTTTTTATATTAAATGAAAGATAACCAAGTAATAAAACAATAAAAATAATAATTACTCCCCGCCAAAATACACTTAATACTAGAATAGGTTTAGCATTGTAAATAACGGTTTCTATTCTTCCGTTTTCAGGGTTGAAATATTGTAACTTTATTTGTGGGAGTGTTAAAAATCCACTATGTAAGGGTTTAATAGGTATAGAGTACTTCTTTTCACTATTCACACTACGTTCTTTTTTTATTATATTATAACTCGAGTTTTCAGGTAAAAATAGAATGTCGTCGTTTGATTTTATTTGTCGTAAAATAGGTGGGAGGTTATATATATTGTTTGTTTGCCCTCTTACCGTTATATTCCAATAAGATAGTGAGTTAGCATAAATCGCGCCCTCAATAAACTCATCACTTTGCACAGATATTTTCCCAATCGGTATAGTAGGTGGAAGATAACGAGGTAACGGTTTTACATTAATTGTTGTACTTGGCAAGTAGAATTTTTTTCTTAAAACACCACTAACTCTGTATTCAATTGGAGGAAGTTTAATTGTTGTTTGCCCACTATTAAATGCAGATAATGCCCAACCAATTTTCAGTAGATAAAGTCCATTTTGTGTTTTAGAACGTTTAAAGAGAAGAGGGGTGTTATCAAAGCTTTCAATTATCTGTTCAGGTTTTATTGACAGTCGAGCATCAGGTTTTTGGGAAGTAATGCTTACAGTAAATATCATTTGTTGGCGTTCGTAGGGCGTTTGTGTTGATAATTCTATTTTCGGTACGCTTGTATTGCCTTTAAGTATTTTAATACGCTGCTGTTTAGTTTCAATATGATTAATCGATAAGCTGGGTATTACAACTTCTCCCGTAACTTTAGGGTAAAGCTTTAGCTTTAAAATTTGTATTGGCATGTTTGGCCAGCGTTTATCTTGAGTATCGTTAATGACATAATCAGAGATCACTCCAAATTGTTTGTTTAGAACATCTAAATTTAGCTCTGTTATTTTTCCTTTTAATGACACCCCATATATTTCAACATGAATGGGGCGACCAAGAATATTTTCTGACTTGGTTACAAAAAGAAAAAGTTGTGGCGCGGCAAAACTTTTAGAGTTAAAGAAAGAAAACATTAATAATAATGCAAATAGTGTGAATCTGAATTTCACCATGGTTTAATTCCGGGTATCTTTATTTGCTTATCTACAGGAGCAGGAAAACCTTCTTCTATTTCAAATAAACGTTTCCATAGTTCGTATTGGTGATTTTTTATTTTATAAGCGTGCTGTTGAACTTGCAATAATTTAATGTCTAAGTGAGCTTTTTTGCTTTCATTATCACTATTAACATATGATTCATTGGCAAGTTTAATATTTTTTAATCCAGAAAGTATGAGCTTTTTAACATAAAACTCATCTAAGTTAGGTATTTCTGGTATAGGGATAAAATTATCTTTATTGGGAGTGCTGTCGCCTATTGATACGGATGTATTATCATTGATATCTTGTTGGTCTGATGCTTGAATAGTTTTTGGCCCTCGACCTTGGCGTGAAGGTGTTATAATACGTTCTTCTTCTTTTACTCTTCGTTCAATATTGCTCTTTAATATTTTGCTTATATTGATATTGTATATTGCAGCTTTATTCTCTGGTTGATAACGCAAAACATCTTGGTAAGTTTCAATTGCCATTGAAAAAAATCCAGTTTTGAAATAACTGTTAGCTAAGTTATATAAAGCCTTCGTTCTTTGTATATTATTTGTTGCACTCAATATGGCAAGCGAAAACTTCCGTATAGCTTTTTTATAATGCCCCATTTTATACAAACTATTGCCCTGACCAAAATCAGCGTTGTATCCAAATATATTTTGATAGGCGGCATGTGCTTGTTCATAATTTTTATTTATGTATAGTTGGTAAGCTGATTGTTCTGTTGTCTGCCAAAACTCAAAAGCTTGGGCGCTTTTTTCGGGGATAGAGAAAATAAGAACTAAACAAAATGTGATAACAATATTTCTTTTAATTATTCTTAAATTAATCTCGCTTAATGAGAACCAAAATAAAAAAAGTGATGGTAACAAGAAAAAAGGAAACAATTCTTGCCAAAGTATATGGTTTTCTTTATCTATACTGGATGTAGAGTTATGTCGTGCAACACCTTGATTATATAAAACAGCCCAATCTTTGTCGTCATCATATACAGGGCTATATTTCCCATTAAGCATGTTCGCTAGTTGCTTTAGGTTTTCTTCATTCATTCGAGAAATAATATAATGTTGCTTATCTTTAAGCCAACCTCCATTTTCAAGAGGAATAGCTTCGCCTTCTGTCGTCCCTAGTCCTAATATATATAAAGGTGTGTTTACATTTTTTAGTTTTAATGGGTTTTTTGTTGTGAAATCGCCATCGGTAATTAATATCATTACTGACTTTCTTTTTTCTTTCCTTAATTCTTTTTGTGCAAACATTATTGCTGCAATAGGATCACTTCCTAATGTGGGTAAAGTTAATTTATCTAGATGTTTTAAATATGTTGCTAGAGCATTATGATCAGATGTTAATGGGACATAAAGGTGAGGTCTAGCAGAGAATACTGTTATGCCAATACGGTGGTTTTGTGCTCTTTCTAGTAGTTCATACACTTCTACTTTTGCTCTTCGCAATCGGTTTGGATAAATGTCGGTTGCTTTCATTGATCTAGATATATCAATAACCAACATAATGTTTACGCCAAAGAACTTTTCTTTATCAACTTGTGTTAAAGGTATGCGTGGCCCAGCTAAAGCGAGTGAAAATAGTAGCCAGGCACTTAAATAAGTAGTGTTTTTGCTAAACAATGTTTTTTTTAAATTGTAGTGATGCTTAAAAACAGTCCATTCATGTAGGTTCTTGTCAGCATAAAGTAATAAGTCATTTTTTTTGACGATTTTTTTGATTAAAAAAATAACAAAAGGTTGTAGGGATAGTATAAGCCATAGAGGTTCTCTCCAATAAATATTTTGAAAGTCAAGAAACGCACTCATTTTGAAACCATTTGTTGATTAGCTGTCTTTATTTTTATTAGCTGTCGAGAAGTGAATGTGAACACTGCAATAATTAAAAACCAAAAATAAAGCGGCTCCTTTATATAATAGGGTTTGGTTTTACGTATATTTGTTTCATGCAAACGGATAGCTTGAATAGCTTTTTCCAAAGCATGTGGTGTGCCAGCTTGGTAGTTCTTAGCGCCAGTTATTTTTGATATTTCTTGTAATAGGCTTAAGTTAACAGGAGAATATAGCAAACCACCTTGACGTTGTTCTTGTGCTGCAAGGGTGGTCGCGCCAATAGCTATAGTATAAAGAGGCAGTTGATGTTTTTTTGCTAATTTGGCTGCCATGATAGGGTCAATTATGCCTGTTGGTTGATCGGCGTCAGTCAGTAAAACGAGTATTTTTTTTCTTTTTGATTTTTTATCGATATTGTTTTTAGTCGCTTGATGAAC
>VAOX01021721.1_pt1 | contig 10231 bp, 10 predicted proteins | sample 3393891 | NCBI WGS metagenome assembly VAOX01 (sample SAMN08290429, study PRJNA428436) | hydrothermal vent metagenome | isolation source: Deep-sea hydrothermal vent chimney | place: Indian Ocean: Southwest Indian Ridge | depth 2822 m m | reverse complement strand
ATAGTCTGGCAAAAACCAGAGAAGGTAGGGGATGTTACAGTGCTACACGCCTTTAGCAAATCTTTTTGGCTTGGGCGTGTTGTTCTATTGAACAACAATGGCTTGAGAGTATTGCAGTCTTTTTGTGCTGCAGCACCACGTAAAGTACTACAGGTGATGGACTTGTGTGTTGGACCATTTGCATACATAAGGAATGTATTATGGCAGGTGTTTTTTACTGCAGTATTTTTCGCAGTATCACATACTTTTATATTTTTATTCTTTAGTGCCAAAGACAGATAGTATGATGACTTACACGTCGCCTGTTCTGCCTTTGTAGACTGCGCACTACAAATAGAAACATCTTTTTGTGTTAGTGCTTTATTTGTTATTGTCTGAGTCTCACAGCCTTGTATGAAAGAGGAAAGACTTCCTGTGTATCCTGGAACACTGACAAGTTTTTTACAATATGTAGAGTCGCCAGTCTTTCGAGCATTTGCAAAAACAATTGCATTGTTACAGGACGCTTTATCTTTTGCACTTTGTAAGCTCTTACAACTCGATAGGTTTCCAGATTGAATTGCATTACCTAGTTTTTGCTGCGGAGTTTCTGCCTGCGCTGTAGACGAAACACCTGTTAATGCAAGTTGTGTACTATGTTGTGTATAAAAAACATAACCACCTACTACGAACAGTGTAATCAAAACCAATGCATTAAGAATAATAGAAATTTTTACCCATGTGGGTGTTTGTGTTGTTGTGTTATCCATGTATTCCATGATAACAAATATTTGACCAACAAAATTAGTTATCAACAGTTTAATGTATGATTGGTCGCTGTGGTTTTATTATGGAGTTTTGTGTATAGTCATCCGTTCGTAGGAAGAATAATGCAAGGAGCCCTCCTACAATAAGTGATAGTGCGGCGTATTCAAACACCGTGCCGTAAGCGAGCATATTTGCTTTCATAATAATGAGCCGTGCTCCTTCCGATATAATTTTCGTGGTATGTCCCAAGATATGTGAATTTTGCGAGACGTTTAAAATGTTTGAGTTGATAGCATTGCTCAACGCCGTGCCAAACAAAGCAATACCAAACGCACCACCTATATTGCGCGCGAGGTTAAGAAGTCCAGAGGACATCCCAACTTGATGCAGTGGCACGGCGGTAGTAGACGCGTTTGTCATTGGCGAAAGCCCAAGACCAAGTCCCGCGCCAAAAAGTGCCAATGGCAATATGAAGTCAAATGAATTCATAGTGGGACTTAGTGTGTGCAATAAATAAAGTCCCAGTGCTGCGACAAACATACCAGCTGATACTGTATATCGTGGATTGAATTTTTGCGCAAGCCACGCTCCAAGTGGTGCAAAAATAGGGAGTGCCAATGCCATTGGAATGAGTACAAGACCACTTGTTGTCGCATCGTAACCAAGAATTCTTTGAGTAAATATCGGTAAAAGAAACATGGCGCCCATAAGCCCTCCAAATGATATGAACGATACGATAAGAACCGAAGCGATAGTCCTATTTTTGAAAAGAGAGAAATCAATAATTGGGTGGGTGTGTCGTGTCTCCCACACATAGACAAGAAAGCCAAACATTACTGCACTGATATAGCTTAACCAGCTTGCAAAAGATGACCATCCCCATACTTGTCCTTGGTCAAGCACCAGCACAATACTTGAAATTGCTCCTGCCAAAAACAGAGAGCCGAGCCAGTCAAATGAACCGTGTTCCTCTGGCTTGTCATGTGGTATTAAAAAGAGCGTCATGAGGAGTCCGATGATGCCGATGGGGAGGTTAATGTAAAAGACCGCTCGCCAAGTAAAATTATCAACGAGATATCCTCCGATGAGCGGTCCAATTACAGCGGAAACCGCAAATGACGACGCCCAAATGCCCAGAGCCTGCGCGCGCATACGCGTATTTGGGAATGATTTTGCAATGAGTGACATTGCGGTGGGATACACTGCGGCGCCAACAAAACCTTGAATGAGACGAAAAGTAATGAGAGAGTCGAAATTCCATGAAAGCCCAGCGAGTAGCGACACCACGATAAAACCGACAAAACTCCACAAATAAATAATACGGTTTCCAAATAAATCCCCGAGCTTTCCAAATACCGGTACAAACACCGCGTTGGAAATAATGTAGGCGGTTGCAATCCATGCTGCAGTCGTAACTGTAATACCGAAATCACTGATGATGTTTGGTATGGCGAGGTTGACAACCGTTCGGTCAAGACCAATGAGTACCGTTCCGACCATGACGGTGATAAGCACAAGCCACGGGTTTACTGCGCTTGAGTGAGAAGTTTTAGATGCGGTTGTGGTGGGTACCATACGTCATACCTATCGCGTGTATATCCACATACGCGCGGACATACCGTTTTTGAGTTTGGTATAGACATTGGTATTGAAGCGAACTTTTATATCAAATTGTTGTGTTGGACGTTGGCTTGAAATGTCAAACACAATACCGGTTGAGACGGCTGTTGGGCTGACTTCATCAACTACGCCTGCGTAACGGTGCGATCCAAACGCATCAACCGTAAAGACAACTTTGTCGCCAACGTTAATGGAGGCAAGCCCTTTGTTTTCATCAATTTTACCGACTATTCTCAATTGCTCGCGGTTAATCATTTTTACAACAGAAACGCCTGGCGCTATGAGCGCGCCAACGGTATTGGTGGTACCGATAATAACACCGCTGATTTTTGTTTCTATTATTTCATTTCCAACTTGTGCCACCGGTGTAAATGCCGGTACTTTTTCACCAACATGTACGTAAAGAGTATTGAGACGTCCGCCGCGCGTGGGAGAGAGATAAATAATTGGTGCCGTCACGAGGGATTGGTTAATGTACACTTGGTTGTGTGTGAGTATCACGTATATCGCTCCACCGGATGATGCAAGAATGATAAGAAATCCTATACCGGCGATGATGAGCCGGCGCGCTTTTGAGCGCGCCGGTTTGGCGTTTTGATGAGTGATTGGTTGTGTAAGGATTTCCATAAAAATTAGTGTGTGGTTACTCCTCCAAAGGATTCCACTTGCGCGCCGGCTTGCAAGCCAGAAAGTATTTGTGTTCTACCACTCATACTTACGATACCAGTAGAAACTGCAAAAGGTAATGTGTTGCCACCCTTGCTTCGCACGAGAACGAAAGCGTGATTTCCATTTGTAAACACCGCGCTTGTCGGCACGACAAGCGCGGTGTTTACGTACTTTGTGATGATGCGCAGCGATGCGGTGAGTCCTTCTTTGAGTAATGGATATATATTGGAAAAAGTGGCAGTTACTTTATATGATGCCACACCGTTTCTTATGGTTGGTGAAAAACTTATATTGGTTACCGTTGCTTTGAGTGGAACAGTATTTTCATAAGCAACAAGTGTTACTTTAACTGCGTCGCCAAGCTTTATTTTCGCAAGTTCTATTTGTGACACATACGCGTCGACTTCAAATTTTCCATCTGAAATAAATGAAACAAGTGGCATACCTGGTAACACTGTTTGTCCCACGTGCGCGTTTTGTTTTGTGACGGTGCCTGCAACGGGAGCACGGATGACAGCATTAGTAAACGCAGAAATAGCTCCGGCAAGTGCAGCGCGCGCGACGGCAACCTGCGCCTCCTGCGCTTTAATGGCGTGCGTTGTTGCTCCTGACTGTTCAAGGGCGAGCTGTTCTTGTGCTCCGGCAAGCGCGCTTGTCGCCACGCGATCACTTGTGTGTGCGCCGGTGAGCGCACTTTGTGCTCCGGATACTTCATTTCGCGCAATAGCCACACTTGCTTGATACTTTCGTAATGTTAAAAGCGGAAGACCTGCCGACGCGGAAGTAATAGAGAGCGCTTTATTTATGTGCGAAAGAAATAAACTTATAGTATTAAGATTTTTCTCGGCAGAAGCGGATAGCACATTTGTGTCAGTGGCAGTGGTAAATGATGGTGCGTACACTTCTGTATGCCACGCGGTAAGTATCGGTTCAATGGCAATGCGTTCTTGTTGAATAGTATTTTGCAGTGTTACATCGGGTACGGTAAATGAAAGTTTCGCCTCAGCAACACGCGGATTTATGAAAAACTGGTCTACATTATTATGTATGGCATCGTCTGCGCTTATGTATGCGCTTCGCACAACGTTGCGTTGAGCGTGTTGTGCATTTTTAAGTAGAGAAACTGCTCCGTTTACCGCTGTTTGTGAAATGGTCAGTGCTTCTTGTCTGGTGCCACTTTGAAGTCCCGCGAGTCGTGCTTCTTGTGTATCCAAATTTCCTTGCGCTACTGCGCGCGCGGCAGCGATGCCTGCTGTATCCAAGCTGGCAATAACCGTGCCGGCGGCAACATGCGCTCCAGAGAGCACGTTCACTTTCGTCACGCGTCCCGGCATACCAAAAGCCAACCCGATAGATTCTGATGCTTTTACCGTAGCGGTTGAGCTCACTTGCGCAATAATGGGTGCACGCACGGCGGTAGCATACGTAATGTTTGGTTGTCTGAGTGTTGACCAATAAGTCAATCCGATAGCACCCACTCCAATGAGTGCTACGATACCAATTGATAATACGAGATGTGTGGCTATGGCAGATAGCAATGCGGAAAAACGCGCTTTCATATATATAAAATAACTATACACCACACTGAACAAAATAACGCACCAAAGGAAGCTCGCTTTTTACTTTTCAGCAGTCTCTAATATCGGTATATGTTTTAGTGAGTGGTTTTCCACGAACAAGCATATAAATATAGTTTGCGGCATAGCGTATGCCCGTACGCATTACGCCATCATGCGCTAGGCGTCTCCCTGAAGTGTACATAGGCAATTTGAATGTCCATTTGACTGTTCCTACACGACTAATGCGCCGTGCGACATCGGTATCTTCACCATAAAAAGTTATTGATGTATCAAACCCGCCTGCCAAATCAAAATGTGTTCTACGCACAATGAAATTACCTCCTTGAATCATCGCACCAGAATGCAAAATATGATGGTTGATAATATGAGATACATATCCTGTTATATAAAAGATGTGTGTGAGGACGCGGTGAAGGTATGGCAAGTCATAGTAAATATATGGTCCTGAAAGCGCTGCGAGGTTTTTGTTTTTTGTAAATTCTTTCATGACAGTCTCAAGCCACCCTTCAGGCATAAGTGTGTCTGAATCAATATGCGCTATTATTTCTCCAGACGATACGTGGTACCCCGACTGTCTTGCTTGTACAAGACCTTTTCTTGGTTCATCAATAACACGCACCCATGAATATTTATGCGCAACTTCACCTGTACGATCTGTACTTGCATTGTTGACAACTATGACTTCCTTATCGCATGGGAAACGGTTTATTTCTTTCTTGAGTGCATCAAGACAGGCAGGGAGGCGTTGTTCTTCATTATGAGCAGGAATAACGAAACTAATACGCATATGTATTCATATTATACCTATAAAAAATGAGTTGTACAATCTTGAAGAAGGTTCTATAGATACGATAGAGGAAATTAGTTTAAACATAAGTAAGTATAGTTTCAATAAGAGTTTTATTAATGGTAGTAGTTGCTGAATTATTCTACAGTGACGGATTTTGCGAGGTTACGCGGTGTGTCGATGGGTAGTTTTTTTTCATGCGCTACATAGTAGGCAAAAAGCTGTAGAGATAGTGTGGTAAGTATAGGCAATAACGCCTCGTGTGTTTGGGGAACAAAGATTATTTCATTGACGATATTTTTCAGGCTATGATTGTCATCAGTTGTGATAGCGATGACTTTACCTTTTCGCGCACGTATTTCTTCTATATTGGAACACGTTTTTTCGTATAGTGAGTCTTTTGGTACTATTGCTATAGTAGTGAATGAGCTGTCAATAAGTGCCAATGGTCCGTGCTTCATTTCACCTGCGCCGTAGCCCTCAGCATGTACATAAGTAATCTCTTTAAGTTTTAATGCTCCTTCATAAGCAATAGGGCACTGATATTTACGCCCAACATAAAAGGCATCTTTTATAAGAGAATTTTTTTTCGCTATTTTCTTTATGTAAGTACGACGTGAAAGTACTGTGCGTGCATGAATAGGTAGTTCTTTGAACGCACGTATTATTTTTTTACTTTGTGCAATTGGTAAATCGCGAGTTTGCCCAAGATAAAGTGCTATGAGCGCCAATACCACTATTTGAGATACAAAAGCCTTGGTGGAAGCAACACCTATCTCAGGACCTGCATGGTTATAAACACCAGCATCAGTCTCGCGAGTAATGGTAGAACCCACAACATTTATCACGCCAAGTGTGAGCATTCCGTGTTTCTTGGCAATACGAATTGCTTCAAGTGTATCTGCAGTTTCTCCTGACTGTGAGATTGCAATAAGAATAGAGTGTTCTGGGTCAGCTGTGAATGTACGATAACGAAGCTCTGAAGCTACCTCTACTTCCACAGGAATATGTGCAAACTCTTCTATAAAATGTTCTCCAATGAGTCCTGCATAATAGGCGCTGCCGCACCCTGTAATAATAATTCGCCGGATTTTTTTGAGTCGTTGCGAAACGGTACGTAATCCACCCAGCACGACAGTACCATCTTTTTGTATGACCCTGCCACGAAGAGAATTTTCTATAACTTCGGGAATTTCCATTATTTCTTTGAGCATGAAATGTTCGTATCCGTGTTTTTGTGTCGATTGCGCATCCCATTCCAACATTTCAATATCTTTTTGAATACATTTGTGCGAAAAATCATGTACAACATAATTCTTGTCGGTAAGGATTGCAATTTCTTTATCCTCAAGATAAATTACTTTTTTTGTGTGGGAAAGTAACGCTGCGGCATCTGATGCCACATAGTATTCATTTTTTCCAATACCAAGCATGAGTGGGCTACCAAATCGTGTGGCAACTATCTTGTGTGGCTCATTAACAGACATAGCCACAAGTCCATAGGTACCGCGCACATCTTGGAGTGCCCGTTCAAGAGCATCTTCCAGTACAACATTGTTGGTAAGATATTTGCCAATAAGCTGTGCAAGCACCTCCGTATCAGTATCGGAAGAAAAAGCCACTCCTTCTTTTATAAGATCTTCACGTAATTCTATATAATTTTCAATGATACCGTTATGAACAATAAAAACTGTTTGTGCGGTATCGGTGTGCGGATGAGCGTTGCGCTTGGTTGGGCTGCCGTGTGTTGCCCAACGAGTATGAGCGATACCTGCTTTGCCAGAAAAATCTTTAGGTACACAAGAACTGAGAACTGCTACTTTGCCAGCACGCTTGAGTACTCCTCTACCAGCAACATACATACCAGCTGAATCATATCCACGATATTCAAGTGCACGAAGCCCACTCAAAAGAAAAGGGACTGCATCTTTTTTCCCTATATAGCCAATAACTCCACACATATAGAGTAGAACCCAAGGCGGCTCATAATAGATGCATAATCTGACAAAAGATTATTATTTTTCTTTATATAAGAGGATGTACGTGGACATATAAATTCTCCTGTGCTATACACTGCGTAGAACCTAAGTACAATCATTTGTAATTAGTAATAAAAGGAGGAACAAATATGTTACTTCCCAAAAAAAGTGTCTATATTTCAAGTGAAGTATCCTTGTTTGATACTCTTGTTTCAGTGGGGGAGGAACGGTCTCTTGTAACACTCTCTTACGAACTTCACTTTTTTCTAGTTAGTTGCTTGGTGGAGCATTTGTATGATATTGCACTACCGCATCAGGTTGTTTCCCTTGCTCTTTTAAGTGCTACAGAACGATATGGTGCACGAGGAAGTGTTCTTCTCAAACGTGCTGGAGATGGTGCACTTTTAATTGCAGGATTGTATCCAGAAAGGGCACTGCGATTGCGAGTGAGTTCTTCTTATTTTCGCTTCATGGGAGAATCCGCTTACACAAGTCTTTCTGCTAAGCAGCACGTAATTGGCAATTCTGGACAGGGTGAACTTTATAATACTGTAGCAAGTAACCTTGTACTTCTTATACGAGTTTTGGGAGGGTCTCGAGCACGACCAACATCTCAGTGGGCTGCCTATCAGCGTTTTAGAGCTGGAATTGCATGAAGTACATAAAATAGCAATGACACATATTTACACCTCAAAAAGAGGTTTCTGGGACAGGAATTTTATTCCTGTCTTTTTCTTTTTCACAATCAAGGTTACAAGAAAGTGCTACATATTAGAGTAATACTGTGATAATCTATCTTTGTATGAAATTATTTAAAATATGGACATTTCGGTGGTGGGAAGTGAGTTTGTTGAAACTGTGTCTTATCTCATTGGGCATTTTATTGGGTCTTTATTTCTCAAAATATCTAATTGGGCTCATATGGCTGTGGTGGTTATTGTTTATTACCTCCTCACTTTATTTCATTACATTTTTGTTTAAAAAGAATGCCGCAACAAAAGGGAATGTATCATAATAAGGTTTTCGTACTCTGTTGATAGACTCTCAAAACATATTCCTTTCCACGTGGATTATGTCTGTGGAAATCTTTTACTATTTTCATAGACACGTGATATTTAGATATGTTTATCACTAAAATTGACTCCACAGTATAAATGCACTAGACTTTCTGCCAGTACAAGTGAATGAGGAGAAAAGTAATGTCCCAGTATGTTATGACGATATGCCATTCTGTTATTGAAAATAGGTCTATCAATGTGGGAAGAACGTTGTCCTTTTTAGATCATACAGTAGAAACTTTGGAGTTAGATATTGTATCAATATCAGACCAATTTTATCCAGAAATATCAGTGCGTGGACAAAAGTCTGAGCCTATGATTGCTCGTGTAATAGTTTATGAGTCCAAAATTGGACCTCGAAGATACTGATGAAGCAAATACCCCCACCAAACAATAGTAATTGTTTGGTGGGGGTATTATTAAAGAATGTTATACACAAGCAGTGATATTTAAATAAATCTTCTTGTTATACTGTAGTCAGTAAATTGCCAATCACTTATTTAATATGCACACATATTTGAAAATTGGAGCAGCGGGGAGTATAGTCGCATTGATATTCACCGCCACAGCTGCTTTCGCACACACACAAACAACTACCACACAAACCGAGCCCCAACATTATCAGGTGGGAAGTCAACAATTATCTAACGCGTCCAATACTGAAAGACAGCGTTATCAACAAAAACAGGGGACTTTTCATGTTAATGGACATTCCACTACAACTCTTAGGAGCGAACGTGTTGCACATCTTAGAGAAAGGGTGCAACAATTTAAGGAAAATCATCTCAGCTCCACTACACGTGAAAATATTCAGTCACACATTCAAACTTTTGAGGGGAAAAATAGAGAACGTATTGCACATATGCGTGAAAAGGTTCAGCGTCATCTACACGCTATTGAAAGCAGGGTCAAACAAAGACTGGTCGAGCGTCTCACTAAACGCTTTGCTTATGTAAATAAAGCATGGACTACACACTTCTCGAAACGGCTCGATCGCTACGCTGCTATTTTACAGAAAATCCAAGATAGGTCAGATTCAGCAGCAGCAAGTGGCAAGGATATGACGACAGTAAATACCTCTATCAATTTGGCACAAGTTGCGATACAAGATGCTCATGTTGCCATTTCGGTTCAACAAGCGAAAACTTATACGTTGGACATCTCATCGGTTGCCACTTCGACAACGGCAACATCAACACCTGCCGGTCAAACACGGATTATGCAAGGCTTTAGAACAGCATTTAAGTCAATGCGTAATCAGCTATTTGGTGACTTGTCTACGTTGCGCAGTGTATCTATGGTGAAGGTGCGCACATCAGTAATTGCAGCACTGCATACTTTGAAAGTAGAACAAGGAAGTGCAACCGCCACTTCAACAAGCCCTACAGCAGCAACTGCACATTAGTTAACCTATATTGTAATCAATATGCCTATGGACTATAAACCTTCAAACTCATCCGCCGAACAAGAAAATATCTCAACGCTACCGCCGATGACGAATGACTCATCAAAAGCACGAGTAAAAATAGCTTACATATCAATTGGTGCCATTTTGCTACTCGTTGTTGCGGGTATTGTTACATGGTATTTTATTATTTCCACCACAAATAATTCTCAACAGCTATCTGCAGTGGTAAAAACAACGCTCCCCGCGCTTACTGACGGAAACACCAATGCTGACATCACAAACGATATCAATAAAATACCTAGTGATTCATCTGCATTCGCAAAAGACCAAAGCTCAATAAACAACAGTATTAATGGGCTTTAGTAGATATTCTACTAAGTTAT
>VAOX01018451.1_pt1 | contig 10234 bp, 7 predicted proteins | sample 3393891 | NCBI WGS metagenome assembly VAOX01 (sample SAMN08290429, study PRJNA428436) | hydrothermal vent metagenome | isolation source: Deep-sea hydrothermal vent chimney | place: Indian Ocean: Southwest Indian Ridge | depth 2822 m m | reverse complement strand
TGTGTGCCTGCTGGAATCTTCAAAGGGGTTTCCCCCTTGATGGTGGGGACTTCTATTGTTGCGCCCAAAGCGGCTTTTACAAAACTGATCGAGGCTTCATACAGGATGTGATCTCCATCACGCGCAAATTCGGGATGATCTCCGACACTCAGCACAACATAAAGATCGCCTGCGGGGCCGCCATTGAGACCTATTTCTCCTTCTCCGTTGACACGCAGACGTGTGCCTGAGTCGACGCCAGGCGGGATTCGCACTGAGAGCGTTTTTTCACGCTCAATATAGCCTTGCCCTTTACATTTTTTGCAGGGATCGGCGATGATGGCCCCTGCACCGCGACAGGCACTACAGGTTCGGCTTACCGTAAAAAAACCCTGCTGAAAGCGGACTTGTCCCCCACCGTTACAGGTTTCGCAGCGTTTGGTTGCCCCTGCCTTGGCTCCAGTGCCATTACAAGTGCTGCATTGTTCCGGTCGTCTGAGTTTTATTTTTTCTTCTTTTCCCAGGAGGGCTTCTTCAAAGGAAACGGAAAGGTTGTAACGTAGATCACTGCCGCGCTGTGCGCGACTACCCCCCTGTGAACCTTGGCCTCCAAAAAATTCCTCGAAAATATCTCCGAAGACGTCTGAAAAACCACCCGTTGGGCCTCCTCCGCCAAAACCACCCTGCTGCGCGCCTGCATGACCAAACTGATCATATTGGCCGCGCTTCTGGGCATCGCTGAGCACACTGTAGGCTTCATTGGCTTCTTTGAACTTGTCTTCAGCACCTTTGTTGCCTGCATTGCGGTCAGGGTGGTATTTGAGGGCTAATTTTCGATAGGCTTTTTTGAGTTCGTCTGCAGAAGCGGTTTTCCCGACACCGAGGATTTCGTAATAATCTCTTTTGTTGGCCATGCGGTTCCTTCTTTAGTCAGGACAAGGGTCTTATTTACCTGCTTTGTCCGTTTCTTCAAATTCCGCATCAACAACGGTTTCGTCGGCTTCCGAAGTGGTGGCATCCTCGCTCCCTGCTGCTGCGTCAGGAGGTGTGGTTGGGTCTTCCGACGATTTTTTGTACATCTCTTCGGCCAGCTTGTGAGACACCTTCGAAAGCGCTTCGATGGCTGAGCGAATGGCGTCCACATCATCTGCTTCACTCGCTTTTTTACAGGCGGCTAATTCGGTTTCGATCGTGCTCTTTTCTTCTGCAGGGATTTTATCGCCAAATTCGCCGAGTGATTTTTCCGTGGAATACACAAGCGTATTTGCTTCATTTCGGACTTCGACCAGGGCTTTTTTCTTTTTGTCTTCTTCGGCGTGGGCTTCACCTTCTTTGACGAGTCTATCGATTTCTTCGTCGCTCAAACCGCTTGAAGCCGTGATTTGAATGGTCTGCTCTTTTTGTGTCGCCATGTCTTTTGCAGCAACATGCACAATCCCGTTGGCATCAATATCAAAAGTCACTTCAATCTGAGGTACACCACGAGGCGCAGCAGGAATACCCACTAAATCAAATTGTCCGAGCAATTTGTTGTCGGCAGACATTTCTCGTTCGCCCTGGTGGACACGAATGGTGACGGCATTTTGGTTGTCGGCTGCGGTTGAAAAGGTTTGGCTTTTCTTTGAAGGGATGGTGGTGTTTCGGTCAATGATGCGTGTAAAAACACCGCCCATGGTTTCAATGCCCAATGACAAGGGTGTCACGTCTAAAAGAAGCACATCATTTACATCGCCCTTCAGGACGGCACCTTGAATGGCGGCACCAATGGCCACCACTTCATCGGGGTTGACGCCTTTGTGCGGTTCTTTGTTGAAGAATTTTTTTACAATTTCCTGCACCATGGGCATTCGGGTCATGCCACCCACCAAGACGACTTCGTCGATTTCGCTGGCGTCGATTTCGGCATCGCTGAGCGCTTTTCGACAAGGTTCAATGGTTCGCTCAACAAGATCTCCGACCAATTGCTCCAGTTTTGAGCGGGTGAGTTTTATGGCCAAATGTTTTGGCCCCGTGGCATCTGCTGTAATAAAGGGCAGGTTGATTTCCGTTTCTTGTGAGGACGAAAGTTCTATCTTGGCTTTTTCTGCGGCCTCTTTTAGACGCTGTAGTGCCATTTTGTCATTTTTAAGATCAATGCCGTTTTCTTTTTTAAATTCGCTGGCCAGCCATTCTAGAATGGTAAGATCAAAATCATCTCCGCCAAGATAGGTGTCTCCGTTGGTGGACTTTACTTCAAAAACGCCATCCCCAATTTCCAAAATAGAAACATCAAAAGTCCCGCCCCCTAAGTCGTAGACGGCGATTTTTTCGTCTTTTTTCTTATCCAAACCATAGGCGAGTGCGGCAGCCGTTGGCTCGTTAATAATGCGGAGGACTTTGAGTCCTGCAATCGCACCCGCATCTTTTGTTGCCTGACGTTCGCTGTCATCAAAATAGGCGGGGACGGTGATGACAGCTTCGGTGACTTTTTCACCCAGATAGTCTTCAGCATCCTGTTTGAGTTTTTGTAGCACCATTGCCGAAACTTCGGGTGGGCTGTAGCGTTTGCCTTGGATTTCGACATGGGCATCGTTATTGTCAGAAGCAACGATCTTGTAAGGCAGACGCCCCTTGGCTTCGATGACTTCGGGTGAATCAACCTTACGTCCCATGAGACGTTTAATGGAAAAAACTGTATTTTCGGGATTGGTGACTGCCTGACGACGGGCGACCAAACCGACCAGTCGTTCGTCTTTATCTGTGATCGCTGCCACAGATGGCGTGGTTCGGTTTCCTTCCGCGTTTGAGATGACTTCCGGATCTCCTCCAGAGACAATAGACATGCACGAAAAGGTCGTGCCTAAATCGATTCCGATGACTTTACCCATTCTTGTTCCTCCAATTTATCATTTTCATCATTACAGGTCGTGATTAGATGGTGTTGTATTAAAAGTATTGTGAGTTCAATATAAATCGTCTATTTCGGAAATCAAGATGCCGCGGCAGAATCATCTGTCGTTTCGGTCGACACTTGTTTCTTTTTAGCGAGGATGACGAATGAGGGACGCAGCAGACGCTCATTGAGCAGATAGCCTTTCTGTGCTTCTTCGATGACGTGGTTTTCCTCAATGTCTGCATCGGCTTCAACTTCGGCCATGCCTACCGATTGATGGTACTGGGGATCAAAGGCTTTATTTAGGCTTTCAATGGGACGGACTCCAAATTTATCCAAGACACTCAGCAGTTGTTTTTTGACCAAAGTCACGCCTTCAAGCATGGTTTTAAAATCGCTGGTCTCTCTTGAATGAGAAATTGCACGTTCGAGATTATCCATAACGGGCAAGGTTTCTTTGATGAGTCCTTCATTTGCGTATTTGATCTGCTCCGTTTTGTCTTTTTGTGTACGTTTTTTATAATTCTCATGTTCTGCAAGTGTGCGAAGGTATTGATCTTTTGCATCTTGCGTGATCTTTTTCTGGGCTTCAAGCGCGACTTTCAGTCCTTCGATTTCGGAAGGCTCAGTCGTCTCTGTGTCCGAAACATCGTTTACAGGTTTTTTTTCTTTTTCTACGGTTTCTTCACTTTCGGTCAAAACAGCCTCCTTAAAAATATCGTTACGACAAATCTTCTAACAAACGACTCACTTGTTTCGCCGTGGAATCCACGAGGGGAATGACTTTGGAATAATCCATGCGTGTCGGCCCGATAACCCCGAGCGCACCCAAAACACGATCCCCACGTTTGTATTGCGAAACAACCAAACTGCAGCCATGACGGCCTAAAAAACGATTTTCTGAACCGATAAACACCTGGACGCCGTCACTGCCGATGTATTTGTCGAGCAACTGAATGACGGCTTTTTTTTCTTTGACGGCGTTAAGTAAATTTTTCATGACCTTTATGTCGGTGAAATCAGGCAAATCAAAAATATTGATGGCACCATCGGTATATAATTCCCCCGTGTCCCTGCTGTGTAGGCCTTGCATCGCCTGCTGGGTGAGTTCAAGGGTCTCTGACTCCAGGTGATCGTAGAGATCTTCCATCTTTTCCATCTGACGGCTCATTTTTTTTCGGATGCCGTCCAGGGTCATGCCTTTGCAAAGGCGGTTTAAATAATCTGAAATATTGTTAAGCGATTTTTGAGAAATGTCTTTTTCAAGATCAAAAAACCTGTTTTGTACAAAACCTGCCTCCGAAACAGTAATCGTCATAATACAATTGGTTCTGAGGCGTACAAATTCAATATGGTTGATACGGGCTGCTGAAATTTTAGGTGCCGAAACGATGGCCATATAGTGTGTTAAATCGGACAGTAGTTTTGAGGTATCTTGTAAGAGTTGACTGGCGTCTTCCCTTTGAACCAAGGACTCGGCTTCTAAAGTAATTTGACTTTTGTTTTTCAAAAAAGTTTTCTCTTCAAACAAGGTATCGACATAAAAACGATAGCCTTTTTCCGTTGGAATTCGCCCCGCAGACGTATGGGGTTGGCTTAAAAATCCGTCCTCTTCTAAATTGGACATGATGTTGCGAATCGTGGCCGATCCGACCCCAAAATCATAATGTTTGGTAATGCTGTGAGAGCCAACAGCTTGGGCATTTTTGATATAAGAAAGCACAATGGCTCTCAATATAAGTCTGCTACGTTTGTCCAAATTCACCCGTTCTAGCACCCCTGGCAATAGAGTGCCAGAACCCTAGCAAATCGCCGACTGGAGTGTCAAGGTTGAGGCTGGGACGACCTAAGGGTTCATCCCGTAGATAATCATGAGCCCTTGCAAAGTCAAGGTGGGGTGTATTTTTGAAATGCGGTGACATTCGGGGGCGATTAGGGGGGCGAGTCCGCCTGTGGCAATCACCTGGCATACTGCGCCTGTTTCCTGGTCAATGCGGTGGATCATTTCGTTGATAAGACCGATGTATCCAAAAAAGACACCGGATTGCATACTGGAGACCGTGTCCTTTCCGATGGCCGTTTCAGGTTTTTTTAGTTCAACACGGGGGAGTTTTGCTGCACGGTTGACCAGGGCTTCTGCCGATAGCGCCATCCCGGGGGCAATCGCACCACCCAAGTACTCACCTTTTTCGGTGATAGCGCAAAAGGTGGTTGCTGTGCCTAAATCCACAATAATGAGTGGCCCTCCGTAAAGACGGTAGGCCGCGGCGGCATTCACCAATCGATCCGCTCCGACTTCTCTGGGGTTGTCACAGTGGATCTGCAAACCCGTTATTGTTTTTTCGGAAACAATAACGGGTTTCTGGGAAAAGTAAGATGCGATCATCTCTTTAAATATTGCCGTAAGTGGTGGCACGACACTGGAGAAAATGACCCCGTCAATTTGTGTTGCCGCATCATTTTGCATTTTCAGAAGTTGCAGTAGTTGCAGACCGTACTCGTCGGCCGTTTTATGCAGGTGGGTGGAGATACGCCATTGTCCCACGAGCTCTTCTTTTTCAAAGAGTCCGACCACAATTTCGGTATTTCCAATATCAATGACGAGTAACATGGATTTTCCAGATTATTCCATAGGGTGTGTTGTGGTGGTTTCGCGCAGGTGGGTGATATCGCCCATGAGTATAGACCGGATGCTGTTGTCTCCCAAGCGTATTTGCAATGCACCGTCACCTGAAAGACTTTCTGCCTGTCCTTCAAATACTTGCCGCGCGGTCGAAACACGTACGCGTTTTCCCAGGGTCACACAGTGTGTGCGTACTTCGTGCATGATCTCCTGAATTTCTCCACCTTCCAGACGATGGATTTCCGTGCTGATGGCATCAATCAGGTTCATGATCAGGGTGCTGCGGTCAATCGGAGCTTTTAAAGGGACTTTCAAGGCCGTTGCAATCTCTTGCAGATCTTCCGGAAATTCGTCCTGGTTTAAATTGACATTGAGACCCAGACCGACAACCAGGGGCTGGGCATATTCTCCCGCCCCGCCTGAAACCATGAGCAGTCCGCCCACTTTTTTATCCGTAAGCATCAAATCATTGGGCCATTTAATGCCGACCTCAAGCCCTGTGTATTTTTTGATTCCCTTGATGACACCAAGCGCGACCGTGGGGGAAAAAAGCGGATATTCCCGGACTTGTACAGTGGGTCTTAAGAGCAGTGATAAATAGATGTTTTTCCCCGGAGGAGAAAACCAGTTACGCCCTTGTCGCCCTTTCCCATGGGTTTGGGATTCGGCCAAAATGGCCAGTCCCTCAGGCATGCCGTTTCCGGCCATTTCAAGGGCGATGTCATTTGTGGAAGAAACCTCATCAAATAAGAGGACTTCATGCACAATATCCCGAATGTCAGAATGTGCGCGAAAATAAGCGGTGATTTTATCCGGGTTGATGTCCATTAAGCGTGTTGTCCTTCGGTTTCAAGGCTGATATCGACCGCAGGCGCTGAATGGGTCAGCGCACCCACAGAAATTAAATCGACGCCGGTGTTTGCGATGTTTTTTACGGCATCCAGCGTGACGCCACCCGAAACTTCAATCAAAATCCCAGCCGCTTCAGCACGAATCCGTGAAACGGCTTTTTTGATCTGCGCGACATCCATATTGTCCAGCATAATAATTTCGGGTTTACTCGTAATGGCTTCTTCAAGTTCTTCAAAGGTATTGACTTCGACCTCGATTTTTAGAGGGTGTCCCGAATAAGCACGTGCGTGTGCCACAGCTTCTTTGATGCCCCCCACCAGAGCAATGTGGTTGTCTTTAATCAAAATTAAATCCCCCAAATGAAAACGGTGATTGCCGCCACCGCCCAAACGCACGGCTTTTTTTTCGAGCGCACGATAACCGGGGGTTGTTTTTCGGGTATCCACGACTTGCGCCGAAGTCTCTTTTACCGCTTCAACAAACTGGCGGGGGAGCGTGGCAATACCAGACAAGCGCTGCATAAAATTAAGCGCTGTGCGTTCTCCTTTTAAGATGCTTCGTCCATCCCCCGTGAGTCGTGCAATGAGGCCCCCTTTAGGGACGGTTTGTCCTGGAGAAAAAACGGGTTCAAAACGCACGGTCGGATCAAGAACTTGGAAAACGATTTCAAACAGGTCCAATCCTGCAAGCACCAAGTCTTCTTTGGCGACGACATCGCCGATGGCATCAAAGGGCTTGGGGAAGAGGGCTTCTGTTGTGGGATCACCGTAAAGCAAGTCTTCCGAGAGGGCCTGCCGAACCAAGTCACGGGCTAAAAAGGGTTCAATCATGGGGTCTCTGTCGGTTTTGAGAAAAAGTTTTCAAGATGCTGTAATTCAGAAAAGAGCCGTTCTTTATTTTCGATGCCGGCCTGCTGCTCGGTTAAGGTTTTTTCGACAATTTCGACAGGTGCGTTTGCCACAAATTTTTCATTACCCAGTTTTTTTTCAAGAATGGACAGGGCTTTTTGTGCCTTGTCCAGGCGTTTTTTGATGCGGTCGATTTCACTGCGAATACGTTGTTCATCCAGCGGCAGGTAGATTGTCCCGTAGGCCGTCGTTGCCGTGGCCGACATTTCGGGTTTTTGAAGTGTCGTATCGAGTGTCACTTCACTGAGTCGTGCAAGCCGTTTGATATAAGGCATCTCTTTTTCAAAAGCATTCACGGCGGCCTGATCTTTCGCTTTAATTAAAATCGGTAGGGATTCCGAAGGTGGAATATTCATCTCGCCCCGGATATTTCGCACGGCCATAATGGTGTCGATGACCACTTTTTGAATCGCTTCTTCTGCATCTACATCATTTTTTTCGGGATCAAATACGGGGTAACTAGAGACTGCAAGACAATCGGTGTCGTTCTTAAAATAGGTTCGCAACTCTTCCGTGAGAAAAGGCATAAAGGGATGCAGCAGTCTTAAAGTGCTTTCAAAAACGTGCACGACGGTGGCGTAAGATTCTGCTCGTGTCGTCTCATTTTGCAAGTCAACCTTGGCCAACTCCAAGTACCAGTCACAGAAGGTGTGCCAGGTAAATTGATAAATGGTCTGTGCGGCTTCATCAAAACGGTAATTTTTTAATGCGCCGTCTACGGAGGCAGTGCATTGATTGAACTGGCTTTGAATCCAGCGATTTGCGGATGTTTGAGCTGGTATCTTCGGTGAAGCTGTTTCAGGTGCATCTTCTGGGCGATTCATGAGAATAAACCGTGCGACGTTCCAGAGTTTGTTGCAAAAGTTCCGATAACCTTCGATCCGCGCTTCAGAAAGTTTGATATCGCGTCCGGGAGACGCCATGGTCGCCAGGGTAAAACGAAGCGCGTCTGTCCCGTATTTGTCCATTAAATCCAGCGGGTTAATGACATTGCCTTTGGATTTGCTCATCTTTTGACCCTCGGCATCGCGCACAAGGGCGTGGATGTAGACGTCTTTGAAGGGCACATCCTTCATGAAATGAAGCCCCATCATAATCATACGGGCAACCCAAAAGAAGAGAATGTCAAAACCGCTCACCAATGTAGATGTGGGGTAAAAGCGTTTGAGTAGGGTTTGGGCTTCTAGTTTTCCCGTCTCATCGGGTTGCAGATTAGCGGGCCAGCCCAGTGTCGAAAAAGGCCACAATGCGGAGGAGAACCAGGTGTCGAGCACGTCGGGATCTTGCACGAAATCACTGCTGCCACATTTGGGACAAGTGCTTTCTCCAACAATGGGAGTCGCTTCAGATGTAATAATGATTTCATCAGAACCAGGCACTTCTAATAGGTGATGGACATCGCAATCCCTGCAATAAAAGACGGGCATTTGATGCCCCCACCAAATTTGCCGGGAAATGCACCAATCTTCAATATTTTCCATCCAGCCAAAATAGTTAGCTTCCCAGCTCTCAGGAATGAGTCGGACCTTTTTTTCACGCACGGCGTTGATTGCGGCTTGTGCCAAGGAATTTCCCGGTTTGTTGACTTTGACAAACCATTGCGGAGAATCGAAGGGTTCCACGACAGATTTGCAGCGATAACACTTGCCCAGGGACATCATGTGTTTTTCTGTCTTTGTGAGCAGTGCCGCTTCTTGCAGTTTTTCGACGATGATTTTTCTAGCCCGCGCCATGGGTTTCTCTATAATTAACCGGGAGAGGCTTCTTTCAACTCCCGCGTCATCGAGCAGAGCGTAAGTCATTTCCCCGCTCCAATCAATGAGCGAAATTTTGTCAATTTTGTCGTCAAGCTTCTTGTGACGATTGCGACATTTTTCATCATTAAAATCATGACCCGGTGTGATTTTTACCGCACCCGTGCCTTTTTCCCGATCTACTAATATAGGGTCGCCAATAATGGGAATCTCTCGTCCGGTTAAAGGCAGCTTAATTTTTTTCCCAATCAAATGATTAAAGCGGGAATCTTCAGGATGAACAGCCACGGCGGTATCGCCCAACATTGTTTCGGGGCGTGTGGTGGCAACGGTTAAAAACTGTGTGGGATCATCGGCCAGCGGATATTGGATGTAGTACATCTTGCCTTCGATGTCTTCGTGTTCGACTTCGATATCGGATAAGGCCGTGCGGCAATGTGGACAGAGATTGATGAGGCGTTGATCTCGGTAAATCAGGCCTTCTGCATAGAGTTTTTCAAAAACCGTCTTGACCGCGTGGGACAGTCCTTCGTCCATTGTAAAACGTTCTCGTTCCCAGTCACAGGAGGCGCCCAGGCGTTTGAGCTGGTTTAAAATCGTGCCGCCGGAATCTTCTTTCCAATCCCACACACGTTTGATAAAGGCTTTGCGGCCCAGTGCGTGACGATCTTCTCCGCCTTCTGCGGCCAAACGGCGCTCAACGACATTTTGTGTGGCGATGCCTGCGTGATCCGTGCCGGGCAGCCACAGCACATTGTCCCCACACATGCGATGCCAGCGCGACAAAATATCCTGCAAAGTGCTGTTTAAGGCATGACCCAAATGCAGCGATCCCGTCACATTCGGCGGTGGGATGACAATCGAAAAAGACGGTTTTTCTGATTGGGCATCCGCGTGAGAAATCGCGTCTTTTTCCCAGCGCTTTGTCCATTTTTCTTCGACCTTCTTTGGATCGTAGATTTTTTCGAGTTCTTTGTCCAGCATGAATTTCCTTGAATAAATAAAATGGCGTTTAAGAAAACAGAGAGGAATTTTCGCACAAAGCCTATGGGGATGCAAGCGCTACAGCTTGGGAAATCCCGGCAAATAATTGTTTTATCATCTTAAATAATAGGCCCGTTTTTGTCGGGGTGGCTTTCAAATGCGCTTGAAACGTTCAGGACTCTAAATTGACACAGAAGCAAAATGGGATACCCTTTATAGAAGGGGAAGCCCTATTTGTGTATTGATGTGTATGCACAGTGGG
>VAOX01022489.1_pt1 | contig 10244 bp, 9 predicted proteins | sample 3393891 | NCBI WGS metagenome assembly VAOX01 (sample SAMN08290429, study PRJNA428436) | hydrothermal vent metagenome | isolation source: Deep-sea hydrothermal vent chimney | place: Indian Ocean: Southwest Indian Ridge | depth 2822 m m | reverse complement strand
TAAGCCGTTTTATGGGGTGATAGTCCAAATCGACAGCGGGGGTAACGGCGCGATCAAAAAAACACTGAGCAATATCGAAAACTTACTGCGTGATCCTCGCTTAAAAGGCAAAGTTAAAATAGAGTTAATCGCCAATGGTAATGGATTTGATGTTTATGTGAAGGATAATGGTTTCGAGAAACGGCTACGTCGTTTGTTGCGGCAAGGGGTTATTTTCGCCCAGTGCGCGAACACGTTGCGGGAGTCGAATGTTGATCGCAAGGATCTCTATCCTTTTGTTAGCGTGGTGCCTTCCGGTGTGGGGGAAATCACGTTGCGTGAGGCTGAAGGGTGGGCCTATCTTCACCCGTCGGCGCCCGCCGAGGAACAGTTGTAGGGGGGCTAGTTGCTCTCGCGCCATTCACTCATTCGACCGTGACTTACTTGGCTAGGTTTCGTGGTTTATCCACATCGGTGCCCTTTTGTAGCGCTGCATGGTAAGCGAGCAATTGCAATGGAATCGTGTGGAGGATCGGGCCAAGATCACCGCCGGTGACGGGTAGTTCAATGACATGGATCCCGTCACTGGCTGCTATCCGGCTACCTTGGTCGGTGAAGACGTAAAGCTCTCCACCACGCGCCCGGACTTCCTGTAAGTTGGATTTTAGTTTTTCTAGTAGGGCATTGTTAGGGGCGATCGCGATGACCGGCATATCCTTGTCGATCAGCGCCAAGGGGCCGTGCTTGAGTTCTCCCGCGGGATATGCCTCGGCATGAATATACGAAATTTCCTTCAGCTTGAGCGCACCTTCCATAGCGATAGGGTAATAGGGCCCTCGTCCTAAGAACAGCGCGTGATGCTTGTCAGCAAAGCGTTCCGCCCAGCGTTCGATGTGTTTTTCTAGTGCCAGCAGGTCTTGGATTTTGCCGGGTAATTGACGTAGCATGAGTAATCGCGAGGTTTCCTGGTCGGTTGTTATTTTTCCGTGGCGGTTACTGAGTACTAGGGATAAAACGAAAAGAGCGACCAATTGGGCGGTGAAGGCCTTGGTTGAGGCAACCCCGATTTCTAGGCCGGCTCGAGTCAAAAAATGTAGTGTCGATTGGCGGACAAGCGTGCTTTCCGGCACGTTACAAATCGCGAGGGTATGACTGTGTCCCAGTGCCTTGGCGTGCCCCAATGCGGCTAGCGTGTCTGCTGTCTCACCGGATTGTGAAATCGTGATGATCAGTGTCTTGGGGCGAGGAGCACTTTGACGGTAGCGGTATTCGCTGGCCACTTCGGTCGTGCACGGTATTCCGGCGATCGCCTCCAGCCAATAGCGCGCGACCATGCCGGCGTGATAACTCGTGCCGCAGGCGAGGATCGACACGCTGTCTATTTCCGCGAAAATCGCGGGAGCTTGCGCGCCAAAGATTTTCGCGGTAAGCGGGGCATCGACATGAAAGGCGGCTAAGGTATCGGTGATTGCCTGAGGCTGCTCGTAAATTTCCTTTTGCATGAAGTGGCGGTAATTTCCCAGCTCCGCTAGCTCCGCCGTCAGTTCGCTGACGTGATGTTCGCGCGTTATCTCGTTTCCCTGGGCATCGTAGATATGAAACTCCAGCAGGCCGATGTCGGCGATATCGCCTTCCTCCAAGTAAACAAAACGCTGGGTAACGGGTAGCAATGCCGACGCGTCGGAGGCGACAAAATGCTCTTCAATCCCGATACCGATTAACAAAGGGCTGCCGCGCCGGGCGCAGACAAGGCGGTGGGTCGCTCCTTCCGCTAGTACCGCGATGGCGAATGCACCATGCAGCTCCGCCACGGCTTGGCGCGTGGCTTGGAGTAAGTCGCAGCTATGCCGGTAGTGATGGTGGATCAAATGGGTGATGACTTCAGTGTCGGTATCGGAATAAAAATGGTAACCCCGTTGCTGCAACACATAGCGCAGCGCTTCGTGGTTTTCGATGATGCCATTGTGCACGACAGCGATGACATCATGGCTGAAGTGGGGATGCGCATTGTTTTCCGTCGGTGCGCCATGGGTTGCCCAGCGCGTATGTGCGATGCCGGTATGTCCGTGGACATGAGCGTCGTGAATCTTGTTTTCTAATTCAGCAACCCTGCCCATGCTGCGGATGCGCGACAAGCCGGGATTGAGTAAGGCGATGCCGGCGGAGTCGTAACCCCGGTATTCCAGCCGTTTGAGGCCCTCAATAAGAATCGGGATGACATTTCGTTGCGCAACGGCGCCGATAATTCCACACATAAGCGAGCCTTTACTGACTTTTTTTCACGGGACGCCGCCAGCTGTGGACATTAATTTGTTTGCTGCGCGATAGTGTGAGTCCCTCTGCAGGGACGTCTTTAGTGATGGTTGAACCCGCGCCAATGGTGGCACCCTTTCTCACCGTGACGGGCGCGACCAATTGGGTATCCGAGCCAATAAACGCATTATCCTCGATAATGGTGCGATGTTTGTTAGCGCCATCATAATTACAGGTGATGGTGCCAGCACCGATGTTGATGTTTTCCCCTAGGTCGCTATCACCAATATAACTGAGATGGTTGATTTTGCTGCCGTCACCAATATTACTGTTCTTAATTTCCACAAAGTTGCCGACATGTACTGCTTCTGCCAGTCGTGCGCCGGGGCGAAGCCGGGCAAAGGGGCCGATGCGGCAATTGTCGCCGACAGTCGCTTGTTCGATAAGAGAGAACGGGGCGATTCTCGTGTTTTTGCCAATGGTTGCGTTTCGAATCACGCAGTTGGCGCCGATGGTGACGTTTTCTTCCAACACGACATCACCCTCGAACACGCAATTGATATCAATAGAGACGTCTTGAGCGCAAGTGAGTCGGCCACGGATGTCAATGCGCGCTGGATCGGCGAGAGTGACACCTTGGGCGAGCAATGTCTGGGCACTTTCCTGCTGAAATATCCGTTCCAACGCAGCAAGCTGTTGTCTATTGTTGATGCCGTGAATCTCCCACTCCCGTTGTGGGTGATGCGTGGCTATAGCGATTCGTTGGGCAATGGCAAGTGGAATAATATCGGTTAAGTAATATTCACCTTGGGCGTTGCCAGTGCCAAGCTGCGGCAGCCAGGTAGCTAGATGCCGCGTTGGCAACGCCATAAAGCCCGTGTTTATTTCCTGGATTTTGCGCTGCTCTGGTGTGGCGTCTTTTTCCTCAACAATTGCGTGGACGCGGCCTTCGGTATCGCGAACGATCCGGCCGTAGCCGGACGGGCTGGCCATGTGTGCGGTGAGGAGCGCTAGTCTATCTTCCTGCGCGCTTTGCGCGAGAGATCGCAATGTGTCACTGGCAATGAGCGGCACGTCACCGTACAAAATAAGGGTAATGCCTTGTCCTGTGATGGCGGGGAGCGCGGTAAGCATCGCATGACCGGTACCATGTTGCGGTTCCTGGCGTACCCAGTGGAGGTCATCTGCGGGGAACGCGGCGGTGACTGCGTCGCCGCCATGTCCGTGGACGATAACGATCCGGTGAGGGTGTAACGTGCGGGCGGTGTTAATTACATGGGCCAACAGCGGTTGCCCGGCCAATGGATGCAGTACTTTCGGGCGGAGCGAGAACATCCGCGTTCCCTTGCCGGCAGCCAAAATTACGATATTCTCAATGGCCAGGGATGGTGGATGCGTGGTCACTTTAGTGTGGGTGGTCAAATATGGTATGGAGTTGCGCCGCCATTCTAGCGGCAATTTTTAAAATAAAAAAGCGGCGTCTGACCGCTTTTTCTTGGAAGAAAGCGCTTATTTTTTCTTGCGTAAGCGGTAGCGATGGAGAGAACGCAATTGAGCCATGGCGGTCGCCAGTTCAGTTTGTGCACGGGCATAGTCTATTTCTGTCGCGCGCTGTTTCAGCGCCTCTTCCGCCTTCTGCTTCGTTTCCATCGCCTTGGCCTCGTCCAAATCTTTGCCACGTATCGCGGTATCAGCTAGGATGGTAACCACCTGGGGTTGCACCTCAACGAGTCCACCAGAGACAAAAATTACTTCTTCGTCCTCCTGGTGAGGGATTTTCAGCCGGACCGTGCCAGGTTTAATCCGAGAAATGAAGGGCGTGTGCCGTGGATTAATGCCGATTTCTCCCATCTCAGCAGGCGCGACGACGAACTCTGCTTGTCCGTTGAAGATGGACTGTTCGGCGCTTACTACGTCAACGTGTATGGTCATCGCCATGAGTCGGTTCCTTTTCTACTGGATGGTCTTCGCTTTTTCCACCGCTTCTTCGATGGAACCGACCATGTAAAATGCCTGCTCCGGTAGGTGGTCGTATTCGCCGTTGACGATGCCTTTGAAGCCGGCAATCGTGTCATTAAGCGAGACGAATTTGCCCGGCGTTCCGGTAAAAACTTCCGCGACGAAGAACGGTTGGGATAAAAAGCGCTGAATTTTACGGGCGCGGGAAACCGCCATTTTGTCTTCTGGTGCCAGTTCGTCCATTCCGAGGATGGCGATGATGTCGCGTAGTTCCTTGTAGCGTTGGAGCGTGCTTTGCACCGCACGTGCAATGTTGTAATGTTCTTCGCCGACCACTAATGGATCGAGCTGTCGGGACGTAGAATCCAGTGGATCCACTGCCGGATAGATCCCCAGTTCGGCAACCTGGCGGGAAAGCACGACGGTTGCGTCCAAGTGGGCGAAGGTGGTGGCCGGTGACGGGTCGGTCAAGTCGTCCGCCGGAACATACACGGCTTGAATCGAGGTGATCGAGCCTTTTTTCGTGGAGGTGATGCGCTCTTGTAGCCGCCCCATTTCATCGGCCAGCGTCGGCTGGTAGCCAACAGCAGACGGCATACGGCCTAGAAGGGCAGACACTTCGGTGCCTGCTAGTGTGTAGCGGTAGATGTTGTCAATAAACAGCAGTACGTCACGTCCTTCATCACGGAAAAATTCTGCCATGGTGAGGCCGGTGAGCGCTACTCGCAGGCGGTTGCCAGGCGGTTCGTTCATTTGACCGTAGACCAACGCGACTTTATCCAGCACGTTGGATTCCTTCATCTCGTGGTAGAAGTCATTGCCCTCGCGCGTGCGTTCGCCAACCCCTGCGAACACGGAATAACCACTATGCTCGATGGCAATATTACGAATCAACTCCATCATGTTCACGGTTTTTCCCACGCCGGCACCGCCAAACAAGCCAACTTTGCCCCCTTTGGCGAAAGGGCAGATCAGATCGATCACTTTGATGCCAGTTTCCAGAATTTCATTATTGGCGGCTAATTCGACGAATGCTGGTGCTTTGCGGTGAATGGACCACTGATGTTCGGCGCCGATGTCACCCATTTCATCCACCGGGTGGCCAAGGACATCGACGATACGACCCAGTGTTTTGATTCCTACCGGAACTGAAATCGGGTTGCCGGTGTTGGTGACATCGAGACCACGCCGCAAGCCGTCGGTACTGCCCATAGCTATGGTGCGCACCACGCCGTCACCCAACTGCTGCTGAACCTCCAGCGTTAGGCCGATATCTTCTCGTTTCAAGGCATCATAGACCTTCGGCATGGATTCACGAGAGAACTCCACATCGACGACCGCACCAATTATTTGGACAATTTTTCCTTGGTTCATGTCAGTCCTTCTTTCAAGTCTTTAATCATAGTCAATCCCGTCCTCGTGCAGAGGTGCTATACGGCCGCAGCACCGGCCACGATTTCGGAGAGTTCTTTGGTGATCGCCGCTTGCCGAGTCTTGTTGTACACTAATTTGAGTTCATCAATGACGCTACCGGCGTTGTCAGTCGCCGCTTTCATCGCCACCATCCGTGAGCTTTGTTCGGATGCCATGTTTTCCGCTACTGCTTGGTAAATCAGTGTTTCAATGTAGCGTAACATCAACTCGTCGATAATGACCTTGGCGTCTGGTTCGTAAATATAATCCCAGTGGCCGTCGGGACTGCCGAGGCGGCCGCCGTGGAGTGGTAGCAGTTGCTCGATAACCGGCTCTTGCTTCATGGTGTTGATGAACCTGGTGTAGCAAATTTGCAGCGTGTCAATTTTTCCTTCGATGTAGGCATCTAGCATCACCTTAACTGGGCCGATGAGCGATTCGATGTGCGGAGTATCGCCCAGACCTGTAGTTTGGGCGACGACGTTGCCGCCTATACGCTGGAGGAATGAGACTCCTTTTGTGCCGATGGCGCAAACATCAACGTCGATTTTTTGCGCTTCGGCGGTTTGGCCATTATCCGCGCTGAGATCGGCCTGACGCCACGTCTTGATTTGGTTGACTGCCATCCGTAATACATTGATATTGAGTCCGCCGCAGAGACCTTTGTCTGAGGTGATGACGATTAATCCCGCGCGCTTAACTTCATCCCGGCAAACCAGAAATGGATGTTTATATTCGGGGAATGCGTGGCTCATATGGGCCGCCACATTGCGAATTTTCTCTGCATAGGGACGGGCGGCGCGCATTCTGTCCTGTGCGCGGCGCATTTTTGATGCCGCCACCATTTCCATCGCTTTAGTGATTTTCTGGGTGTTCTGTACGCTCTTGATTTTGGTGCGAATTTCCTTGCTGCTTGGCATTGCTTTTGCTCCGCTTAGGTTCTGCTCCGCCGGGTGGGCTTGCCCGCCGCCAAGCTTAGATTATCGTGGTTGCCTTGAATTCCTCGATCGTGGTATTCAGCGTTTTCTCCATCGCCTCATCAATATCTTGCGCGGTTTCAATTTTGTCGAGGATATCGCTGTACTTGCTTTTAATAAAGGCGTGTAGTGCGGACTCGAAGGTCAATGCTTTATTGATTTCTACGTCATCCATGTGGCCCTTGTTCACGGCGAACAACGTGATCCCCATCTCGCTGATGCGCATCGGCGAATATTGTGCTTGCTTCATTAGCTCGGTAACCATCCGGCCACGCTCCAGTTGTTTGCGGGTCGTTTTGTCCAGGTCGGAGGCAAATTGGGCAAAGGCAGCTAGCTCGCGGTATTGCGCTAATGCTAGCCGAATCCCGCCGCCCAATTTCTTGATTACCTTGGTTTGCGCGGCACCACCAACTCGGGATACGGAGAGGCCGGCGTTAATTGCGGGGCGGATGCCAGCGTTGAATAGGTCGGTTTCAAGGAAGATCTGGCCGTCGGTGATGGAAATCACATTGGTGGGAACAAACGCCGAGACGTCACCTGCCTGGGTCTCGATGATCGGTAGCGCGGTGAGTGAGCCTGTTTTGCCTTTGACAGCACCATTCGTGGCTTTTTCCACATACTCTTCGTTTACGCGCGCCGCTCGTTCCAACAGGCGAGAATGGAGGTAAAAGACATCACCCGGGTACGCTTCGCGGCCTGGTGGGCGGCGTAAGAGTAGGGATATCTGACGATAAGCCCATGCCTGCTTGGTTAGATCATCGTAAATAATGAGTGCGTCGCGCCCGGTATCACGAAAAAACTCCCCCATGGTACAACCAGAATAGGGCGCAATGTATTGCATTGCCGCCGCATCCGATGCACTGGCGCAGACGATTATGGTGTGTGCCATGGCCCCGTGTTCTTCCAGCTTGTGCACTACGTTGGCGACTGACGAGTTTTTTTGACCGATGGCGACGTAGATGCAGACGACACCGTTTCCCTTTTGGTTAATGATGGTGTCAATCGCGACAGCTGTCTTGCCTGTTTGGCGGTCGCCGATGATCAGCTCACGTTGGCCACGGCCAATGGGGACCATAGAGTCTACTGATTTGAGTCCTGTTTGTAATGGTTGGGAGACAGACTTCCGGCTAATGACGCCGGGAGCTACTTTTTCGATCGGGGAGGTGGCGCCGGTGTTAATCGGGCCCTTGCCGTCGATCGGCTGACCGAGTGCATTGACAACACGCCCGACGAGGGCTTCGCCCACCGGTACTTCTAGAATTCTTCCTGTACATTTGACCACATCTCCTTCGGTGATCTGCTCGTAGTCGCCGAGAATGACGACGCCGACGGAATCCCGTTCCAAGTTAAGTGCCATGCCGAATGTATCGCCGGGAAATTCCAGCATTTCCCCTTGCATTACATCACTTAGGCCATGGACGCGAACGATACCATCGCTCACCGAGATAACGGAACCCTGGGTGCGCACGTCGGCCTCGGTGCGCAGACTCTCGATTCTGCTTTTAATCAGGTCACTGATTTCAGATGGGTTCAACTGCATGTATGTCTCCTAACGTTTGAGCGTAGCCGCCATATTTTGCAGGCTGCCACGTACCGAGGCGTCGATATTTTTGTCGCCGACGATAATTCGAACACCGCCGATCAGTTCTGGATCCACTGCCGTTGTCGCCGTAACTTTGCGGCCAAACCGTTTCTCTAGCACCGCAACCAATTCTGTTGTTTGGGACGAGGTCAACGGATAGGCTGACTCAATCTCAGCCTCGACTACGCCCTCATTTTCCGCGCACAGGTGTATATAAAACGTGTAAATTTGAGACAGCAGGAGTATTCGGTGATTGTCCAGCAATGTGTGTACCAGGTTTTTTCCTTCGTCACTCAGGGTGTTCCCGCAGAGGTCGAGAAGTAGCGTGTAAATTTGGTCAGTGGTAACGTTGGGGTCATCAACTAATGGACGTATTTGTGGGTTCGTTACCACGCCCACCAAATCACAGAGCGTTTGCGACCATTCGGCGGTGTTTCCCTCTTCTCGCGCCAGCCGGTAAATGGCTTCTGCATAGGGGCGGGCGACCGTGATTGCTTCAGCCATCGTTACAATTCACCTTTTATTTTTTCCAGCAGGGCCGCATGAGCATTGGCATCGATTTCCTTGCGTAGGATTTGCTCTGCGCCAGCCACAGCCAGCTCTGCGACATGTTGCCGGAGCGTTTCCTTGGCGCGGTTGGCTTCCTGGTGTATCTCCGCTTGCGCTCCCGCAATAATACGGTCGGCTTCTATCTTGGCACTGCGCTTAGCATCCTCAATGATCTGTGCGCTACGCTTTTCTCCTTGCGCGATGATTTCGGCGGTCTTTTGTTTGGCGTCGTGGAGCACCTCTGATGACCGTTTGGCGGCCAATTCGAGCTCATGCTTGCCGCGTTCGCCAGCCGCGAGCCCGTCGGCGATTCGTTGGGAGCGAGTATTCATCATGGCGGTGATCGGGCCCCCGACGTACTTCATGACAAACCAGACCAAGAACCAAAAGGTGATGAGCTGGCCGATAATAGTCGCGTTAACGTTCATTAATCCTCCGGTCGTCGTTCGCCAGCTTAGCCGACAAGTCCGGCGGGGACGAACGGGTTGGCGAATACAAACCACATGGCGAGCCCGAGCACAATCATGGGAAACGCTTCCATCAGACCGCCAAAGAAGAACATGTTCTTCATGAGTTCTGGTTTCATCTCTGGTTGGCGTGCGATGCCTTCAAGTGTTTTGGCGCAAATCAATCCCCATCCTAGTGCGGAACCCAGACCAGCGGCAGCCAGCATGATGCCCACGCCGAGCGCCGTCATTCCGTGCAGGTTTACCAGTAAAGCAATGCTGTTGTTCATGTTGACTCCTAGCGGGATGTTAAGTTTAAACGGTAATCGAGTCTTTAGTGATCCTCGTGCGCCAGCGATAAGTAGACGATGGTCAGGATCATAAAGATAAATGCTTGCAACGGAACAATCATAATATGAAAAATCGCCCACGGCCCACCCAAAAGTGGTTGCGCCCAAACTGGCAGCAGAGCAATCAGAAAGAAGATTAACTCTGCTGCGTACATGTTACCGAAAAGCCGCATGGCAAGCGAAATTGGTTTAGCCAGTTCTTCTACGACTTTCATGATGATGTTAATAGGCATCAGGTATTTGCCGAATGGCAGGTAAAGGAATTCTTTGCCAAATCCGATAAAGCCTTTAACTTTAATACTGTAATAGATGATCAAGAAGAATACCGAGATCGCCATCGCGAACGTGGTGTTGAGGTCGTTCGTCGGCACGATTTTGAGCTGAATCGGTACGCCAAACAGGTTGCCGACAAACTCGAATAGATCCACCGGTAGCAGATCCAGGGCATTCATTAAGAATACCCACAAAAAAATCGTCAGGCCTAGCGGTGCAATAAGCTGGTTGTTGCCATGGAAACTTTCTTTGACTTGATTATCGACAAATTCGATGAGCGATTCCATGAGGGATTGAAGACCCGTCGGCGCTTCCGAAGAAAGGTGGGCAACGACGCGTCGACCGATATAGGCAATCAGCAGCGCGGTCAGCGCACCAAACAGTAGTGTGTCGAGATTTAAGCTCCAGAAGCCGTGCCCAATCGCCCAATGGTGCAGGTGATGTTGGATGTATTGGGCTGGGG
>VAOX01034319.1_pt1 | contig 10245 bp, 8 predicted proteins | sample 3393891 | NCBI WGS metagenome assembly VAOX01 (sample SAMN08290429, study PRJNA428436) | hydrothermal vent metagenome | isolation source: Deep-sea hydrothermal vent chimney | place: Indian Ocean: Southwest Indian Ridge | depth 2822 m m | reverse complement strand
GCCATTTTTATTAACGAGATCAGTATCAAGGCAACCATTGGCGATAAGTCGAACCCGCCTGCAGTGGGCACTCGCTTCTGAATGGGGGCCATAATTGGATGAATGAGTTGGTTGATTAATCCTAGTACCGGATTGTAACTTCCACCAGGCTGAATCCAGCTAACAATCACCATAATAAGAATCGAAAATAAATATATATTCAGTAATAAATTAAATAAGCCAAAAGGAGTTTCGACTAAATTACGTAAAAGTTGTAACTCGGCATCGCTTACCATATTTAATAAACTTAACATTAAATATTGTAATACCAGTAATAGTGCAATAGCGGGCAGGTCGACAGATCGGTATCCTGGGACAAACTTACGAAATGGAGTTATCATCGGGTTGGTTAGGCGGTAAATACCCTGCGACAGTGGGTTGCGGAAATCAGCCCTCACTGCTTGCAGTAAATACCTCAACATAACAATTAAAATTAAAATGCCGAATATAACGTGAATTAGTAGTGCACCAGCTTGTGAAAAGTAACCCATTATTCCCCCAGTTTATCGGCTAATTCTATTGATCGTTGTTTTGCCGCTTGTAACGCAGATTCAAACAATTTTACTAGTCCACCTGATTGTAGCACTTCCAGGGCGCGTTCTGTGGTGCCACCAGGCGATGTCACTTGTTGACGTAACACCTCAACGGGTTCTGAGCTTTCAAGGGCCATTTTGGCCGCTCCAAAGGTGGTTTCAATCGCAAGTAAGCGAGCATCACTTTCATTCAGGCCAAGTACAACGCCAGATTTTTGCAGGGCTTCGATCACTAGAAATATATAGGCGGGCCCACTGCCAGAGAGTGCAGTGACTGAATCGAGCATAGATTCATCGTTAAGCCATATAGTAACGCCTACGGAGCGTAGTATATTTTCTGCGAGGTTTTTCTGTGATTCGTTGACATCTGTATTTGCAAATAAACCGCTCACACCACTGCTAACCATTGCGGGCGTATTAGGCATGCAGCGCACGATTGCACTATTGCCGCCAAGCCAGCGATTAATATCCGTTTCTCTAATTCCAGCGGCAATTGACACTACTAACGGTTGTTGTTGCTGAACTTGTGACGCTATAGCGGTACAAACTTCTTTAAGGACTTGTGGCTTTACTGCTAACACCACTATATCGGCAGCACTGCAAGCAATAGAATTACTATCGGTGGAGTGTACTGCATAACGGCTGACTATTTGTTCTCGCCGTTCTTTGTTGGGATCGGAGATTGTTATTTGTTCGCAGGGCCAGCCATCGTTAAGCAGGCCTCCGATGAGGCTTGTTGCCATATTGCCGGCACCAATAAAACTAATAACAGGTTTATTGGGTTGTTTTTCGTGACTCATTTTATTCCTTATATAGTCAGGTCTCTTGTCATGATTAATACTACAAGATTAATCATGACTATTGGTAGGAGATTATTTTAGCACGATATTTAACAGTAGGCTTTGATGAAAGTGGTGTCGTGCTCGGACCCGGACCTCTTTTTAACCTTTGGTGGTTGTTTTAATTATTGTCGCATTGAATCCTGAGTGTTAACGATATTGTTCAACCTAATAATAAAAACCTCTCAAAAGAAAATCATCGTTCATTTATGCGGGCTGTCGTTTACCAAAAATTGCAGTCCCTATGCGCACTATTGTTGATCCGGCCGCGATCGCGGCTTCATAGTCACTGCTTGTCCCCATTGAAAGGGTGTCGATATGTTCACTTGATTGTTTGAGTTGACTAAATAATTTACTGAGTATCTCACATTGTTCTAGTTGTTTTGCAAACTCAGAGGCAGGGGCAGGTAAGCCCATAATACCACGCAAACGTAAATTGGGAAGTTGCCTGATTTCGTTTGTAAGAGATAAGAGCTGATGCTGCAATACTCCTGATTTTGAACTTTCACGGCTGACATTGACTTGAATTAGTACGTTAAGGGGAGCTAAATGTGAGGGGCGGTGTTCATTTAAGCGGGTCGCTATTTTTAGGCGTTCAACACTGTGCACCCAGTCAAAATGTTCTGCGATAAGTCGAGTTTTATTAGATTGTATTGACCCGATAAAATGCCAAATAAGTTTAGTGTTACGCAGTAATGCTTGTTTTTCCAGAGCTTCTTGTAAATAGTTTTCACCAAATTCCCGTTGACCCTGAGCAATAACAGTTTCGAGTTCGGCAGCGCTGCGAGTTTTACTTACGGCTAGAAGCATGACTGTATCTGAATGACGTTTCCACTGTTGCTCGGCATGTTGAATTTGTTGCCGCACAGCTTGTAAGTTGGAAACGGAGCTTGTCATGTTAATTCTCAATATACTCTTGGCTTAAATTAATAATTATATCGGTTAATTTGAGATATATCCTTAAATCCATCGGGTTAAAATCACTATTTTGACGAAAAAGGAAAGATAAGCTTAAAGCTATTCGTAAAAAGAACGACAACATGTATTGATAGTCTGAAATAACGATAAGAGGAGATTCAATGGATATTGCCGAACTTCTAGCATTTGCTGTAAAAAACAACGCATCCGATTTGCATTTGTCCGCAGGGCTGCCGCCTATGATCCGGGTAGACGGTGATATACGTCGTATTAATGTCCCTGCAATGGACCATAAAATGGTGCATTCACTAGTCTACGATATTATGAATGATAAGCAGCGTAAAGATTACGAAGAGTTTTTAGAGAATGATTTTTCGTTTGAAATTCCGGGTCTGGCACGTTTTCGTGTCAATGCCTTTAATCATAATCGCGGTGCAGGTGCAGTATTTAGAACCATTCCATCGAATATCCTTACACTCGAAGATTTAGGTTGTCCCAAAATATTTGAAGATTTGGCAGACACTCCTCGTGGTTTGGTGTTAGTGACCGGGCCTACCGGCTCAGGTAAGTCCACTACATTGGCTGCGATGGTAAACCATCGCAATGAAAATGATTTTGCACACATTTTAACGATTGAAGATCCGATAGAATTTGTTCATCAAAGTAAAAAATGTCTGGTTAACCAACGCGAAGTTCATCGCGATACTTTGGGTTTTAGTGAAGCCTTGCGGTCAGCTTTACGTGAAGATCCTGATGTGATTTTGGTGGGAGAATTACGAGATCTTGAAACTATTCGTCTCGCAATGAGTGCCGCTGAAACTGGGCATTTAGTATTTGGTACTTTGCATACCAGTTCAGCGGCTAAAACGATAGACCGTGTGATTGATGTATTCCCTGAAGGTGAAAAGTCTATGATTCGTTCAATGTTATCAACGTCTTTAAGGGCGGTGATCGCACAAACCTTGATGAAGAAAAATGGTGGTGGGCGTACAGCCGCCTGGGAAATTATGATTGGGACTCCAGCAATTAATAACCTGATTAAGGAAGACAAGATTGCTCAAATGTATTCAGCAATACAAACCGGGCAGAGTATTGGTATGCAGACTCTTGACCAGCATTTGACTCAACTGGTGGGCAAGGGAGTGGTGTCGAAAGCAGAGGCTAGAATTAAGGCTAAGCATCCCGAGTCATTCAAATAAGCTAAGGGTTCTCGGATTAGGTCTGGTTGATGAGTTTTATGAACAGTAAGATCATAATCATGACTTAATTCAAGTCACTCCCAATATCATTTTGGAGTAGTAATGGATTTTTCATCGTTGTTAAAATTGATGGTTTCAAAAAAAGCCTCTGATCTTTTTATCACGGCGGGGGTTGCGCCATCCTTAAAAGTGAATGGCAGTTTGCAGGCGGTAACCCAGTCTACATTAACCCCTGACCAGGCTCAATCCATGGTTTACAGTGTCATGAATGAGAAGCAACGTACGGAATTTGACGAGTTTAATGAATGTAATTTTGCCATTAGCTCTAGCGGAGTAGGTCGTTTTCGAGTCAGTGCATTTCGTCAGAGAAATTACGCTGGAATGGTGTTGCGTCGAATTGAATCGGTTATTCCCGAAATCGATGACTTGAGTTTACCTCCTATCGTAAAAAATCTAGCCATGACCAAGCGAGGGCTAGTGGTTTTTGTCGGAGCAACAGGCACAGGAAAGTCGACCTCACTGGCATCGATGGTGGGCTTTCGCAATCAAAATAGCAGTGGCCATATTATTACTATCGAAGATCCTATTGAATTTATGCATCAACATGCAGGGTGCATTGTCACTCAGCGGGAAGTGGGTATTGATACCGATAGTTTTGAAGTGGCATTAAAAAACACTTTACGGCAAGCGCCGGATGTAATCTTGATTGGTGAAATACGTTCACGTGAAACAATGGACTATGCGATGGCCTTCGCTGAAACCGGGCATCTCTGCCTGGCTACCTTGCATGCGAATAATGCTAACCAGGCGCTTGACCGTATAATAAACTTTTTTCCTGAAGACCGGCGTGATCAGTTGTTTATGGATCTCTCTTTAAATCTCAAAGCGTTGGTGGCACAGCAGTTAATTCCAACACCTGATGGCAAGGATCGTAGAGCTTGTATTGAAGTGCTGATCAATACACCGTTAGCGGCTGATATTATTCGCAAAGGTGAAGTGCATAAACTGAAAGAGCTGATGAAGCGTTCGTCGAATCAGGGTATGCAAACCTTTGACCAAGCCTTGTATGAGTTGTTTTGCCAAAATGAAATCACACAAGAAGATGCGATTCATTATGCAGATTCTGCCAATGAAGTGAGATTAATGATTAAGCTTGGGGATGCTGATCCCAATAAGTTCGACAGTGCCATGTCGGGGGTTAATCTAGTCGACAAACAAGATGTTATATAAAAACAGCCATATGTCTCTGCTATTCATATTATGGTGTCGATTTAAAGTTTATTTTATAAGACCTTGCCTTGCTGCGTCCTTGGTTGGCCAAGCTTTCTGGACAGGTGCATCAATAACCATTAAAATATATGATAATAGGTTATCCTTTAGCGGTAATTTCATACTATAAATGGGGTAATCGTATCGTGTAAATTGTAATGGATACTGATATTCTTTCAGAGAGAATGTTATGACAAATTTGAATAAGCCCGATCCCTTTTTTATCGCAGACCACAAGGCGATTGATTTTTTAAACTCGATCGCCACACCTTCAACCATAGAGTATGACTGGCTTGATGATGGACAGAGTCTATTAACGTGGTTGTCACATGCTGACTTAATACCAGAATCAACTTTTGAAGAGTTTAGTCTGTCTGGGTATAAGCTTGAAATCGACGCAATTGCTTGTAAGGCAAGAGGGTTGCGTGAAAGATTACGTGTTTTTGTTGCCCGGCATGCGGGAAATTCACTTGAGCCTTCTGTGTTGCAAGAAATTTCTTTTGTGAACGAAGTTTTGTCGTCTGATAATACTTATGTGCAAATCGAGTTAGCCAGTGAAGAGGTAATAGCGTCGGGTGTTTCTCCATTAGTGCTTAAGTCAAAGCGTCGATGGCTAGCACCTGAATCATTGTTATTGCCACTAGTAGAGTTAATCGCTGAACTGGTGAGTCAGGTTAATTTTACTTTGATTAAGAATTGTGAAGGGCCTCCCTGTACTTTGTGGTTTTACGACGTCAGTAAAAATCACGCGCGACGTTGGTGTACGATGTCAGTGTGTGGGAATAGAGCGAAGGCCGCAATACATCGCGCAAAAAAACGGGCAGAAAAGAAATTATAGTGGTTGAGTTTAGATAGAAAAGTAATCTCAGGTTAATGAGATCACTACACTTATGACGCTTGCTGTGTGCGACTCAAATAACGCTGCTCGATTAACATGACGCGTCGTTGCATTTCCTCACTCCAGAATCCAATGTCTTTCATGACCATTAAATTTTGCATGGCGCTGTCGCCCGTATAATAAGAAGACCAATGACGTAATTTTTCGTCCGCTTCCATAATAGAGCTAAGTAACCATTCGGCGCTTCGTTGCCCAGGATTAACGGTATCGTAATGGGCTGTGGCCGCTAATAAAGGTTTGTCGATTTCCACTGTTCGTGTTTCATTAAAAATCTTCGCCGCTATTTGAGTTGCTTCAAGTGCTTCTCGCCTTTCACCAAAATCCGCCGCAGTTCGTGCATAAGTCGATAAATCTGAATACGAAGGCTTGTTGTCTGCTGATTCACGCGCAGTAACATAGGCAGTTTGCAGTGCCTTGTAACGAGTGAGCGCAGCTAATTTCGTATCCTGAGCCATCATATAGAAAGCCAGTATATTGTTTACTTGCTCGAGATCTGAATCATGAAGTGTAGACCAGCTGTCAGCTAAAGAGGCCGCCACTGGCGAGGTATGGTAATAGGTCGCTAAGTAGTCCTTGATATTGTTTGGCATTTCGCACACGGCTGAAAGGTCTCTAATGAGTAAACCTTGCTTTTCAAGTTGCAGCGCACGTTCTGCGTTACAAGCAAATAGATTTAATAAAAAGTTTTCTTTCTTTTGCTCTTTTTCTAACGGGATCAAAACATTAAGGCCTTTAATTAATCGATAGCTGGAATAGCCAACTGCATCAAAAGCCTCTCTTAACGTTTCGTTGACTTGGCCTGCATGTACGCGTTCATACATCACTAACGGTGAGTACTTCTCAAAAAATTGCTTGCCGCCCTCAATGATTTTTACTTCTTCGCCTTCTGCATCCAGTTTAATAAAATCGATGGATTTGCTTTTAATGGAATCAAAAAAATCATCCAATGTGCGCAAAGTAACCTCTTCAATTGTGCCGTCAGAATTGCTTGAGTCATCGTTGTTGTCGGCAATTTGATTAAATTCGGGATTTTGGTTGAGGCTGAAGTTCGCCTTTCCACAACGGTCAGACAAAGCACAGGGTACGAGTTCGACATTATTAGCAAGATTGAGCTGCTTACTGTATTGAAGGTGTGTCATTACCTTGCTAGTCGGTTCAAATGCCCATATTTTACCCAGTCCACTGGATTGTTTGGCGAGTGTGTAAGTATAAATACCGTAGTTCGCACCGATATCGATAGCATTCATCCCGGGTGTAAAAAACTCGCGCACGAAATCTATTTCATCTTCAAACCAGTCTTGTTGTTCCAGTAGAACGTATGGAGTGAGTAACTCGATTGAGTCAGGGGCTGAAATTTTAACCCCGGACTTTAATTGATAGGTACGGGGGTTTAGAGATTGTACTCGTGCTACAGGAACTCCAGCGCTGGGTGTTTTTGAATCACTCTCTAATGATGTGTTCGCAACAATAGACTTTTTTATCGCGCCGCAGCAGCGTTTAAATTTTTTACCGCTACCGCAAGGGCAGGGTTGATTTCTTGATGTGGCCATAATCTTCTCTTGAATTGAGCTGAAATATGCTGATATTGTAACTACATGATAAAGCGGGTTATTATACGGCAATCAAGCGGTGGATAAAAGCACCCCATTGAGAATAACTTGCTCTGATTGCCAATTTATCAGTTTGACACTAATATTCAATGGTAAGACAGATTTCTCGGGATGAATTTAGCCGTTTAGGTCGTTCCTGTTTTGAGGAATATGAATGACTTTAGTAAAAGTGGTTTTGTCTTTTTCTTGTCAGAACTATAGATCGCTATTAATCATACACTTAAGGCCTATACCGCACTAACACAAAGGAATACTATGTCTAAACACCTGTGGTCTGGAATGGATCGAATACTGTGGACGTTGAGTCTAACAATATCATTGCTAATATTATTGGCAGTATCATCTAGGGTAGATGCCGCGTCTTGCAATAAATACTATCGGGTGTCAGCAGGGGTCCTTAAACACTACACCAATAAAAAAACGGGGAAGCCAGATATACGTATAGGAAAGTATACCAAGCGCATTCCACTGTTTCGAAAAGCAAAGTTAAATCCCTATTATTTTGGCGCTGTTATTCGGCCTCGCCATCGTAGGCCATACACTATTGCAGTGACTTACGAAGTGCCTTATAAAAATAAAATAAATAAAGCCTATTTTAAATCAGTCACTGTAAAAGGAAAACGCCTGATACTGAGGGAGAAGGCCGTTACAGTAACAGGAAAGGGGGCGGTACGAATGCGCCTTTCAGAGGGCGATCAACCTGGAATATACAAGGCGAGAATAAAAGTGAATAATCGTTATTGTCGCACGGTCGCTTTTAGGGTGTATAAGCATAAAGCCAGAAGTAAAACTCGTAAAAAGCGAAGCAAAAAGCGGGCTAAAAAGTAACCTCTGGAGGGCTGCAAATTAAAACTGCGCCTTCTAAAGAACTCTTTTAAGGGACTGTGATTGATATTCCCGTAGGCACATTGATATATTTTAATGAGCCCATCGCGTTAACAACCCGTCCAGTGCGGGTAATGTTCGTTAAGCTCGAGTTAAGTGTGCCACCATTTTTTATGGCGTTAACCGTTTCGATATCTTGATAGCCTGGATTCCAGGCCATCATCATTGCAGCAAGACCTGCGACATGAGGGGCCGCTTGAGAGGTGCCTGAAAAGTTTAGATAGGAATCCGCATTCACCTGACTGGTTTCAATTCTAAGCCCATAAATGGCGACCCCACCCCCGGTGACAGTACTGTCCGTTTTTAACTGAAATCCAATCGTGCAAGTACTGGTGTAACAGCCAGTTAAATTAATAGCATTCGATTCTGCAGTAGTTCCCCCGTTAGGTGATGTCCCAGTGTGACTTCTAATTAAGGTGCCGGCACTAAAGGGGTCGCCTCCTGACGCTTTACTATTGACAAATATCTTATCGGCTTCTGCCTGGGTGTTATAAACGATGCTGTAAACCAGCCGGGCTCTGTTTGCCGTACTTAAATCAAAATTCTTATAGACAATATCATTAACATTATTTGCATAAGATCCTGCATTGTTACAAAAGCCTAGAGGGTTGAGTAGCATGTTAGTGAATGTAGGCAAGCTGCATTGTGTTTCCAGCCAGGCACCGGATAAAGTCCAGCCTGTCATTGCATCTAAAATCCAGGCGCCTGGAGTGGTATTATAAATTGACACACCCGGCGCACCCACATCCACTGTGTTTGCGCCACTATTCGAAAATGAAGCGAGTGAAAAGTATTGATCCATGGCTGCGACGCAAACGACATTGGCATGAGTTGCTGAATAGTTGCAAGGGTAGAGTGGTGAGTTATCATTATTACTGCCGTTATTGCCTGCCGCAGTAATGACGACCACTTTATTGCTTCGGGCATAGTTCATAGCATCATTCATTGCAGAGGTAGTGCCGTTCGCACCGAGGCTCATATTGATCACTTTTGCTCCGCTATCGACAGCGTGTATGATTGCTGCTGCAACATTGGCAAGGGTGCCGATGCCTGTTTCATCAAGAACACGTAAAGGCAGTATTTTTATTTGCCAACAAATACCGCTGGTCCCAATGTTATTATTGCCGCGAGCACCGATAATGCCCGAGACATTAGTGCCGTGTGATTCATTTCCCGCATCAGGGTAGGGGTCGTTATCGTTATCAACAAAATCCCACCTATTGGCGGTGACCATATTGGCGGCCAGATCTCGATGAGTATAATTGATTCCTGTATCAATGACGGCGACAGTGACTGAACTGCAGTCAGTAATATAGTTCCACGTCTGCTCAACATTAATGTCGGCATTAGTGGTACCTTCCGGGCCGTTAACAGTGATTCCCGGATTTCGTAAACCCCATTGTTGACCGTAAAAAGTATCATTCGGAATGGCCAAACTATAGACGTAATAATTATAATCCACAGAAGCCACATTAGGGTCAGAACGAAAACGGGCCATCGCTAAATCAAGCGATTGTCCTTGCGCGAGTGTGACGACTTTAAAATTTTTAGTTTTACCAAAACTACTGCGGACGCCAGAGGCATACTGACCGATAGTGAGGGAGCTTGTACGAGTACTGACCGAGTTTTTAAAACTTACTATCAGCTCTGTTTCTTTATAAATTTTTCGTCCCAGGCTATCGCGATTGGCTCTGAGGTTTTGTTGTTGCGCATAGGGGCTGATGTTGGGTGCATAGATTGTTTTGTGATCTATCGAGGGTCCGCCAGCGAAAGCATTCATACTCAAGTCTATCGAGAGCACAAGCAAGAATAGGCAATGAATTCGTAATTCAGAATAAGGGACCTTTAGGCAATTTAACATAGTTGAATTCTCATCTTTACGGAAGCGTAAAAGGAACGTTGACTGAAATTTGTGGTGAGGCTTTACTGGCGGTATTAGCCACTGGAAACGAAGTATAGGCGGCTACCCTGACGTAATAAGTGCCAGAGGATAGTGTATATACCTGCGATACAGGGGCTTGCGCTCCCGATATCCATGGGACATTGATTGTCGTG
>VAOX01064670.1_pt1 | contig 10248 bp, 6 predicted proteins | sample 3393891 | NCBI WGS metagenome assembly VAOX01 (sample SAMN08290429, study PRJNA428436) | hydrothermal vent metagenome | isolation source: Deep-sea hydrothermal vent chimney | place: Indian Ocean: Southwest Indian Ridge | depth 2822 m m | reverse complement strand
GAATAGTCGTGTTATAAATATAATCAGCCCTGACACAATGGCCGCTAACGTAATTTCTACTTCAAAGTACAATAACCCGATAAAAAATAATGAGCCAAGCCACGATACTGTGGCATACAGTGGGCTAAGAAATACGACAGGGGTTTCATTACACAACACATCACGGCAAATACCGCCTAAGGTGCCGGTCATAACACCCATGAAACTAGCGATAAGTGGTGGAGCACCGACCATGAGTGCTACTAATGTTCCTGCAATACCAAATGTTGCTAAACCAGCGGCATCGGCAATCAAAAAATATTTTGGTGATACTACGAATAATCGTGCGGTAATAAATGCGATGACGGCGCTAGCTAGCGATGCAATAAAAAAAATTTGATCTTGAATCCAAAATACATCTCTACTCAGCAACATATCGCGTAAAGAACCACCGCCTAAGCCCGTTGCTATGGCAATAATAATGACACCAAATAAATCAAACTGTTTAAAACCGGCTTTGAGGACTCCTGAAGTAGAGGAAACAATGACGGCGAGTAATGTAATCCAGTATAGTGTTTCTAGAAGTATGGGGGTCGGATCTAAAATCATAACAGTTATAAATAAGCACTATGTTGTATTATTTTATAGGGTTTATCTGCAGATTAGCTTACTTTAAAAGCTATTACCAATTCATTTAAGATGATCGTGGGGTTTAAAGTTATTATGTTGTTGCTGTGGTAACTTAACTTTATTTATTCGGAGTCTTTGCTATAGGGGTATTTTGTATGACCATATCGAATGGCGAGAATTGATACCGCCAATATTAATACCGCAGCGGATATACCGAGCATTCTTAAGGTATCTAAGTTTTTCATATCAAGAATCATATAACGTGCCAGTGCCACAATGGCAATATAAAGTGGCATACGGATTGGTAGTTTGCCTGACTTCAGGTAGATTCCTATCATGGCTAAAACTTCAAGGTAGATAAAAAGTAATAATAGATCGGCTAATGTCACCGTCAAGGCTTTGATCATTGCCGCAATTTCAAAGCCCATGGCAACCACGGTTGCTATTGCAATCACAAATAATCCGACATCTTCAGCGACGACTAATGCTTTATATCCCAATTTTTTTAATTGACTCATTTAATTTGTCCAGATTAGCGTGTTTAAAGTAACGGTGTATGTTGGTAAAGTTAACTATTTTTTAACGTCATTACAGGAAATAACCGTAACCGACTGCATCACAATATTGTTGATTGGTACGTCTTTCTCGAAGGGAGCTTTTGCGCTTGTTGGGACTTGACTGATAGTATCAACAATATTCATGCCCGTGACAACCTGACCAAAAACGGCATAACCCCAACCTCTTGTTGTTTTTGCAGTGTGATTCAGAAAAGGATTATTAACGGTATTAATAAAAAATTGCGATGTGGCCGATTGAGGCTCACCTGTTCGTGCTGCAGCAATCGAGCCTCGAACATTTGATAAACCATTATTAGCTTCATTCGGTATTGTATCATTCGTTGTTTTTTTGTTTAAAGCTGCATCAAAGCCGCCGCCTTGAATCATAAAACCGTTGATAACACGGTGAAATAGCGTGCCATCATAAAATCCAGCCAGGACGTAGATTAAATAATTTTCGACTGTTTTAGGTGCCTTGATTTTATCGAGCGCCAACACAATAGTACCTTTAGTGGTTTTTAACGATACACACTCGAAATTACCCGATGTTAGGTCAATTACCGGTAGTGTTGCGTTAGTATTGTCAGATACACCTCTACCACCACCGCAAGCGCTTAGTAATAATAGGGATAGCAGTACTGACGTATTTTTTCTATTCATTGCTACTTCCTGATTTATTGTTTTTTAAAGGGGGGGAACGTAGACCTTAAAATCATGACTATTATACTCGATAAATGCAGTATTTATTATGCAGAAATTATCCATAATTTAACAGATAATTATTCTTAAGTTGGTGGTTGCGCTATGAATTAAACGCAAAGCTAGTATGAACCGCTATCCCGATAATATTCTGTGCTTGAAAAATACCCGTTTGCCATATCCCATGCTAGAATATGGCTTACATATATATAAGGTATAAATAGGCATGGCAAAGTCATTTAGTGAACTGTTAGAAGAACGAATTTTGGTCCTCGATGGTGCAATGGGCACCATGATTCAAAGCTATGAATTAGACGAGGCCGGTTATCGGGCTGAACGCTTTGCAGATTGGCAAAGTGATGTAAAGGGTAATAACGAATTACTCAACTTAACCCATCCCGAAATTATTAAGGCCATTCATCTGGCCTATCTTGATGCTGACTGCGATATTGTTGAGACCAATACCTTTAATGCCAATTATTACGGTCTTGCCGATTATAATATGCAGGATTTTGCGTACGAGATAAATGTCGAAGCGGCCAAAATAGCGACGCAAGCCTGTGCTGAGCGCACGACGGACGAAAAACCGCGATTTGTAGCCGGGGTTTTAGGGCCTATGCCGGTGACGGCGTCAATGTCAAAAGACGTGAACGATCCGGGCGCGCGTGATGTGACATTTGATGATCTACGTGTGGCGTATACTGATTCTATTCGAGGTTTAGTTGACGGTGGTGTTGACTTTATTATGGTCGAAACCATATTCGATACATTAAATGCCAAAGCAGCCATCTTTGCGCTTGAAGAATTTTTTGAAGAACATAATGTCAAATATCCAGTGATGATATCCGGAACCATTACCGATGCCAGTGGCAGAATCTTAACCGGACAAACCCCTGAAGCGTTTTATAACTCACTGCGTCATGTTAATCCTATTAGCTTTGGCTTTAACTGTGCTTTAGGTGCAGAAGAATTACGGCCACATGTGGATGAGTTATCCAAAATTGCCAATTGTTATATTAACATGCACCCCAATGCGGGTTTACCCAATGCCTTTGGTGGTTTTGATGAAACCCCTGAAATGCTCGCCAAAGAATTAGGCGACTGGGCAAAAAGTGGTTACTTAAATGTTGTTGGTGGTTGTTGCGGCACGACTCCGGCACACATTCAAGCCGTCGCCGACGAGGTAAAAAAATACCCTCCGCGTAAAATTCCAAACGTTAAAACCGAATGCCGGTTAAGTGGCTTGGAAGCTTTTAATATTAATGCCGACTCATTATTTGTGAATGTTGGTGAACGAACTAATGTTACCGGTTCTGCAAAGTTTAAACGCCTGATTTTAGAAGAAGAGTTTGACGAAGCCTTGAGTGTCGCTCGAGAGCAAGTAGATAACGGCGCACAAGTTATTGACATCAACATGGATGAAGGCATGCTTGATGGTGAAGAAGCAATGGTGAAATTTTTAAACTTAATTGCAAGTGAACCGGATATCGCACGGGTTCCAGTGATGATTGATTCTTCCAAGTGGAGCATCATTGAAGCGGGCTTAAAATGCATACAAGGTAAAGGCATCGTAAACTCCATTAGTTTAAAAGAAGGTGAAGATAATTTTATACACCAAGCTACGTTATGCAAACGCTATGGTGCCGCCATTATTGTTATGGCGTTTGATGAAACCGGACAAGCTGATACCAAACAACGAAAAATAGAAATTTGTTCTCGTGCTTATAAAATTTTAACGGAGCAAATCAACTTTCCACCTGAAGACATTATTTTTGATCCGAATATTTTTGCTATTGCCACCGGTATTGAAGAACATAATAATTACGGTGTGGATTTTATTGAAGCAACCCGCGAGATACGAAAAAATTTACCCTATGCCATGATCAGTGGCGGGGTATCCAATGTTTCATTTTCTTTTCGGGGCAACAACCCACTACGTGAAGCAATTCATGCAGTATTTTTATACCACGCGATTCAAGCCGGAATGGACATGGGTATTGTTAATGCCGGTCAGTTAGCTGTGTATGATGACCTGCCTGAAGAATTACGCGAGCATGTGGAAGACGTGGTATTAAACCGCCGTGACGATAGCACCGAACGCTTACTCGATATTGCGGATAAATACCGTGGTGATGGTGCGGGGGGCAAAAAAGAAGAAACCCTTGAATGGCGTGAATTACCCGTTGTTAAACGTATTGAACATGCCATGGTAAAAGGGGTTGATACTTTTATTATTGAAGATACCGAAGAAGCGCGAAACCAGTTTGCTCAACCTATTGAAGTTATCGAAGGACCTTTGATGGATGGCATGAACGTGGTGGGTGATTTATTTGGCGAAGGTAAAATGTTTTTACCGCAAGTGGTTAAATCGGCGCGGGTCATGAAAAAAGCCGTCGCGTATTTATTGCCGTATATTGAAGACGGTAAAAGCGCGGCGATGAAGTCGAATGGTAAAATTCTAATGGCTACCGTTAAAGGTGACGTTCACGACATTGGCAAAAATATTGTTGGCGTGGTTCTGCAATGCAACAATTTTGAAGTACTCGATATTGGGGTGATGGTTCCAGCGAATAAAATATTAGATACCGCAATTAAAGAAGGTTGCGATATTATCGGTTTGAGTGGCCTTATCACACCATCACTTGATGAAATGGTACACATGGCCAAAGAAATGGAACGACTTGATTTTGATATTCCATTATTAATCGGTGGTGCTACAACCTCAAAAGCGCATACTGCCGTTAAAATAGAACAAAATTATCATGGTCCGACCATTCATGTTAAAGATGCTTCACGTGCAGTGGGTGTCGCACAAAACTTGGTTAGTGTTGATAAGAAAGAAAGCTATATTGCTGGTATTCGAGAAGAATATGAAAAGACGCGTGTAGCGTACGCTGGTCGTCGCGCTAAAATTAACTGGCTTAAGCTTGAAGCTGCACGGAACAATAAATTCAAAATTGATTGGTCCAACTGCACTCCAGCCGTACCACGACAACTAGGATTGCAAATTTTTGATGATATGCCGTTGGAATATTTAGTACCGTATATCGATTGGACGCCGTTCTTCCATACTTGGGAACTTAAAATGAGTTATCCAAAAATATTTGACGATAAAAAAATTGGCGAAGAAGCGACTAAGTTGTTTAAAGATGCGCAAGACATGTTGCACACGATAATAAAAGAAAAGTGGTTAACTGCGCGTTCAATCACCGGATTTTTTCCTGCTAATAGTACCGATACCGATGACATTATTGTGTATCAAGATGAATCGCGTGAGAAGGAACGTGTAACATTACACCATCTGCGACAACAAACTATTCGCCCACCCGGTAAACCGAATCGATGTCTGAGTGATTTTGTTGCACCTGTCGATAGTGGTAAAAAAGACTACATTGGTGCTTTTGTTGTAACGGTTGGTATCGGCATTGATGATCACGTAGCGCGATTTGAAAAAGATCATGATGACTATAACTCGATCATGTTAAAAGCATTAGCCGATAGATTAGCTGAAGCTTTTGCTGAACACATGCACGACCGAGTGCGTCATTTGGATTTCTGTACTGAGGCTGAAAATTGGTCACCGCGTAATGGTTTAACCAATAAAAACTTTGATCCTAAAAAATTACTGACTGAAGAGTATCCCGGAATCCGACCTGCACCGGGTTATCCTGCGTGTCCGGATCATACTGAAAAATCCAAGTTGTGGACATTACTCGACGCAGAAAATAATATTGGTGTCGAGTTAACCGAGAGTATGGCCATGTTCCCAACCGCATCGGTGAGTGGTTGGTATTTCTCAAATCCAGAATCGAGTTATTTTGGTGTTGGTCAAGTTAATAAAGATCAAGTTGAAGATTATAGCGAGCGCAAAAAAATGAGCTTGTCTGATACAGAACGGTGGTTATCCCCCATAATGGGTTACGATCCAGAATAAGATATAAGGTAGTATTAAATGACAAAAAAATGGAATGTGTATTTATCCGGTGAAATTCATTCAGACTGGCGTGAGCGAATTCAATCGGGTATTTCAGAACACAAATTAAATGTTGAATGTTTTTCGCCTATTACGGATCATGCGAAAAGCGATGATGTTGGTGTGACAATTTTAGGTGCTGAAGAGAATTCATTTTGGCATGATAACAAAGCCGCCAAAATAAATGCAATTCGTACTAAAACCTTAATCCAACAATCTGATATTGTGGTGGTTCGGTTTGGTGATAAATACAAACAGTGGAATGCGGCATTTGATGCAGGGTATGCCTCGGCTCTTGGCAAGTCGGTTATCACCTTACATGCGCCTGACATCACCCACGCCTTAAAAGAAGTGGATGCTGCTGCACAAGCAGTGTGTGAAACGCCTGAACAAGTTGTAGAAATTTTAAAATATATCGTGTTATAAAAAAAGATGCGTTCCTACATTCATCACGTCACCCCGGCAGCATTTAGGCCGGGGTCCATGTTTTAAAGCACAATAATGATGTAACACGCGATACCGAGCAAATGGACACCGGCCCAAAATCGTTGCCGGTGTGACGGTTTGAATTGGAATTGAAGCTGGAATTAGTATCAACCATCACGTCACCCCGGCAGTGTTTAGGCCGGGGTCCATGTTTTAAAGCACAATAATGATGTAACCGCGATACCGAGCAAATGGACACCGGCCCAAAATCGTTGCCGGTGTGACGGTTTGAATTGGTATTAGTTTCAACCATCACGTCACCCCGGCAGTGTTTAGGCCGGGGTCCATGTTTTAACGCTCAATGATAATGTAACCGCGACAAGCGTTTATTAACGTTGCCGGTGTGACGGTTGGAATTGATGTCGGAATTAGTTCCAACGTTATTCATAAGCCGGGCGACTGTCAGCCATGAGTTTGTCTAATGTTTTTTGAGCTTGCTTTGGTTTTTCTAGATCTTTTGGCTCTAACATTTCGCACTCGTCGGCTATCATTTGCTCGATAGTAACGGGATAATATTTACAATCATTCGGGCGATCGTTATAAATATCACAAAAATATTTTTCTTGATTAGGACTTTTGCGTAACCACGGACATTGTTCAATTTTAGCGCCAGTGTTCGGGTTTATCCATATGTCGCCGTTGAGTACATACTCACTAATATCCGGTCTAAATACTTCCCAATATTCTATTTCAATTGTCGACGCTGATAAGCCACCGTTAGCGTATTTAGTGCAACACTTTCCACATTGATTACAGTCTTTCATTATTGGAATCTGCTAAATTGTTTTCTTTTACAATACCATATTTTTGTTGCATCTTTTGATACAGGTAAGATGCTCCTAGTAGTAATGCACCAATGATCATAAAGGCGATAATTTTTTGTATTAATGAAAAGTTGGCCATATCAAATGCTAATATTTTTATGCCTGCGCCGACAAATAATATCACTGATAGTTTGAGTAAACGGCTAAACTCTGATTTTAACGTTAGCATTAATAATATTGAGGCGTGCAATACTAACAGGATGGATAATACTATTTTTAATTGTTCGGGTATCCAGAAATAAATTGATGAAGCATAAACAAAAATAACAAATACATTAAATACCCAAAGTTGGATAATATGTTCTCCCAAATAGTGCTCTGCAATTGTGGAGGAAGCTGTTTTTTTATGTAATAACAGACCAAGTAAGCTGGTTTGTATTATCAGATAAAGTGGTAACAATGGATCTTGGTTGTTGATAAAGTCTGAGGCATTTATCACGATTAAAGTGAAAAAACATAAAGTGGCAACTAAACTATAGCTTAGCCCTAAACTGTTTTTTGCAGGTAATATTTTGGGCCAAAAATAACATAAGCCCGTAAAGTAAAAACTACTGATTAAAAACGACAATGCTACATTTTCGCTGATGCCGAAAGTGACGATAAAAATAACCGTTGCAAGATAATAAACTGACCAATGGTGTAAGTGAATGTAATCCTTAATTTTATCGTATAACAAATCCGTATTTGAATCCGGTTTTTCATATTTATAATTATCGGGTCGTTGATATTCTTTTATAAATGCCTTCCATATAAAACTGCTTATGGCAAAGAAGGTTAAGCCAGAAAATAATGCCAGATTGGATTTTACTTGCCATTGATTTAAGTAATCGGCAGTCATTGCAACTACGGTGACTACCCAGGCTAAAATTGTCAGGCTGTAAAACTCTATTTTTAATGCTTTGTATTTTAATCGAGTAAATAATAGTAACGCTATAATTGCAGAGAGCCATAGGGCTAGCGGCAAAAATTCGTCGTAAGATTTAATTACTTTAGGAATAAATAATAACGGTATTAAAACGTAAAAGGTAATACGCAATGACTCTGCAAAATTGGCCAGTTTGCTTGTTGGATAATAACGTTTATAAAATTCTGCAATGAGCCATAATGTAACAAAAACTTCTATTCGAGATGTTATGCCAATCCAGTTTTGTTGCGAGAATGAAAAACTATTAACCTGCTCAGCACTGATGAATATTTGAATAGCAAATAGAAAGTAATGCGCTAGTCCCAAATATTCTGTTATCGGTAAATGATATTTACGCGCTCGATACAATAATATAAATAAGGGCACGATGCTCAGTAGTAATAATTCTTGTGACATCACCACGAACATTGAAACCATGAATGCCAGGCTTAGCCAGATTGAAAATAGCTCATGAGACCACAAGCTGGCTTTTTTCTCCCAGGCTAGTGATTTAGTATTATAGAACTGTAATAGTCGCGCCGCCGACCACAGAACCGCACCAAACACCATGAGATTCATCCAACCGGTGTCATAACTCAAACTCATGGCACTACTGGTACCATAGTTATAGGTTACGCCCTTACTAAACCATAAAATTGCTTCATAAATTGCACTGGACATTCCAATGACAAAAGCAAAATGTCCTTCGTAACGAATGCTCGGCATCGCAAAACGAAAACCAACATACACTAGCGCAAGACCTTCTATACCCCAGATAAGACCCAGCAATGCGGGGCTCACTAAATGGAGAACGCCAAACCCAATGAGTATTCCGATTTGTAATATTATTAGCGCATTAATATCATTTTTGATTTTAGTCTTAGCGACGTTAAGTAACCAATTAAAGCGGTAAAATGCGACTAAAATGACGGCATTGGCTAGATAGGTCCAGCCTAAATAGAGATCAACATTGATGCTTTGATACAGTACAAATATAAAGAAAATAATATTACCGACAAGCGTTAATAATATTGATTTGTTGACCTCGGATTCCGAATGGCTAATTTGGTGTAAACACGCAAAATTAAATAAATAAAATATTATATGCAGTAATACAATGAAGGTGGTGTTATTCAGTAAGCTGGTAGTTGCTTGATCAAATAATAAATATTGCGTCATTGCAACAAAGACAATAAAAGTGAATTGAATTAGGTTTGGCCATTTTATTTTGTAAGCCAAATGCAACATGGTCGCAACCAAAAACGTTAAATAGATAAAGTAGACAGTTGTAACCTGGCCTAGCTCACCTAAAAATAACGGTGTACTGGCACCACCTAACAAGGACAAAATAGCCACGGTTTTTGTGTCGTAATGAATTGACAACCAATAAGCGGAAAATGTGATCGCCGCTAATAACCCAAGCCCAATAGTGGGGCCAACTATATTAAAGTATCCCGATATAAAATAAGCGCACAGATAGTTGAGAATGATGCCAAGTCCAATTAATGCCGCACCGAACTCGGATAATAACGTTGCTTTATTGGATACCCGCATGCCAAGTACAACTATTGCTATAGCACTAATGAAGCCTGTAGCTATTTTTCCGCCGATACCAAGATAATTACTAAACGAATACTGCAATAAGAATCCAAAGCCCATTACTAAAGCTAAAATTCCTGTGGCGGTCATCAGAAAGGCGGGGCCACGCCCTTGCTTTTGATAGCGTTGGTAAACCCGTAATACTTGACCAAAAATGCTACTAAATGGTCCCAGTAACATTAGTAGTAAATTGGTTATAGCAACTAGACTGTCTTTGGTTGTTGCTTTGGCATTAGTCGTTGTTGAGCTGTCACGGATATTGGCTTGTGATTTAGTGGTATTAACAATCTTGGCTGCAGTAGCGCTGGTCTGGTCGGCTAGAGTTTTAGCGACAGCTGAATCAACGACAGGCTGTACCGGAGCTACTGTTATCGATTCAGTAGATTTTTCTGGTACTAAAGTAGGTGCACTCACTATATTAGTCTTTGATGATGCGGGTTCTGCATTAGCCTCTAAATTTTGCAGCCTTTGCTCGAGCTTTTCTACTGTGAGCTGCAGCGCATCAATCATGCTAATAAGCTCAGCACGTAATTTTATGGTGTCGTTATCCATATTTAATAGTTTGTTTAATTAAACAGCGTTCTAGTGTAAGACTTT
>VAOX01027585.1_pt1 | contig 10248 bp, 7 predicted proteins | sample 3393891 | NCBI WGS metagenome assembly VAOX01 (sample SAMN08290429, study PRJNA428436) | hydrothermal vent metagenome | isolation source: Deep-sea hydrothermal vent chimney | place: Indian Ocean: Southwest Indian Ridge | depth 2822 m m | reverse complement strand
GCCAGCCACCCTCCCGGAAGCACACTTCAAGGCATCCAACCGATTAATTTAGGATCAAGCTCATGCTCTAGTCAGATATTAATTATAATATTAAACATGCTTGCGATTATTATAAAAATAATCATATTCATGATAACGACCCTTTTACTCAGGTGCTTTTTATTTTTTTTCGATGTAGTATCCAAAACCTCGTTTAGTTCTAAGCAGGTTTCTAACAAATACGTTTTTTAATTTTTTACGTATGGAACAGACATGAGCTTCTAGTGTATTTCGTGAAGCCATATCTTCATTGGTATATAAGTGATTTAGAATTTGATCATAGGTGATGATACGATTAATATTTAAAGCTAGATACTCAACAATTAGATATTCAATTGGAGTAAATTTGACAGCATTACCAAAAACAGAAATATCGCGCATAACGGTATTAACCGACACATCACCCAGGTCTATATAAGGTGATTTAACTCCATGCTTTCGACGTATGAGTGTTAATAATCGAGCATGAAGCTCATCAAAAGCGAAGGGTTTAATCATATAGTCATCTGCGCCAAAATTAAGACCTGCAACCCTGTCATCAACATGGTCTTTGGCAGATAAAATCAAAATATAAGAGTTTACATGATGGTTTCTCAATTCCTTTAAGATACTGAGACCATCTAATGTAGGGAGCATTAAATCCAGTATAATAACATCATATTGGTTAATCAATGCATATTCTAAGCCCTCTTTTCCGTCTCCTGACCCATCTACAGCATGTCCGAGGTGACAGAAGCCAGCCATCAATGATCGCCTCAACCTTTCTGAATCTTCGATAATAAGTAATTTCATGCTCTTATAATATTAAGAATAGTAATAACTATGTTATACCGCCTACCTTAAGAAACACTTAATATCACAGGCTTTGCTGCCAATTAAAAAGCATAAAAACCTTATTAAAGGATTTTTAGAAACTCCCCTGAAATAAGATGAAATAAATAAACAATCCCAGGTTTATCTTAAGCTCATACATGTATTGTTTAGTAATATCCAGGTATCTGATATTAATTGATAATTGATAATTGATAATTGATAATTGAGCAATGAGTTAACATGACTTACAAATATTTAATCAAATTTAGCTTAATTTTTTACTTAATTAATATATCAGCCTCCTTTGCACAAGGTAAGAGTAATACAGAAAAAGCGGGAGATATATTGCAGATACTTATACCTGCAACAGGTTATGCAACAACATTTGCGATTAACGATGTAAAAGGAAGAAATCAATTTTATAAATCTTTAGCAACTAATTCAGGCGTAACTTATGCACTAAAATATACAGTAAATAAGCCTCGCCCTGAAAACAATGGAGACCAATCGTTTCCTTCCGGTCATACCTCTGCCGCATTCCAGGGCGCAACCTTTATTCACTTAAGATATGGCTTGAAATATGGGGTGCCAGCCTATATTGGTGCCACATTTGTTGGTTGGAGCAGAGTTGAAGGCGAGTCTGACAAACACGATTTATCAGATGTTACAGCTGGGGCAATAATTGGTGTTTTAAGTAGCCTTTATTTTACTACGTCTTATAAAAATATTGCTATTACACCTTTTGTAAATAAAGAAATCAGGGGGTTAAGCATAAATTATAGATGGTAATTTATCTTTAAAACCAACTAAAAACATATGCAGTATTAAAACTAAAACTAAAAAATATAATTTTAATCACCCGCTCTTAAGTAAATCTCAAGCTTAACTAATTAATATACTTCCAACCTTGCTGGAAAATAAACCTACATGTCAGTTATTAAGCTTTACAGGCCGTTTATCATATTTGCCATATCTATACTTCTTACATTAAGTATTTCTCGATTTATACTTATATTATGGAAATTTGAAAGAGTTAGTGATTCTCAGGGTTTTAACTTTATATTACTACAAGGACTTCGATTTGATTTAATTCTTATCGGCTTAATCATAATTATCCCTGCTATATGTGCGCCTTTAGCATCAATAAACAAGTATAGCTCAATAATTTTCAATAAGCTTATAAATATTTATTTTGTCATTAGTTTTTCATGTATTATTTTTATTGAATTATCAACACCTTCATTTATCAATCAATATGATTTGAGACCAAATTATCTATATATAGAGTATTTAAAATACCCTAAAGAAATAATTTCAACACTATGGTCTGCCTATAAATTACCACTATTTATATCAATCAGTCTAACTCTAATTTTAAGCTACACGCTTCATTGTAATTTACGAAAAAATCGATATATTAATATAAAAATATCTTTTATACACTCACTTTTATTAATGCCTGTTGCTTTATTAGTATGTGTTTTATTGATACGTTCAACATTTGATCACCGGCCAGTAAACCCTGCCATTGCAGCATTTTCATCAGATCCACTAATGAACTCCTTGTCATTAAGCTCCGGATATTCGGTTCTTTATGCCATATACGAAAAACGTTATGAAGATTCGGTCAGGTTTCCTTATGGCTTTATGTCGAGTGATAAAGCCACACAAATAGTAAAAAACAGCATGCAAGTATCCAGTGATGACTTCATTAATTCCAGGATACCTACTTTGCATAATCAAAGGGCATATATAAGGCGTAAGAAGCCAAAAAACTTAGTCATAATTTTAGAGGAAAGTCTTGGTGCTGAATATGTTGGTGCGCTTGGTGGAAGAAAAATCACACCTGAGTTAGATAAATTGTCACAACAAGGAATATGGTTTAATAATTTATATGCGACGGGAACACGATCAGTGCGAGGTATAGAAGCAGTAATTACTGGTTTTTTACCGACACCATCTCGGAGTATCGTAAAACTTAGAAAATCACAAACAAATTTTTTTACCATCGGTCAACTATTAAAATCGCTTAATTATAAAACTAGTTTTATTTATGGTGGAGAATCCCACTTCGACAACATGAAGCGTTTTTTCGCCAACAATGGTTTTTCAAAAATAATAGATGAAAATGATTACGTAAACCCTGTTTTTTACGGCTCATGGGGAGTTTCTGATGAGGATTTATTTGCCAGAGCCAATGAAGAATTTTTAAACTACGAAAATGATCAACCTTTTTTTAGTTTAGTGTTTACCTCGTCCAACCACCCTCCCTTTGACTTCCCGGATAATCGTATAAAAACAGGTACACTGGATAAAAACACGGTTAACAATGCAGTGAAGTATGCTGACTATGCCCTGGGTCAATACATTGCAAAAGCCCGTAAATCTTCCTATTGGAAAAACACCCTGTTTTTAATCGTTGCAGATCACAGCGATAAAGTATACGGCTCAGAAATTGTACCCATCAAACATTTTAAAATACCTGCATTAATACTTGGCTCAGATATTCAGCCCATAAATTATACGCAAGTCGCAAGTCAGATTGACCTACTTCCAACATTACTCTCTTTAATGGGAATAGATAGCAGCCACCCCGCAATTGGCCATGACTTATCTCAAAGTATTTTAACAGGTCGTTCCTTACAAAAAGGCAGAGCTATTATGCAATTTGCAGGATCTCAAGCTTATATGGAAGGGACACATGTGGTCACTATGGAAAAAGGTAAAAACATCAAGGAGCACTCATATAAAAACAAAAAACTAATAACGCTTGATGTGATCGACAACTCTTTTAGAGAAAAAGCGCTTGCTCACGTTATTTGGGCTTCAAACGCCTACACAAACACAGAATACAGACTGGCCTCTACTATAAAAAATAATGAAAAATGAGTCTATTGAATAATTTTATAACCATTTACAAAACAGGTAGCTTTAATAAGGAATTAAAATTGTTTAACCTGCAAAAAATAAATTTATACCAACATGCTAATAGCCCTTAACTTATTTTATATACTAATAGAAGCATTGATAATAATTTCATGAAGAAAAAATTATCTGACCACTACTCACATGATAATTTAATACATTCAATACCTCTCGCTACCTCGGGACCCTGATATACTTTCATCATGTCGGTTGCCGCAGACGAGTAACGAAAACTTGAGTGTTATCGGCTAGTGCCATCCACACGTTAATTTTGTCATTAAATGAATGTAGCACTTTACACCACCAGGTAGAAACATGAGTTTTTATTTACAAGAGTTTATTTGTACACCTCACATGCTATTTAGCTAACTTAGAATATAAATTTATATGCGACAAATAATATTACTGATTTTGATAACAATAACACTGATCGGCTGTGCCACTTATAATAAACAACGTTTGCCGCAACAAAACGAACTTAAAAAAAATATATTAGATTTAACCGTAGATACAAATAAACTTCTTCAGTTAAAAAAAGTAAGTCATCTCATAAACTTAAATGACGGACTCGATATAATTGAAGTCAGTATTCTAGCTGTATTAAATAATCCATATTTAAAAGTACGACGCCTTCAATATAAAGTAGCAGAAGCACAAGTTTTTTCCGCTGGATTGCTTCCAGATCCCGTCTTTAATACGGGCATTGATTCTGTTGTTAAGAACACACCCATCTTAAGTAATGGATTATCAATAGGGCTTGATTATGATTTTTCAGATTTAATAACTCGAGAATTTAGAATTAATAACAAAAAAAAATTACAAAACAAAATAAAGTTAGAACTTCTCTGGCAGGAATGGCAAGTTATTCAGCAGGCACGCACACTAGTTGTACGTTATCTATTGGAAAACAATAAATTATCTTTACTAAGTGAAATAAAAATTTTGTATCAACAACGCTATCAACAGTCAAAAAAAGGCATGGCACAGGGTAACATCACTTTAGATATCAATGGCATAGATCTAACTGCATTAGTTGATATATTTTCACAAATATCATTTATAAGCCAGCGTCACAACACGACTCGACACTCGCTAAACCAATTGCTTGGACTACAGCCGAGTGCCATTATAAATTTAGAAAAACTGCCTGAAAGAAAACACATTACTGATAAACAAGCACGTATACAGTTAAATAAATTATCAGATATACGACCTGATTTGCTCGCTCTTAAAGCGGGTTATCAAGCACAGGAAGAGAAAGTTAGAGTCGCAATTCTTTCTCAGTTTCCTTCTTTTAGCATTGGTATAAATCGCTCGAAAGATACAAGTGGTGTTTACACAACTGGATTTACAGTTGGATTAACCCTTCCTTTATTTAGTGGTAATCGCGGAGTTATTGCAATTGAACGAGCAACAAGAAAACAACTCTCACAGGAATATACTCAACGATTATTGCAGGCACAAAATGATGTGAGTCAACTACTGGATTTGCAAAAAATAATACAAAAACAACAAGATAATTTACAGGCTTATCTACCTGTTTTAAAAAAATTAGTGGCTAGTGCACGTAACGCTTACTTTCGAGGCGATATAAATGCACTTACGTTTCTAAATATGGAATCAACATGGATTAATAAACGCCTTGAAATTATTTCATTACTTCAATCACAATGGCAGAACCATATTGCACTACAAACATTATTATCTTTACCTGATAGCTCAATTCAACTACCAGGAACAAATATAAATTAAATGGACATCTACTTATGAAGTTTGTTATAAAAATATTTTTATTCATAACTGTTATCTGCACATTATTTGAAACTCGTTGTTTCGCCGATAATGATATTAGTGTTGCCGTAATAAAACATTCAATTATTAAAAAAATCATTGAAAAGACACTTAAAGTCTATGGTACACTTGAGCCTGATCCTGATAAAGTTATTAGCCTTTCGCTACCTCATGCCGGATTAATTAATCGTGTATGGGTAAGGCTCGGGCAGCGTGTTAAAATCGGTGATAAATTACTTGAAGTAATAACAGCACCGGATTCACGGATGCAATATCTACAGGCAAAAAGCGCTGTTGATTTCGCTGATAAAGAATTACAAAGATCTCTACACCTTTTAAAAGAACATCTCACAACGAAAGCTAACGTTGATTTCGCACGAAAGAAATTTCACGATGCAAATGCTAAACTCGATGCGCTACATAAACGCGGGCTTAGCCTTGCAGCTGAAATATTACGGGCACCAATGGATGGAATTATTACTCAGTTAGATGTTTCTCAGGGGCAACGAGTACAAGCCAATACAACATCAATGCTCATTGCATCCGAAAAAAGTTTAATCGCTCGTTTAGGTGTGGAGACAGAAGATTTAATTCGTCTCAACTCAACGACACCAGTAACCATAATTCCAGTTTTTGTACCTAATGTGAAAGTAGAAAGTAAAATTCGAGAAATTCATGCAATAATTAATCCTTCTACTCATTTGGTTGAGGTGTTAGCGCCTATACCTGAGACTAAAGTCAGACGTTTTATATTAGGCAGCCGTGTACTCGGAATTATCCACCTGAAAACACATAAAGCATTGGTAGTGCCGCGTAGTGCGGTACTTCATGACACAAACGATTTTATATTTGTGGTTAAAAACGATAAGGCTTATAAAGTAAAAGTACAAACTGGTTTAGAAATTAATAATGAAATAGAAATTTCAGGTTCAATTTCTGTGGGTGACACAGTTGTAACATTGGGTAATTACGAACTCAGCGATGGTTTAAATGTTCGTGAGATCAATCAATGAACATTTCTCATTGGGCTTCATACCATCGTCGTTCGATTTTATTTTTAGTCGTTGCCATTGCTTTAGCCGGGTTTTTTTCAGGTTTTAAATTACCCGTTTCATTATTCCCCAAGATAAGTTTCCCCCGTATTGTGCTTTCACTTGAAACAGGCGATCGTCCAGCAGATCAAATGGTTATAGCGGTTACTCGCCCTGTTGAGCAAGCTGTACGATCTGTCCTGGGGGTAGTAAACCTACGCTCAACGACAAGTCGCGGTAGTGCAGAAGTATCGATAAACTTTGAATGGGGAAGCGACATGATTTCTTCGATGCTACAAGTCAATTCTGCGGTCAATCAGATACTTTCGGACTTACCCTCAGGAACCCGCTTTACGGTACGGCGCATGGATCCAACTGTATTTCCAGTGGTGGCGTATAGCTTAACCTCCGATACAAAATCATTAGTGCAATTACGCGACCTGGGGCAATACCAATTATTGCCTTTGCTCTCATCAATTGAGGGTATTGCTAGTGTTAAAGTATTAGGCGGAAAGGAAGCTGAATACCGAGTTGAAATTGACCCGGAAAAAATGATGGCTTTAGATCTTAGCTTCAGTGATGTAGCACAATCATTATCTGCCAGTAATGTATTACAGGCTGTCGGTCGACTCGAAGACCACTATAAACTTTATTTAATGTTATCAGATACTCGAATTCTCTCGATAACAAACATTAAAGACACCGTGTTACGCAGTGGTGCTGATGGCCTCGTGCGCCTTGAAGATATCGCCAATATATATTTCACTGTTAAGCCTCAATGGAAACGGGTTACAGCCGATGGCCACGATGCCGTATTAGTTCAAATCTATCAACAACCAGGCGGTAATACGGTCGAAATATCGGCAAATATACGAAAACGCTTACAAGACTACCAAAGTAAATTACCACCTGACGTTAATATTACTAACTGGTATGACCAGAGCCAGTTAATCACGTCATCGGCAAAAAGTGTACGTGATGCTATTGCCATCGGCATCATCTTATCTGCTTTAATCCTGCTTATATTTTTACGCAACATTAAAATAACACTCATCGCTGTTTTTATTGTGCCCACTGTGCTTGCCAGTACAGCATTGGTACTCAACGTTTTAAATATGAGCTTTAATATTATGACATTAGGCGGCATGGCGGCAGCAGTCGGCCTAATTGTTGATGATACTATTGTTATGATTGAGCACATCATTCGCCGAGTTCGTGAAAAAAAAGGTAATATATCACTTATCGTTAAGTTAGCAGCAAGTGAATTCACTTCGCCATTAGTAGGATCCTCTACAGCAACAATAATAATTTTTATACCCTTAGCCTTTCTTAGTGGTGTGACAGGTGCATTTTTTAAAGCACTCTCATTGACTATGGTCAGTAGCTTGTTTATTTCTTTTCTTCTAGCATGGTTAGCTGTTCCGCTTATTGCTAAGCATTTAATTCATCAAAATGACTCTGACAAAAAAGACAACGGCCCTGTGTTCAGTCGATTTAAAATCATTTATCGACAATTAATGCATCACATTATGAGCAAACCCTCGTTAATACTTATCGGTATTATCCCAATCGTTTTCATGGGCTTATTTGCATTCAAGCAAGTTGGTTCAGGCTTTATGCCTTATATTGATGAAGGTGGTTTTATTCTAGATTACCGATCACAATCAGGAACTTCTTTAACTGAGACAGATCGTTTATTACGCCAGGTAGAAACCATCTTAAGAAACAATCCAGCTATAGATACCTATTCTAGACGTACAGGCGTTCAGTTAGGAGGCGGCTTAAGTGAGGCGAATGAGGGTGATTTTTTTATCCAACTAAAACTTTTTCCTCGTCCAGCTATTGATGTTGTAATGGATCAAGTACGAGGAGAAATAGAGGAAAAAATTCCTGGCCTTGAAATAGAAATGGCATTACTTATGGAAGATCTTATTGGGGATTTAACCGCCGTACCGCAACCCATTGAAATAAAACTATTTACCGATAATCTTACCGACTTACTGACAATCGCTCCTGGAGTGGCTGACGCCATTAGAAAAATTAACGGCGTGGTTGATGTTAAGGATGGCATTGTATTGGCTGGTGATGCTATTAATATTATTGTTGATCGAGATAAAGCCGCACTTGAAGGTATTGACCCTGACCTGGTTACACAACAACTTAATGCCTGGTTTAATGGTCTGGTTACAACACAGGTTCAGGAAAACATCAAACTAATTGGGGTACGCCTTTGGGTGCCTGAATCTGAACGAAGTAAAACCAGTGCCATCAATACAATTTGGTTGCGTGCGGCTGATGGCCACCATTTTCCATTAAAGCGTATTGCACAAATAAAGACGGAGCTCGGCCAGCCACAAATTAACCGGGACAATCTCAAACGAATGGTTGCGGTAACCGGTCGAATTAGTGGCAGAGATATGGGATCTACTATTCTTGAAATAAAGAAAGTTCTAGCCAATGATGATTTATTACCTTTTAATATGTACTACGAGTTAGGTGGTTTATATCAACAGCAGGAAATAGCATTTAATGGATTAATCGAAGTTTTTATTGCTGCATTAGCATTGATTTTTGTTTTATTACTTTTTATGTATGAAGATTTTTACGCCGCTATAGCAATTATAATTTCACCTTTATTGGCTATGCCCGCCGTTTTTATCGGCCTTTGGATTACAGATATTGAATTAAGCATTACCGCTATAATGGGAATGACAATGATTATTGGTATTGTAACTGAAGTTTCAATTTTCTATTTTTCAGAATACTATGAACTGTTAAAAAACGGAGTTGATCGCTCAGATGCCTTGATATTTGCAGGCAGTAATCGAATGCGCCCGATAACAATGACAACCTTTTCAGCTATTCTCGCACTACTACCATTAGCTATGGAAATAGGGCAGGGTTCTGCTATGCAGCAACCACTTGCAGTCGCTATTATTTCTGGATTACTAATACAAATCCCTTTAGTGCTTATTGTTATGCCTATGATTTATCATTTATTGTTAAAAATAAAATACACGGTTTAATTCGTTTATTCCAGATTAATCAGGCGCTTAAGCATTTTTTCGTGGAGAGCCGAGCAATAAAACGACTTTTATTTTACTCAAAATTTTTCAGGTTTAACTTATATTCATAGTAGTCCATAATTCTGGCGACGGTAATATTTTATCCACATATAATTTTATTACACGTTATTACACCTGTGTTCATATGGTGTACCTTACTTCGGCAGATATACCTATAAATATCTAATATTAAAAAATAATTGAAAATTTCTATTGACAATATCACTCAATCTTACTTATCCTTACGCTAGTGGAAGAACAGCTTATGTTTTGCATGGGTCTGTTTCAGGCGCTTTTTTTCACGGGGCGCTGCCACTCTGTTTATTTTATTTAATGCGTTAACCGTTCGCTAATAACGGCCTGCTATTCAGGGCAAGGGGTAAAACATATGATTTAAGCTAGATTCAGGAAGTTCTGAAGTATCTACATAATTAGCACAAGCTCGGTGTGGTCTAAACACGCCGAGCTCGCTAACCATCAACAACTGAGTAAGGAGTTGATAATGGCTAATTTGAATTTTAGCTTAAGTCACCCCTATGCCGGAAGTTTTTTATCCGGCTTTAACCCCAACCCCACTGCGCTCG
>VAOX01002043.1_pt1 | contig 10270 bp, 7 predicted proteins | sample 3393891 | NCBI WGS metagenome assembly VAOX01 (sample SAMN08290429, study PRJNA428436) | hydrothermal vent metagenome | isolation source: Deep-sea hydrothermal vent chimney | place: Indian Ocean: Southwest Indian Ridge | depth 2822 m m | reverse complement strand
GCTGGTCAAGAACGCCTTACATGAAGACCCGAGCAGCGGCCACCTGTTTGTCTTTATCAACCGTAAACGCACCCAGATAAAGTGCTGTATTTTGACCGTTCGTGGGCGGCTTCCGCTTTACAAGTGGTTGAATCGACGAAGTCTGACGGGCCGAAGCTGAAACGGGTACCGGAGCGCTTTGCGTTTCCGACGCCAACTCAGCAGACGTGCCAGACGGTGAATCTGAGGCTTGCGTGAAGAGTTGTCTTACTACGCGAGTGAGTATGTTTGAAGAGCCCTGTGCGGGAAAATCGCACGCAGGGATTTGTGCAAGGGACGCCGGGTAACCGGTGTTCCTACTGCGACTATTTCAAAAATGCCCATGTCAAAAATGTCCATTGCAGTAGCGTACGATAAAGCGTACGATAAAGATCTGCTGGAGGTGAATTATGGAAATTTTAAAAGCAACAGATGCAAGGGCAGATCTATACAACCTTATCGATAAGGCTGCGGAGTCTCACCAACCAATTGTTATTACAGGGAAAAGAAATAATGCTGTTCTTATTTCCGAAAGTGATTGGAACGCGGTAAATGAAACACTTTATTTACTGTCAGTACCAGGTATGCGGGAATCTATTAAAGAAGGCCTTGAAGAGGACGTGGCTGCATGCTCGAAGGATATTGAATGGTGAGCTGGAAAATAGTCTATACAAAACAAACCCAAAAAGATGCTAAAAAGATAAACCAATCAGGCCTCAAGAACAAGGCACAAATGCTATTAGATATTTTAAAAGAAAGTCCTCTCCAAAATCCTCCCGCGTATGAAAAACTTGTTGGCGACTTAACAGGTGCATACTCAAGAAGAATAAACATTCAACACCGTCTTGTTTATCAAATATTTGAAAAAGAGAAAATAGTAAAGATTATCCGAATGTGGACGCATTACGAGTAATGAAATATGAGGTGAACCCCATTCGTCGGACGGCTGCGGGAAAAATAAGTTAAGAATCTAGGTAACTATTCAGCCCATTCTGTCATGAATGCGGCTATTCAGCGGGCACGTCGCCGTCACCGAAACCGAATAAATCGCAGAAAAACCTCGTCAAGCATTTTCTTCAGTCTTTAGCTGAATAGTTACTGATAATGAACGGCAAGGGCACCGTCAAAAGCTGCATGTTTTCCGGTTTCAAACAGGAGAAACTTTATGTGCAACGCGCTGTGAAAGCGTTTGAACAGTTGCTCTGCCCCACTGCGGTATCGGTAATTTCCATATTCCGGCCAGTGCCTATAGCGGTACCCATCCGCGAGTGGGTGAGCAGGCTGGTTTTCAGGATATGCTGTGGGGGCTGGTCTGCGGCTGGCAATTCACTCCGGCGTGTTGGCGGCGCAAAGTCTGTTGAATGGAGAGAACTACAACACGTTTTGGCAGCGAGAACTGCGACTACAGATGCAGACTTTGGTGGTCAACCGTGCCCTGTTTTCCCTGCTGGAAAATCGCGGTTACAGCTGGTTTTTGTGTCATCAGATCGCCAAACTGAACTTGCGCAAATCGTTGCGCAGGCAGTATCAATCGACGCTGCTCAAACGCCTGCCCGGCCCGTAGGCCAGACGCCGCTACGAAAGCCGTCGCAAAGATGTCACTTGTGATCACATCGACTGTCACTGCATCTGGTGTCGGGGGGGAGTGTTGTGTTCACGACTAATGGAAAGAGGCCTATGAGAAGAGTGCACAAGTGGCGACTTGCTACGGCTCTGTTGTTGCTTTCCTGTGCGTCGCTTCATGCCAAGCCGTTGTCGATTGCAGCCGCCGTGGCCTAGTGGTCCATGCGTAAAGTACTGTAACTAATAAGTAGAGGCTATATAATATGGCATGCGTTCACAAAAGTAGTTGGAAGTTTCCCAAGATGCCGGTGAGACGTTGAATGAATGGTGCCGATCGACGATGCTGCCTCACGGCCAAATTATGCGAGCAAGGATCCTCCTGCAACTTAGTGAGGGTATGAGTCCGTCAGAAGTTGCGGGTGCTCAGCAAATCTCACGAAAGACGCTACATCGCTGGCGAAATCGTTTTGAGGCCGGGGGTGTTGACGGGCTGTTGGAACGAGCCCGCAGTGGGAGACCCACGGCCATCGACAAAGCGACGGTCGATAAGGTGGTGTTTCTAACCACCAAGTGCATCCCCCAAGAAGCAACGCACTGGTGGAGCATTGAGTTGATGGCACAGTATGCGGAAATTACGCTTTTGCAAGTCCGACAGATTTAGAATCTGTATCTCATCTAAACCATTATAAATCAATCAATTACGAATTTATTCCCCGTGTTCACCTGCGTATTGAGCGTCGAACGGGTATGCACCGATTGTGTCGTATCGAGGATGCTGCTCTCGCAGGCAGAGCAGCTGTTGCTCCGCCAAGGAGATGTCCGAACAATCGAAATAAAGTTGGACAGATAAATTCTAAAGAATGTCCCTGATGTGTCCGATGTATAAGTCGCGTTGGGAATATTTTCTGTAGCGTTTCACATTGTGATATTGTGCGCCACGGTGGTGCCTCGTTTCTTTTATACGCTACCCCATGTAGCCACAGACGCGCAGATTTTCAAAAGCAACGTTGAATGAAGGATGGCATGTCATAATGAAATCGATTTTGTTTACCCGACACGTGTTGCCATTGCTGCAAGAAGCGTTATGTGCCGATTGTACACAGGTCGATGTGATTACGGCGAAACTCAAAGGTTCGGCGGGTGTATTGCAACCTGTGATTGAGGCGATGGGTGTCGGTAATGAGCGTGCCATTTCTGTGGCCCGCACCGCAGTCAGGGGCATGGCCGAGACGACCCATGTTCTGGTGAGTAACGCCCGCTTTAGCGAGTCGATTAACAAGATTATGGAACGCTCGATGCTTGTGGCCAGTGCCGTGGAGGAATTGGCTGCGAGCGCCGGCGAGGTGGCCGGTTATGCTGGCGTGGCGGTCGAGCAGGCACGGGAGAGTGATGCGCAGACGGCGCGTGGCAATGATGCGGCGGTGACCATGGTGGCTGACATGGAACTCCTGAAGCAGGCCGTGCATTCGGTAGCGAGCGACATGGAGAAGTTCATGGCCTTTGCCGAGCAGATCAATTCACTGACGTCGACCGTGCGCGATATCGCCCGACAGACTAACCTGCTTGCCCTGAATGCAGCTTATTGAAGCGGCCCGCGCTGGCGAGGCAGGACGGGGTTTTGCGGTGGTGGCCGATGAGGTAAAAAAGCTGGCACAAAATACTGAACAGGCGACCACTGAGATCGAGACTGTTACCGAGACCATGGGTGGGCTATCGCAGCAGGTCGATAAGGCGGTGAAGACCAGTCTGGAACGGCTGGACAAGAGCGCTGGTGCACTGGAGTCGATGTCCGCCACCTTGTCCGCAGGGGCAAGTGTTGTGCATGATGTCAATGACCGGGTGCAGCAGATTGCGGCTTCTGCCTCTGAGCAACAACAGGTCACACACGATATGGCCACCAACCTCAATGAGATTACCGATGCACTACGCAGTGAGGTGGCGCAGGTGGGCGCGATTACGGGCCATGCAGGCAACATGGCACGAACGACCTTAGAGCAGTTTAATCTGCTGTCCTTGTGGGGGCAGGACCGGATGTTGCTTGAGGTGGTCAAGGCCGATCATATGATGTGGAAGATACGTTTGGCGGAGATGCTACATGGCATCTCGAATCTGGAAGAAAGCGAACTCAAAGATCATACGCAATGTCGTCTTGGCAAGTGGTATTATGAACGGGGCCTTGCGCATTTTGGTAAACTGGCAGCGTTTTGTCAGATGGAGGCACCGCATACCGAAGTGCATCGCATCGGCCGGGAGATCGCCACACTCGTTCGTGCCGGTCGGCCCGAGGAGGCGGCCGAGCGATTCGAAGACATCGAACCGCACAGCGTGCGTTTGATGGCGCTGATAGACGAGTTGGTCGCGTACATCGAGAGTGGGTCTGCATCCTGAATACCCCGTGTATTTAGAACCAGTCGTAGGGTCTTCTATGGTTGTGCACAATTTTTTTATGGCTGTGCGTCTTCCATCAAATACCGAAACCTCAAAATTCGTTTCTGCCAAGCACGGGCTTGAGGTGATTCGTGCAGAACAAATACTGATTGATATGGCAATGTTAAGGAAATAAGCAATGAAATTGACGATTAAAACCAAATTGTTGTTGGGGTTCGGCGTGGTATTGGCACTTATTGCCCTGGTGTCGATCAGCAGTTTTATTAAAATTGGTGCTATTTCTAATATTGAGCAGCGACTGACCAGTTTGCGTCTGCCCACGGAGATGGCGGGTCAACAGCTCACCGATGGTATTCATCTGTCTGTGGCCGGATTGCGCGGTTACATGCTGCTTGGCCGCAATCCAAAGGCCGCCAATAAATTCAAGGCCGAGCGCCAGCGTGGCTGGGATCGCATTGACGATGCTTTGGCGAAAATGAACACATTTTCAAAAAGCTGGACCGATCCTGAGAACATTCGGCGGCTCAACAAAATAAAGGCTCTGGCGGAACAATTGCGTAGCGCCCAGCAGAGCGTGGAAAATATCTCGCACACACCGAGCAATATCCCTTCCCTCTATATATTGCACATCAAGGCCGCGCCGTTGGCATCAGAGGGCATTGGTGCCATGACCGCAATGATTAACGAAGAAGCCAACTTGCCCGCTACGGTGGCGCGCAAGCATTTGTTAAAGCTCCTGGCCGATAGCCGTGGCTCATTTGCCGTAGGGCTGGCCGATATTCGCGCCTACCTGTTCTCGGGAGACACCGCATTTGCTGATAGATTCCGCGCCAGATGGGCAACAAATCAAGCCCGGTACAAACAAATTTCGGCAATGGCAGGATTGTTCGACAACACGCAACGCGCAGCATGGACCGCTTACAAACGTGCCCGTTCCGGGTTCACTACGCTGCTACCCGGGATGTTCAAGGCGCGTAGTGCCAAAGACTGGAATCTGGCCAATTACTGGCTGGCCACCAAGGCGGCTCCCAAGGCCGCGGCTATCATGGGGGTCCTGGCGCAGATGCGCACCTCGCAGGAACAATTCTCCCGCAAGGATACCGCCGCTCTGGAAGGTGACATCACCAGTGCAAATATGACCCTGATCATCGGCACGCTGATTGCCATCGGCATTGGCCTGTTTATGGCCATCTTTATCAGTCGCATGATCAGCGTCCCCTTGTCGAGCGTGGTGGCTCGTGCCAAGGCCATTGCCAGCGGGGATTTGACCGGTGCGGATCTGACAACTAAGAGCAATGATGAGTTGGCTGAATTGGCTCACGCCATTAACGAGATGAAAAGTGGTCTGCACGACATAATTCGCCACGTTATGGGGTCCACGGACCAGTTGGCCTCTGCCGCCGAGGAAATGTCTGCCGTGACTGCGCAGACCAGCCAGGGCATTGCGGAGCAACAATCACAAACCGAACAGGTTGCCACGGCGATGAATCAGATGACGGCCACGGTGGGGGAGGTGGCGCGCCACGCGGGTGAGGCTGCGGGGGCGACAAATCATGCGAGTGAGGCGGCGGTCTCCGGCAAGAATGAGGTGGATTGCACTGTGCGCATGATTAACGATTTAGCATGCGAGGTAGAGAAGGCCGCAGGGGAGATTCATGAGTTGGAGTCCGACAGCGTGGAGATTGGTTCGGTGCTGGATGTGATTCGCGGCATTGCGGAGCAGACCAACCTACTGGCACTCAATGCCGCTATCGAGGCGGCGCGTGCCGGTGAACAGGGTCGGGGTTTTGCCGTCGTGGCCGATGAGGTACGCACCCTGGCGAGCCGCACCCAACAATCGACCCAGGAGATCCAGACTATGATTGAACGCTTGCAGAACGGCACCCGTAACGTGGTGCACGCGTTAGAGGAGCGCCGTGCCCAGGCGCAAACAAGCGTGGAGCAGGCAGCAAAGGCTGGTACCTCTTTGGAGGCCATCACCGAGGCGGTGACCAATATTAGCGATATGAACCTGCAGATCGCCAGTGCTGCTGAGGAACAGAGTCAGGTTGCCGAGGAGATTAACCGCAATATCATCACTATCAGTGAGGTAGCGGATAAGTCCGCACAAGGTGGCGAGCAAACAGCCCAGGCCAGCGAAGATTTGGCCCGTTTGGCCTCCGATCTGCAAAATACCATTGTACGATTCAAGGTCTGAGTGGGTGCGTGGTGCGATGTCCCGCGTGTTTCTCCAGGGGGGGGGAATGAACTGAAAATCTACACGCTGTGCGGCAGCATGACATCCGCGATATGTCGTACCCATGAAAGGGTGAGTCGAGCGTCATTGCTGCGATGACTGGCAACTTCTGTACAGTGTGCGGTAAAGTGTTTCCTGATGCGGTTGGATCGGTTCGCACCAGGGCGTCCTCGGTGCAAGCGACGTTGTTCAAGGGACTCAACCGCCGCCCTGATCTGCTAAACGGGATCAGAACGTCAGAACAATAGTCCGCCTGTCTGAGGGTTGCGGTGTGACCAAAAGATCGTCTCATCATGTCGAGGAGATATCCTCTCATGAACGCTATCTTCGCCTGACCCGGCTCTACAAGGCGCTTAGCGAGATCAATCAGGCCATCGTGCGCATGGATGATGAGGCCGAGTTGTTTCCCCTCGTGTGTCGCGTTGCCGTGGACTTCGGTGGCGCACGCATGGCTTGGATCGGTGTGGGCGATTCCGACTCCGAGCGCCTCGTCCCCACACAGACGTGTGGCACAGGCACGCACTACGTCGAACACATCGTGATCTCCACCTGTGCATCGTGCCCGGAGGGCCGTGGACCGGAGGCGACGGCTTTTCGCGAGGGCCAGCCGGTCATCATAAACCATTTCACGCAAGACCCGATGACCACCCCCTGGCATGAACAGGCCCGGCACTTTGGTTGGGGCAGTGGCGGATTTTTTCCTATCCAACGCGATGCCCGTCCCTTTGCACTTCTGTGCGTGTACCATCATGCCGAGGCCTTTTTTGACGCTGAGATCGGCGCCCTGTTCGAGGAGGTGACACGGGATATCGGTTTTGCACTCGATAATTTCGACCGCGAACGCCAGCGCCAGACGGCGCTGGAGGCTCTGCAAGCCAGTCAGCGCCACTTTCGCGCCTATTTCGAGCGTTCCATGGTGGGCATGGCAGCATTGCTCCCGGACCACACCTGGCTGGAGGCTAACGCATCTTGTTGCAGGATGCTCGGTTACACTCAGGAAGAATTGTCCACCCGCCGCTGGTCAGAGCTCACCCATCCCGACGATATCGAACGCAGCGAAGCCTTGTTCAACCGCCTGGTGACCGGAGACATCGACGAATACACCCTGGAGAAACGCTTCATCCGCAAGGACGGCGCGTTGCTCTACGCCCATGTCGCAACGCGCGCAGTACGCAACGACGATGGCAGTCTGGCCTATACGGTATCGCTGATGGAGGACATCACCGAGCGTGTGCACCAGAAGCAGGCCCTGGAGGCCGAGCACGAGATGAATCAGTGCCTGCTCGATACGCTGCCAGTGGGGGTGGTGGCCTGCGATGGCGAAGGGCGGCTTTCTTTGTTCAACGAGGTTGCCAGGGTCTGGCATCATGCCGATGTGATGGCCTTAGCGCCGGAGCAGTGGGCGATGCACTACCATCTGTACGAGGCGGACGGCACTACGCCGCTGACCACTGAGCGTATTCCGTTGTATCGCGCATTGCGCGGCGAAACCATTCGTGATGTGGAAATGACGCTCATCCCCAAGGGACACGCGCCGCGTTTCCTCTTGTGCAATGGTGCCCGGTTGCGTACTCACGATGGTCGGTTGCTCGGTGCCGTCGTGGCACTGCTCGATATTACCGAACGTGTGCGCCAGAAACGGGCCATGGAGGTATCGGAGGCACGTTTTCGCAGCCTATTTGAAGAGGCCCGGGATGCCATCATGTTGCTCGATGAAAAGGGCTTCATCGACTGCAATGGCGCGACGCTGGCACTGTTCGGTTGCGCGGATAAGGAGGGCTTCATCAACCACCATCCTGGTGAATTGTCACCGCCACACCAGCCGGATGGCCGTGACTCCCAAAGCGCCGCAGCGCAGCGCATCCGCGAGGCGCTCGATACCGGCAGCGCCTTTTTCGAGTGGGAACACGCGCGGGTCGACAACGGCGCCATCTTCCCCACCGAGGTGTTGCTCAGTCGCATCGAGACCGGTGAGGGGGGAGGCCTACTGCAGGCGATGGTGCGTGACATCAGTGAGCGCAAACGGGCCGAGGCGCATATCCAGCACCTTGCCTTCTATGATGCCCTCACCGACCTGCCCAACCGCCACGCACTGGAACACCATCTGCCGCAGGCCGCTGCGCGCACCCGGCGCCACCACGCCCGCTATGCCGTTGGTTTTATCGATCTCGATGACTTCAAGCCGGTCAATGATCGCTGGGGACACGAGGTTGGCGATGATCTGCTCAAACAACTGGCCGGGCGTTTCAAGAAGGTCCTGCGTGAGACCGATTTTGTCACCCGTCTGGGGGGCGATGAGTTCGTGGTGGTCTTCGAGGATCTCGATGAAAAACGCTATCTGACCGAGTTGAGTATCCTGCTTGACCGTCTGCATCGGACGGTGGAGATACCTTTCGATCTGGGTGAGGGGCGCACGGCCTTGATCGACATGACGCTGGGACTGGCCATCGCTGGCGCAGAAGCGGGTTTCGATGTTCTGCTGCGCCAGGCCGATGCCGCTATGTATCAGGCCAAGCAGCACAAGGCTGATCGTGCCCACTGGTGGTGGCTGGCCGGTAGCGCTGAGCCCGAGGAGGGATCACAGGCTGATATTGACCCCTTTGGTCTCGATACCCGGGCGTTGCTGACCAACCATGCACCTCTCCTCGAGCGCCTGAGCGAGTCCATCGTTGAGGCCTTCTACGAGCATCTCCAGGCCGATTCCCATACCAGCGCCTTTCTCGCGGACCTCAATGAAGACAGCTTCATCCGTTTGAAATGTAACCAGAGCGAACACTTTCGCTTTATTGTCTCTCCACAGACTCTGCCTGAGGCTCTGGATGAGCGCTCCCGCGAGATCGGGCGTATTCATGCGCTGGTAGGACTGGACAGTGTCCTGCTGGCGAGTAGTTTTGAATTCTACCGTCGGCTGTTGGGCGAATACCTGGACCGCTCCCCCTTGCGTGCCCAGACCCGCTACCGACTGTTGCAGATCATCACCGCGCGCATCAATGTCGATCTGCAACACCAGATAGAGTCTATAGCCACGGTACGCGATGCGTACTATGCGGTGCTCATCGAGCCCTTGCCCGAGGAGTGCGCGCATTGGCACGAGTTGGCTCAGGTCGAGCTAGATCGCCTGGGGAGTCTGCCTGGCATGCGGGCCGTCATGTTGATGCGCCCCGATACGCAAGGGTGTTTTGTGGTCGAAGCCGCAGCGGGTCCGTGTGGGGACATCGCCGCAGAGGCGATCAACCGACCGGAGTACCGGATCATGGTGAATCCGCACCATGCCCGCGGTCAGGGGATCGTGGCGCGTACCTGGCGGGAGCTGACCATCCATGACGTGGCCGATTATCTGGCCACGGCAGGCCTTGCACCTTGGCGGCTGGTCGCTGAACAAAATGACAGCCGCGCAGCCCTGGCTATCCCCGTGCGTGACGGGCAGGGCCATGCTGCCGCTGTGCTGGCGCTCTATGGCGCCTATCGCCATCAGTTCAGCGGCAGTGAGCCCCGGCGCTGGGCGGAAAGCCTGCAACATCGCTTCGAGGTCTTGTGGCGGCAACGCGAAGACGACACCCTGGTAGTGCCCGCCGCCCAGGCCACGCTATGGCGTGAGCGCCTCTTCAACGGTGGTCTGCGCCTGTACCTGCAACCCATTGTCGATCTGGAGAGTGGCCGGGTGGTCAAGGCCGAGGGTCTGGCACGGCTGGTGCTCGACGATGGCGCGCTCATTCTTCCCGGGCAGTTCCTGCCACTACTGGGGGCCAATGAACTCTATCGACTGTTCTGGCTCACGCTGGCACATGCCATCGACTACAGTCAGAATTGGCGGGATCAGGGGCTGGACTGGTCCATCAGTATCAATCTGCCGCCCTCCTGTCTGCTTGAGACGGATCTGGTCGCCCGTCTGGAAGAGCAACTGATAAGGGGGGCCTGCCCGGCAGGGCGTTTGATTCTGGAAGTGCTGGAGTCGGAAAGTATTACCCAGCCGCAACAGGCGCTCGCCCTGCGTGCCCTCAAGACCACCGGCGTCGAACTGGCACTCGATGATCTGGGCGCTGGCTATGCCAGCCTGTTGCGTGT
>VAOX01039960.1_pt1 | contig 10275 bp, 12 predicted proteins | sample 3393891 | NCBI WGS metagenome assembly VAOX01 (sample SAMN08290429, study PRJNA428436) | hydrothermal vent metagenome | isolation source: Deep-sea hydrothermal vent chimney | place: Indian Ocean: Southwest Indian Ridge | depth 2822 m m | reverse complement strand
TTTCCAGAAACGATTATTGGATATATCAGTGACCGATGTAGTGGAGTTGTTAGACGCGTTGCCGCTGCCAGACGCGCTACCGTTCACGCCACCAGTGCCGGCGGTAGCGATCTGAGTGGCGATGCTGACGTTGCTGGTGGCGTCTCGCGACATGTTGAGATAATTTACTTTGTAAATTTTCAGGTAAGGCTTGTCTTGCTTGATGACCAGATTGGGGCCATTTACGGTGTAACGTAGATCTACCTGATCGGTTATACGCGTTAGCAATTGGGGTAGCGTTTGATGAATAGCGTTGAGAGTGACATCACCCTGAATGCCTGGATCGATATCTACGTTGAGTTTAGCGTCGCGCGCTAAGGCAAATAGTAGTTCTTTGACAGGTACATTGTTAACTACCACGCTGTAGGTTTCCGTTTTGGGGCGGGGGGCAGGTAGCGGCAGAACCGTGGTTTGCTCGACGGGTGGCGGTATGCGTCCCGGTGGCGTGGGCCGCTTAAGTAAGTGGGCAGGAGACGGCACGATGGGCTGCGTACCGCAGCCAGCAAGGAGTAGTGTACCCGCCGCGCATAACCAGAAGAGCGCACGATTTTTCATGGAGATGAAGTATAGGGGATTTTGTGTGTGAGCAAAATTTTTTTAATAAATTTTCCTATATGCATGAGTCATGTAGACGGTTTTTATGGTTGTTTTGCGATGTTCTGCGGGTTTTTCATGGAAGGATAGCCGGGTGCCAGGCGTGACCGTGTGTTATTTGCGCGGAGCTCGTCGCGAATCCCCTTGATTGTCCGTAACACCGGCAGGTTGGCTTGGTAATTTGCGGGTAATCGGGCACGCGCTGCCTTGGCTGCAGCTGCTGTGGCGAAGTCGCCGTAGACAAAACTGAAAGCAGGTTTGCCGTCAGCGAGGGTGGGGTAGACGTACACAACGCGGCTTGAGAGTACCCTCTCGATGCGTTTGAGCGTGTTCCAGGCGATGATCTTGTTCGTTCCATACTCCATCATCAATTGGATCGTGTGATGGTCGGCTGGCGTTTGCGTCAACCATCTATTAGTGGCGGCAAACGTTTGCCGCCATATCGCGTGTAAAGGTTGCGTGCTGATGGCGCCGCCGCTATCAGTCATCGATTTGTGCGTTGTATTCGAGGTTGCGGTGGTTTGTCGTGTTGTTGTTTGTCGGGCTACCACCAGTGTCGCCGTAGGGGAATGTGGTGGTTCCATTGGTGAGGCTCTCGTGGTCGAGCGCGTCACCATCGTGGTTTTACGTGCTGGGGTGGTCTTAACGGCTGCCGAGTGCGACTGATTGCCAACAAATGTTTTTCTTTCGGTCGCTATGACGGATGAAAGGCCATCCCAGTGGGCCATCCAATTGTGGCGTAATTCGTAATCGGCGCCGACCGCCGTTATGGTTACTAGCAATAGAATAACAGCGATGGTGTGAGGGGATGTCACTGTCTTAAAACCGCTATCACGGATCGCGGCGGCAACATGCGATGAGTTGACCTGGTGAATATTCTCAGAAAACGCCGCCAGCAATGCCTTGTCAGCCAGTATATTGATGCGACGTATCAGCCCATGGGAGGCGCGAGCGATGCGTCGAACGGCGCCCGGCGTGAAAATGTCGGGACCGCGGTAACCCACAGCACGCAGGCGGAACATAAGATAGTTTTTAATGTCTGATTTGACGAGCGGCGGCAGGTAGAAACTATGGGTGATGCGCTCCCTGATCTGGCGGGTTTGTGGAAGATTGAGGCGTGCGTCCAGTTCCTGCTGGCCAAATAAGACTATTTGCAGCAGCTTGTGAGTACTGGTTTCCAGGTTAGAGAGCAAGCGAATTTCTTCTAAACTTTCGATGGGCATTGCCTGCGCTTCATCAATGAATACCACTACCTGGCAACCGGCAGCGTGTTTTTCGATAAGTCGGTTTTGTAGTTCGCGGATGATTATGGTCGTGTGTTGGCCGGTGAGTGGAACACCCAAGTCAGCAGCAACTGCATAAAGAATCTCGTCGCGGCTTAGACTGGGGTTGGCGATGTAGATGGTCTCGATGTTAGGTGACAGACGATTTTCCAGCGTTCTGGACAACATGGTCTTGCCGCTACCCACCTCGCCAACAACCTTGACGATACCTTCGCCATTGGTAATAGCATAGTGCAGGGCGTCGAGGATGGCACCGCGATTGCCGCCACCATAGAACAAGTCCGGATTTGGCGTAATCTTAAACGGTGCTTCATCGAGTCCGAAAAAGTTATCGTACATAAGACGGTTAACACTCCTTTTTGCAAGCCGCGACGTTATCCAATGCAGTGGAGATAGGCGTTTTCCATACTGTCAGCGTCGAAACGATGGCGGCATGCCGCCGGGGTGCCGACAAACTGTAGCTCACCATGGTGCAGGATGGCCATGCGGTCGCATAGTTGCTCTACGTCAGAGAGTGTGTGGGTACTGAAAAACAAGGTGCCGCCATCTGCCCGGTGCCGCTGCAGGCGCTGTTTGACCAGTGCGCGCGCTTTTGGATCTAGTCCGCTGAGAGGCTCGTCTAGCACCAACAGTGGTTTGCGGCTCAGGAAAACAACGGCGAGCCCCAATTTTTGGGTCATTCCCTTGGAATAAGTGCGTACTGGTTGGCGTAACGCGGTGAGCGTCAAGTCCAACGCGGCAAACATGGCTGTCGCTTCCTCCGCGATATAAGGTCGATCATAAAGGCGCAGCATATAGTGCAGGAATTCCGTGCCGTTAAGATAGTACGGTGGGGTAAAGCGTTCCGGCAAGAATGCCAGCTGGCGGCGCGCTGTGGTTTGTCGATGATTGGCGCCGAAAATTTCAATAGTACCGCCATCGATAGCGCAGAGATCCAGCAACGAGCGAATCAAGGTGGTTTTGCCAGCGCCGTTCATGCCAGCTAGGCCAAAGGTCTCGTTGGATTGTATAGTCAATTCGATGTTAGATAACACCGGCGTTTGTGCAAATTTCTTGCGGACATCATGAAATGAGAGCGCAGCTGACATCGAGGGCAATGGATTCCTTCGGACGGGCGAATAGCCGTTAATTTAGCACCAAAGTTACGTGCCGGGAAAGGAACGGTTGTCGCACCCTGACTATAATGGCTCGATGGATGATTGCTCTGGTTGCCGTCATTATCTGAGGTGTTGCGGCTGGGTTGTTGCAATCGTACGCGGCTGGATTAGAATGTGACGCTTTGTCGAAAGCCGTCAGGTTTGCCATGCCGTCCGACTCGTTGGTCGAAATTAATCGGTTGAGTTTCGCTTATAACCGGCGCCCAGTTATTCAGGAGATGGACTTATCCATTCCTCGAGGTAAAGTGGTGGCTATCATGGGCGGCAGCGGCAGCGGCAAAACAACTTTGCTACGGCTGATCGGTGGTCAGTTGAAGCCTTCTGCTGGTACGGTGGCGGTGGATGGCGCTGTGGTTAATCGCCTGAATCACCGAGCACTGTATGCGTTGCGCCGCCGCATGGGGATGTTGTTCCAATTTGGCGCGCTGTATACCGATCTGTCCGTGTATGACAATGTGGCATTCCCGTTGCGCGAGCATACCGATCTGCCAGAGAGTATGGTTCGTGATCTGGTGTTGCTTAAGCTCAATGCCGTTGGCTTGCGCGGCGCACATGGATTGATGCCGGCTGATCTGTCCGGTGGCATGGCACGGCGAGTCGCGTTGGCGCGGGCGATTGCTTTGGATCCAATGCTGATTATGTATGACGAACCCTTTACTGGGCTTGACCCGATCTCATTAGGTGTGACCGGTAATTTAATCCGTCGCCTGAACGACGCGCTCGGCGCGACGTCTATTATGGTGACGCATGACGTGCAAGAATCACTGCAAATTGTTGATTACATATATTTCGTTTCTGACGGTAGGATCGTGGCGCAGGGAACACCAGATGAAATTCGCGGATCAACCTCTCCATTTGTTCATCAGTTTGTTTATGGTGAAATCGATGGACCAGTGCCGTTTCATTACTCGGCCGAGTCGTTAGCCGCTGATATGGGATTGGGTCGTTGACGATGGGTGCACGCATAATAGATTGGTTTCGTGGGCTAGGTCATTACGTTATTGATGTCATGAGCCGGCTAGGTTACGCTGTTCGGCTGCTCTTGTTGACGTTGATGTTTTCCGGCGAAAGCTTTCGCCGCATCCGTATGGTAATCAAGGAAGTTTACGCGATTGGTGTGCTGTCGCTGCTAATTATCCTGGTTTCAGGTTTGTTTGTTGGTTTCGTTCTGGGATTGCAAGGGTACAATACGTTACAGCGCTATGGTTCGGAGCAGGCGCTAGGTGTGCTGGTGGCACTTTCCCTGGTGCGTGAACTGGGGCCGGTGGTTACGGCGTTGTTGTTCGCTGGCCGGGCTGGTACGGCAATTACCGCCGAAATTGGTCTGATGAAGGCGACTGAGCAGTTGTCGGCAATGGAAATGATGGCGGTGGAGCCTATCGCGCGCGTGGTTGCTCCGCGCTTTTGGGCTGGCGTGATCTCTATGCCGTTGCTCGCTGCGTTGTTCAGCGCCATGGGGGTGCTGGGCGGTTATATCGTTGGCGTTCTCTTTCTGGGTGTGGACGATGGATCTTTCTGGTCACAAATGCAGCTGTCAGTGAGTTTTCGTGGTGATGTGCTTAACGGAATTGTTAAGAGTGTGGTGTTTGCGGTGGCGGTTACCGCTATCGCCTTATACGAGGGATATGATGCTAAGCCGACTGCGGAGGGTGTGTCGCGAGCGACTACCCGGACCGTGGTGGAGTCGTCATTAACTGTGTTGTTACTCGATTTTATTTTGACTGCGTTGATGTTCGGAGGGCAGAGTTGATAGAACGTGCGACTGTGGATGTATGGGTGGGCTTCTTCGTCGCTTTAGGGCTCGTCGCCGTGTTGTTTTTGGCTATGAGGGTCGGCAATTTGGCGGGTTTTAACGTGACTAATGGCTATGAGGTGCATGCGTACTTCGATAATGTTGGCAGCTTGACGTTGCGGGCACCGGTGAAAAGCGCCGGTGTGGTGGTGGGGCGCGTGGCACAGATCAAATTTGACAATCGGCGCTATGAAGCCGACGTAGTGATGAAAATCGACAAGCGTTATACTTTTCCCAAAGATACCAGCGCGAGCATACTGACCTCAGGTTTGCTGGGTGAGCAGTATATCGGATTGGATCCAGGGGGGGATAACGCTATGCTGAAAAACGGCGATGTTATTAAGTTAACTCAGTCGGCGATGGTGCTGGAGAAGCTGATCGGCCAATTTCTCTTTAACAAGGCAGCCGACGGTAGTAGTAAAGGCGGCAGCCGGTAGTGTACGTAGTAAATTTATGTCGGGTTGATGCGAGCTGGGAGGGTATATGAAATTTTACCGAGTATTGCTGATGATGTTGGTTGTCGTGTTCAGCGTACGCGTCGCCGCTGCCGAGGTTCCTGCGGATGTGCTGGTGAAACAGGTATCTCAGGAAGTGTTGGCGATCGTCAAAAAAGACAAAGATATCAAAGCCGGCAATCAGCAGAAAATCTATGGTCTGGTGGAGGCCAAAGTGCTCCCTCATTTCGATTTTCCACGCATGACCCGGCTGGCGGTGGGGCGCTATTGGCGGCGGGCTGATGCCGCCCAGCAGCACCGGCTGATGGATGAATTTCGCACTCTACTTGTGCGCACCTACTCGTCTTCCCTTTCTAATTATCAAAATCAGCAGATTAAATATAAACCGCTGATTGCGGTGCCAGGCGATACTGATGTGACCGTGCGTACTCAGGTAATTCAGCGGGGTGGCCCGCCAATTCCAGTAGATTACAGTATGGAGAAGGTGCCAAACGGCTGGAAAGTATACGATATCGTGATTGATGGCGTAAGTTTAGTCACTAACTATCGCGCAAGTTTTGCCAGCGAAATTCGTCGTAGCGGTATTGATGGCTTGATACGGGCGCTAGCGAAAAAGAATGCTGCATTGCCTAATAATGGCTAAGTCGGAATCAACCAGGGTTGAGGCAGCGTTAGTTGATTCTCTTCGTTTGATGGGGTCGGTGACAATGGCCAATGTTACCGGCATTCGACAGCAGGGGTTGAGTCGTCTTCGTCACGGTGATGTCGTGGTCGATTGGGCGGCTGTGACAGAGGTTGATTCTTCCGCTGTCAGTGTGTTGCTGGAGTGGTTGCGGGCTGCCCAGCAAAGTGGTCGGTCGGTACGTTTTGTCCATTTGCCGGAAAATTTAATAAGCCTCGTGCGATTATATGGTGCGTTGGCGCTCTTGCCGCCAGCGGTGGAAATTTAAAGGTTAATTGTTACTCGTGTTTTCCTATCACCATTCTTTACGGTTTTTCCCCGTTTGCTGTGGAATCGATATGTTAGATTGTTTGTGACAGCCGCTATTCGAATTCACGATGTACACAAGCACTTTGGCTCGTTGCATGTCCTGCGTGGTATTGACTTGGATATTGCCCAAGGGGAATTCTTTGCCTTGTTGGGGCCGAACGGTGCTGGCAAAACGACACTAATTAACGTCTTGGCTGGTTTGATTCATGCCGACCAAGGCAAGTTGTCGGTGATGGGGTTCGATGTCGTTAGTGATTATCGGCGCGCCCGCCGTGCCTTGGGCGTAGTGCCTCAGGAATTGGTTTACGATCCGTTCTTCACAGTACGTGAGACGTTGCGTTTTCAGTCGGGTTACTTCGGCCTGAGAAAAAATGATGCCTGGATCGACGAGCTAATCGTTAAGCTGGGCCTCGAGGATAAGGCTAACACAGATACACGCAAGTTATCCGGCGGCATGAAGCGGCGTGTATTGGTGGCTCAAGCGCTAGTGCACCGACCTCACGTCATCGTGCTGGATGAGCCGACGGCTGGCGTGGATGTGGCGTTGCGCCAAAGCTTGTGGGCCTTTATTCGCCAGTTAAATCACGATGGTCATACGATTGTGCTCACCACGCACTACCTGGAGGAAGCAGAGGCGTTGTGTCGGCGGATTGCTATGATGAAGCAAGGGCAGATCGTCGCGCTGGACACTACCAGCCACCTGTTGGCTACTCATGGAGCGACCCGGGTGCGGCTCAAACTGACGCCAGCGATATTGCCGGCAGCGCTGCATCCTATGCTGTGCGCTACTGGAGATGACGGTTTTCGTTTGGTGCTGGATAATTATCGTGATTTGGAGCCTGCATTGGCGGCGATTCGTGAGGCGGGAATTGAGTTGGATGAAGTCGAAGTGACCCGTCCAGATTTGGAGGATATTTTTCTGCAGATGATGAAGGGAAGTTGATGGGTGGGATCTATACGCTTTTCCTCAAGGAATTGCTACGCTTCCGTAAAGTCAGTCTGCAAACGGTCATGGCGCCGGTGGTGACGACATTGCTATACCTGTTGATTTTTTCACAGGTGCTGCAATCTCGTGTGCAAGTTTACTCAGGTGTTAGTTATACGGCGTTCCTTATCCCTGGTCTTGTCATGATGACCATGTTGCAAAATTCGTTTGCTAACTGTTCCTCCAGCCTAATTCAGTCAAAAATGACGGGCAACATTCTGTTTATTCTTTTGCCGCCGTTAACCTACTGGGAATTTTTTTCGGCATTTGTGGGGGCGGCTATTGTGCGTGGCCTAGTCGTCGGTGTTGGCGTCTACTTGGGCGGCTTGATTTTTGCATTTGTTCCATTAACGCATCCCTGGTGGGCGCTGATATTCGCATTACTTGGTTGTGGGATGCTCGGCTCTATCGGTATTATCGCGTCGTTATGGGCGGATGATTACGATCAAATGTCGGCGGTGCAAAGTTTTTTTATTGTGCCGCTAACTTTTTTAAGTGGTGTTTTTTATTCAATCCATTCGTTGCCGGTATTTTGGCAGAAGTTGTCGAATTTTAACCCATTTTTCTATTTGATCGACGGGTTTCGCTACGGATTTTTCGGTGAGTCTGATGTATCACCGTTGTTTAGCATACTGATTGTGAGTATCTGCTTTTTGGCATTATCATCGGTGACACTGGCGCTGCTGAAGCGGGGCTATAAATTACGTGGTTGATATTTTTGTGTAATATACTGAATGAAAAGGTTTATTTATGGTGACGGCTGAACAGGTTACCCGTTATATAGAAAATGGTTTGGCGTGTGATTATGTGCGGGTAGATGGTGATGACGGTGAGCATTTCGCCGCGGTTATTGTGAGTGCTGAATTTCGCGGCAAAAATATGGTGCAGCAGCACCAGCGCGTGTACCAGGTGCTGGGTGAGCGGATGGGTGGAGAAATTCATGCTTTATCCATGAAAACTTTTACCCCAGAGGACTGGTCCAACGCTGGTGGTGCGCCATAAGTATCTGGTCGCCGCTAACGATAGACTGGTGTCGTGAGCGCCGCGCTGATTTTCTGCTCGCAACGCTATGTCGTGCGGGTAACGTGCGATAAGTCGCTATGGCACCAAGCTGATATTGAACCCAAACATGGGTGCTTAAATTTAAGGAGTGAACAATGAATAAAGAAGTGTTGGAACGTATCCGTCAAACGGTCACCGAGAATTCGGTAGTGTTGTTCATGAAGGGAACCCCGCAATTTCCTCAATGTGGTTTTTCCAATACGGCGGCGCAGGTGATGAAGGCATGCAATGTCGATTTTGCCGCAGTGAACGTACTAATGGAGCGGGATATTTTTGAAAACCTTCCTTTTTATGCTGACTGGCCGACTTTTCCGCAGCTTTATATCAAGGGTGATCTGGTCGGCGGGGTGGATATCATGCGTGAAATGTATGAGAAAGGTGATTTGCAAAAATTATTAGAAAAAGCGCTGAGCGCCTAATTTTTTACGCCGCTTTCTTGAATTGGCGACGGAGATTGAACTGGTTGCATGGATAAATTGGTCATTCGGGGTGGTGTTCCCCTCGCTGGGGATGTCCGTATCTCCGGCGCAAAGAACGCTGCGTTACCGATTCTTTGCGCAAGCCTGCTGACAGAAGAGCCGTTAAAAATTGGTAATGTGCCTCATTTGCGGGACATTACGACAACACTTGAGTTGCTAGGACAAATGGGTGTTACCGTGTCGGTGAATGAGAAAATGTGCGTGGAGTTGTGTGCGTCTCATTTATCTCACCGGGTGGCTCCCTATGATTTGGTAAAGACGATGCGTGCCTCGATCCTTGTGCTCGGACCGTTGGTGGCGCGTTATGGCCAGGCCAGTGTGTCGTTGCCTGGTGGTTGCGCGATTGGTATGCGGCCGATAGATCTACATATCAAGGGATTGCGGGCGATGGGCGCAAAAATCGACATAGAACACGGCTATGTTGTGGCGCGTGCCGAGCGGCTGAAGGGGGCGCATATTTTCATGGACTTGGTCACGGTGACCGGTACCGAAAATCTGATGATGGCGGCTGCGTTGGCAGACGGGGTAACGGTGCTGGAAAATGCCGCGCGTGAGCCAGAGGTAGTTGATCTGGCGAAATGCCTTAATGCGATGGGCGCTCGTATTGAAGGTGCTGGGAGTGACGTGGTGACTGTTCGTGGCGTGGAGCAACTACATGGTGCGAGCCATTGGGTGATGCCGGATCGCATTGAAGCTGGCACTTATCTGGCAGCGGTGGCCAGTACCGGGGGCAAGATCAAACTGCGGGGGGTGTGCCCCGATATTCTTGACGCAGTACTGGAGAAATTACGCGATGGTGGTGCACGTATCGAGACCGGTGCTGATTGGATCGTCTTGGAAGTCGACGGCCCACTCCGGTCGGTTAACATACGCACAGCACCGTACCCAGCTTTTCCCACGGACATGCAAGCGCAATTCATGGCGATGAACTGCGTGGCACAAGGTGTGGCAACGATGACTGAGACCATTTTTGAGAACCGCTTCATGCATGTGCAGGAGTTGCGGCGGCTGGGCGCGAATATCGAAGTGGATGGCAACACAGCCGTGGTGCGTGGTGTGGCGCAGCTACAGGGGGCGACGCTGATGGCGACCGACTTACGAGCTTCTGCCAGTTTGATCGTCGGCGGACTGGTGGCGCATGGAGAAACTGTTGTGGATCGGATCTATCATGTGGATCGTGGTTACGAATGTGTCGAAGAGAAGTTATCTCAGTTGGGTGCGCGCATTCGCCGTATTCACTAACCGAATATTTGCTGAATTATAGAGTTTTACATGAGCGGGATTACCATTGCCCTGTCGAAGGGGAGAATTTTCGAGGAAACTACGCCGCTGCTGGTGGCTGCCGGTATTCAGTGCCAAGATGACCCGGATGTGTCGCGCAAGTTGATTCTCGGCACCAATCACCCGGACGTGCGGTTAATTATCGTGCGTGCCACCG
>VAOX01008281.1_pt1 | contig 10287 bp, 8 predicted proteins | sample 3393891 | NCBI WGS metagenome assembly VAOX01 (sample SAMN08290429, study PRJNA428436) | hydrothermal vent metagenome | isolation source: Deep-sea hydrothermal vent chimney | place: Indian Ocean: Southwest Indian Ridge | depth 2822 m m | reverse complement strand
GCAACATCCTCGCATTCTTTTGCAAGCTGAATCGCATCTTCTGCAGAAATATCCCAAGGATGATATAAGTCTAAATCCAATGCATTTTTTTCTAAAAGTGCTGGATCGGGTAACCCCGCAAAAGGATCATCTTCTGTATAGCGAGCAATATCACAAGCCGCTTTTACCGTTTCTTTTACTGCTTTAACAGAAAAGTCACTGGTACTTGCAGAGCCTTTCCTATTACCAAAATAAACTGTAATACCAAGACCTTTATCACGATTGTGTTCAATCGTTTCAACTTCTCCCATTCTCACCGTCACAGATAGTCCTGATTCCACACTTAACCCTGCTTCAGCAGCAGATGCGCCTTGCGAGCTTGCTTCTTTAAGTAAATCATCAACAATTGATTTTAATTTCTCAGAATCGTAAGGATTAGACGGATCGAGATTTTTTGAGCTTGATAGCGAATTAGCCATGAATACCTCATGATAGTGTTTATAGAAATATTTTTATATTTCCCCATTGTAAAGCTACGAAGCAGACATAACAAATGGCATAATAGAGCCATGGCAAAAAAAATATATACTCCTGACAATGGTCAAATTGAAGCATCTCACGAAGATGAGCTAATTAGCAAATCACAACGAAAAAGAGATGCGAATGATGCCCAGCAACTAGGCAAAGATATCTTGACGCTTTCTCATGATGCACAAAAAAGCATGAATTTACCTGAAAACCTCAGTAAAGCACTTGATGATGCCAGACGTATCAGACACAACAGCGCCTTAAAACGCCAACTTCAATATATAGGCAAAATCATGCGACATATTGATCTTGAACCTATTCAAGAAGAGTATCTAAAATTAACGAATCATTATGTAAAAGATGTAAAGGGCTTTCATAAATTAGAAAATTGGCGAGATCGTTTATTAGCTGAAGGTGATAAAGCATTAGAAGACCTCATCAATGAGCACCCCAATGCCGATAGGCAGCATTTACGCCAATTAATCCGCCAATCGGCTAAAGAGGTAAAACTCAACAAACCACCTAAATCTGCACGAGAAATATTTAAATATTTGAAAACATTATTAGAATAAACACTATTTTTAAAAACAAAACTGCTTGTACAAAATAATAAGGTGTTAAGTTATTGCCGTTTTCGAAACCACCCTGTTAAGCTTACTCGCTCACGATTCGCAGGTAATACTTCATGCTCAAACTCCGCACTCATAAAACACACCATCGTTCCCGCTTTCGGTAAGATTGAAACAAACTCACCATTATTGAAGTAAAGTTGAAGTTGACCACCATTTTCGTCTAACCAATTTTCATTTAAATAAGTAATAAATGTAATAACTCGGGTATCTTGGTTCTTATGCTGATCCAAGTGTCGTTTATAAAATGTATTTTCGGGATATAAAGCAAAGTGAACTTCAAATTCAAATAAGCCAAGATAAAAAAATTGATTAACCGCATCTTGTAATTGCTGCATAAGACTTAAATATTTTTTTTGCGCTTCGTTTAAATTACCTTCGTCAAACCAACTAATTTCATCACTACGAATAGATGTCTCAATATGAAAGTTATTTTCTCGCCCTATTCCCGCTTGATTTAACTTACCTTTTTCACGCAAAGAACCTAGAGTCTCTTTTAATTTTTGAGTTAAATCTAAAGAAAAAAAATTTTCTTCTACTGACCAACCTTGTTTCTGTAAATCATTAAGGATTTTCTCTATTTTATTTTTCATAAAATATGAATCAATTTATCCCGTGCCGCCAACTGTTAAATTATCAATTTTTAATGTAGGTTGACCAACACCAACCGGTACACTTTGACCTTCTTTACCGCAAACACCCACACCAGCATCTAACTTAAGATCATCACCAACCATAGAAACATGTTTTAAGACTTCAGGTCCATTACCAATTAATGTTGCACCTTTGATTGGCTGAGTTACTTTTCCATTTTCAATTAAATAAGCTTCACTTGCTGAAAAAACAAATTTTCCAGAAGTAATATCCACTTGACCACCACCAAAATTAACAGCGTAAACTCCTTTTTCGACAGATTCAATAATTTCTTGTGGGTTATGTTCTCCTGCCAACATATATGTATTTGTCATACGCGGCATAGGTAAATGAGCATAAGATTCTCTTCGCCCATTACCAGTTGATTTCCCACCCATAAGTTCTGCATTCATTTTATCTTGCATATAGCCTTTTAAAATACCTTTTTCAATCAACATAGTCTGTTGAGTTGTTGTACCTTCATCATCTATATTAAGAGACCCCCTACGTGCATCCAACGTACCATCATCAACAATCGTACATAAGGGTGAGGCAACTCGTTCACCCATTCGCCCACTAAATGCCGAACTCCCTTTACGATTAAAGTCACCTTCTAATCCATGACCAATCGCTTCATGCAATAAAACACCCGGCCAACCTGGTCCAAGAACCACTGGCATTGCGCCTGCCGGTGCAGCAACTGCTTTCAAGTTAACTAATACCTGCCGAACGGCTTCTCGAGCAAAGCCTAATGCGCGATCTTCCTCTACAAAATACTCATACCCCACTCTGCCGCCGCCACCTGAACTGGCTTGCTCATGTTTATCACCATCTTCAGCGATAACAGTGACATTCATTCTGACTAAAGGACGAACATCCGCATTCAAGGTTCCATCACTTGAAGCAACTAATATAACCTCATGTACCCCCACTAAACTGACAATAACTTGTTTAATGCGAGGGTCTTGCTTTCTCGCTTCAGCATCAACCTGTTTGAGTAGATCAATTTTTTCATCTGTGCTCAAAGAATCTAAAGGATCAATAGGAAGATACAACTGGTGAGCGGAGTGTTTTTTCCACGCCTGAACTTTATTTTGTTGACCTGCTCGGGCTATAGTTTTTGCTGCATTTGCAGCTTGATTTAAAGCGGGTAAAACAATTTCATCAGAATAAGAAAAACCTGTTTTTTCACCACTTACCGCACGAACACCCACGCCTTGTTCAATATTATAATTACCTTCTTTTACGATTCTATCTTCTAAAACCCAAGATTCCTGGCGTGAGGTTTGAAAATAAAGATCAGCACGGTTTATACTATTCCCCATCATTTGATCAAGTACGTTTTGTAAATCATTAATACCTAAACCAGTAGGTGTTAAAAGTAGATCATTTGCAGTATCAAGATAGTTCATTTAATTTTTCTCATCAAATATGCGTATATCTTCTTTAGATAAAGCGCATGAAATTTTTCTATTTTTTAAGACAGGAAAGTTGTCACGAATATTTTTAACATTATTTATATCAATATCAGCGATAACATAACCAGCCCCCTGCGAAAGACGATCAAGAATAGTTCCCCATGGATCAACAATCATGCTATCACCATACGTTTCTCGCCCATTCACATGGTATCCACCCTGAGCTGAAGCGACTACATAACATAAGTTTTCAATAGCTCGAGCACGAAGCAAGACTTCCCAATGTGCTTTTCCTGTAATAGCGGTAAAGGCAGAAGGTAAGACAATAATCTCAGCGCCTAATAATATAAGCTGTCTAAATAATTCCGGAAAACGCAGATCAAAACAAATAGCAAGTCCAATTTTACCAAATGGCGTGTCGATAACAACGGCCTTATTACCTGCTTCTACTGTTTCTGATTCAGAATATGTTTCACTCGTTATTTCTAAATGAACATCAAATAAATGAATTTTATCATAACGGCTTACTTGCTCACCTTTTTCATTATAGACAAGGCAAGAAGAAAATACCTTTTTATCATAATTTAAGTTATCACTATTCAATTTTAAAGGGATAGTTCCAGCAACAATCCACACATGATTCTTTTTTGCCTGTTCAGATAAAAATTTTTGTATTGTTCCTGAACCTTCATCTTCAGCAATATTGATTTGATCTGAATCTTTCAATGACATAATAGAAAAGTTTTCAGGTAAAACAATTAAACTTGCTCCAGCATGTACGGCACTAGATATTTGTCTACTTACTTCAATTAAATTAGCGCTAATGTTAGTGCCAGAAGCCATTTGGATTGCAGCTATTTTTGTCATAGTACTTTCTTTGTTATGTTAAAATGTAAGTTTAAGATAAATAATTTGAAAATTTAATTTGATAAAACGTCCAGTTCAATAATAGTAGAAACGGAACTGCCCGGCACAAGTTCGATTCGTTTAGATGAAAGACCTAATGCAATCAACCAACTTCTTAATTCATTAGCCCAAAGAGTACCTTCATCGCCACCTGGATATCTTATTTCTAAAGAATTATTTATATTTTTTTGTAATTCCTGCATGATTCTCTGTATTGCAGGCATAGCGAGGAGTGTTGTTGCATTTTTAGGAACGGACCATTCATTTGCGTGCAATATTTCACGGTTAGCTGCATAAGAAGAAGTAACTAAGAAAAAAAATAGAGTAATGATAGTTTTATACATAGTTGAAATTATAGCACAATATTATTCTTCAGTGATTTCTTCAATTTCAGGTTTTTCCCATGTACCATTAATTTCGTAGGTTTTAGTAGAGGCCTCATTGAATTGCTCTCCCGTCAACTTATCAAGTAACCAAATGCCAATTCCTGCAGGCAAATTAATTAAAAGAGCCGTAATTCCAGCAACTCCGCTACCAACCTCGGGAACCACTTCAATAGTATTTTCAAAATCTCTATCAACTAAGCCCGTTCTTCCGCTAACATTAACCGTAGCAATTGGACTTTTTATTTCAAAATCATCTGTATAGGCATCACCATCTTCTATTTTTATTATTCCATTTGCTGTATCAAAGTTAAACCCCTTATCTGTTGCATCTGTAAAATCACCTAATAATTTTCTAGGCAAAGCAGACAAGCTAAACAATCCTAATAAGCGCCCTGCTCCTGCATTAATGTCATTTATAATTCCATTTTCTATATTTAATTGAATATCTGCGTCTAAGTTAATTAAGGAGAACTGAGTCGGAGCTCCCTGCCAACTTAACGTACTAAAAGATTTTACCGTACCACCACCAATAACTGCCGAATAACCTAATCCTTTTAACATGTTACCAAAATCATCACTACTTAGAGTCACTTGCAAGTTTGTATTATGTCTTTTTTTCTTATAAAGCCAATCTCCATGTGTAAATATCTTCATATTTTTTGCCGAAATAATTAATTCATCTAGGCGTAACCCTTCTTTTATTTTAGAGGTTTTAAAATCAATTCGTCCAAGCTTTATTTTATCCAAGGAAAAGTTTTTAATAACCCCCTCAAACTTAGGTAGTTTTTGCGGGATAGTAACATTAGTTTTTTTCTTAACTTTATTATTTGTTATTATATTAAGCTTATCCAAATTAACGATAATAGGATTAATCAATATAGGTTCAGAACTTTTTGATTTTTTATTATCTAAAACCCCTCCCCATTTAGAAGCATTAATATAATCAATACTCCCATCAACATATAAAACCTTTCTTTTGGGTAAGGTAGCCTTTCTACTCGAAAATGAAATGGCGCCCTTATCTAAGTATGTGTTTTTACCAGACTGTTTCATCAAAAAAACAGCTGAACTTTTTTTACCAAAAGCCAACTCAAATTGAGTTTCTTTACTCCCAATAAATTTAGTTAAAAATTCAAAGTCTTGTCGTTTATGTTCTTTTTTATAAAAATACCCAGGGAGTTTACTTTTTAAACCCAGTAGATTACTTCTTAAACGTAATGAAGGAGGTTTCTTTTTAATGTTTTTTGGAAACTTCATTTCAATATTAAATTTACTTTTCCCAGACGTTTTATTGGCACCAGGAATATCGAACATGTTTAATATTCTCCTTACATCTTGCTTAACTATTGCTGATACTTTGATGTTATTTTTATCTGTGGCAACAATAACATCGGCTTTTTCTCCTAATATTTTAGCAGATAAATTCTTACTATAAAAAATACCATCAGAGAAAAATAAGTCCCCATTGATTTCTGATATATCTAACTTATCTTCCAGCATAAATAACGATGATTTATTTAATATAGAAGAGCCTGAATAAGTTATGGGTTTCCCCTTACCCGACTCATCATCTAAAGGGATATTTATTTTTATTTCTGAATTTATATTTCCCAACCAACGCATTGAATTAACTGTGTCTTTTGCTTGAGATAAAATGGGGCTATTTATTAGGTATGCCATAGTATTGTTAGCTGAACCACTTGCCTTTATATTCACGTTAAGATCAGAGCTTAAGAAATGATTTATTTTAGCAGTAGAATCCCGCAAAACATTATTATTAGAAAGCCCAGAAAAAAGGTGAACATCCATTCCTTGACCAGTAAAATTAGCTCTTATTTTCGCTTTAGTTATTTTTGGCCAATTATCCTGATAGTCAATAATCACATCCGAAGCGCTTACATCAACAGAAAACTTTCCATTATTATCTTCGAAAGGGAATTCATTTAATTTCCCATTAAAAATAACTGTACCAGTTTCAACCTTTCCACCAAGAATACCTTTGTCAAGCCAACTAACTAAGGATTCATGCATAATACTTACAGGTAAAAAATGAGATATTTTTGAAACATCTCCTCTTTCAACATAAGTCTGCAAATCAAGATACGGTGAGGATTCATTTTTAGGTATCCATAATTTTGCAGTTGATACAGCCTTTACTTCTTCATTCTCTGCTAAAAGATGCTTCACATTCAACAATAATCCAGCTTTTGTGTTTGAAAGTAAGATTTTCGCTCTAATATTTTTAAGTTTAAAATCTTCTCTAAATAAATCGGGAAAACCAATAAGAGAATCGTTTGACGAAACATCAACCACTCCGTTTTTATTGTTATAACTTATACTACCTGAAACAGCTTCTAGTTTTGGAATACCTTTCCAAGCATTAACACCTGTTTTATCAAAACGTGCTTGTAAACTATAAATTTCATTTTTTTCTAAAATCATAGAAAACTGACTAATATCACCATGCAAATTCAATTGCTTTAAAATTCTTTGATTATTTGAAGACATAAAATCATTATCTATTATTATATTTGATAAAAACTCTAATTTAACTTTTTTAGACTTGAGATGAATTTTATTAAAACTTCCATTTTTATAATTAAATGCCGTAGAAAAACCCGCGTGAGTAAAAGCATTTTTTTTGTCTTTGTAATTAAAGTTTTTAACGCTAGCATGCCAATTATTCCCACTGTCTTTCTGCGCATCAAAAACACCTGAAATCAACTTTAACTTTATATTTTCTCTTTTATTTAAATGGTATGAAACATCATACAATTTAACATCTCCGCTTAATTGATTTATGCTCTCATTATTAAAATCGAACCATAATTTAAAGTCAGCAATACCTTTATGTATATTCAAGTTTGTATTACCCATATATTGCTGTATCGCTGTTAAATTTAAGTTTTCACTTTCAATATAGGTTTTTGCTTGCCATGACGAAGAGTCTGATATATTACCCACAATATCAAAATCCATTTTAATTTTGTGGCCTAATTTTGATGGGAGATTACTAGAAAAAGAAAGTTGATGTCGGTCAGCAGAGTTTTTTAGTAATAAACTTACATTATCAAAAAACCATGTTAAACCTGAGTTTTGTTCATCCTTCCAAATAAAAGTACTATCTTCTATTGAAACTTCACTTTCTTGAGATAGCCAATCATCTAAAATCGTCTTCGATGTATTACCGACAGTATCATTAAGCCCATTTAAATCAACACCTTTTATATTAAGATCACCTTTAAGCGTACGCGTAACATAAACATTTATGCCTCGTACAGTTAATTGTATTGGCGTAATTTTCTGCTTCCAAAATAAATCATCAAAAGACAAACCAATATCGATACGCTTGAGAGAAAACAAATCTTTCTTGGTTTTTTTAGAAAGAAGCTGCACATTATGAAATATTAAAGTTGGAACTAAACCACTTAACTTAGCATCCATACGATCAATTTTTACAGGTTGTTTTAGCAAATTCGATGCAAGCTGTTCAACTTCTGCTTGATATAAATTTGCTGTTGTCAACAGTAGTCGTAAACCTGAAACGCCTAGCGCAATAACAATAACAACAGTTGCGATGCTATAACCAACAATAAATTTAAACTTATGAAATAAAGGGTGCATTTTTATCATTTGTTAATTTATTTTTACATTAAAACGACATCAAAGTGTTCTTGATTATATTCCGTCTCAACTTGAAACCGAATAGGTTTACCAATAAAATCCTCAAGTTCAGCTATGCTTGTTGATTCTTCATCTAACATTAAATCAACAATAGGCTGCGCGGCTAAAATTAAAAATTCTTGGGCATCAAACTGACGAGCCTCTCGTATGATTTCTCTAAAAATTTCATAGCATACCGTTTCAGCTGTACGCAACGAAGCCCTTCCCTTACAACAAGGGCAAGGCTCACATAAAATATGTTCAAGACTTTCACGTGTACGTTTGCGTGTCATTTCAACTAAACCTAATGATGAAACATCGCAAACATTTGTTTTTGCATGATCTTTATCAAGATATTTTTCTAGAGAGCGTAAAACTTGCCGTTTATGTTCGCTATCTAACATATCAATAAAATCAATAATAATAATGCCACCAAGATTTCGTAGTCTCAATTGCCGCACAATAGCTTGTGCAGATTCTAGATTAGTTTTAAATATTGTTTCTTCTAAATTTCTATGTCCAACAAAAGCGCCCGTATTAACATCTATTGTTGTCATGGCTTCGGTTTGGTCAATTATTAAATAGCCACCTGATTTAAGCGGTACTTTTCGCTCAAGCGCTTTTTGCATTTCCTCTTCAATACCATACAAATCAAATATAGGTCGCTCACCAGGATAATGCTCAATGCGATTTTCTAATTCAGGAATAAATTTACCGGCAAACTTTAAAACTCGCTCATAGGTTGAACGTGAATCTATTCTTACTTTTTCAATCTCGATACCGCTTAAATCACGCATCGTACGCATAACTAATGACATATCCTCATGAATTATAGCAGCTGTTTTTACCGTACTATTTCGTTCAAGAATATTTGTCCATATTTTTTGCAGGAATTGCATATCTTTATAAATAGCATCATCACTAATACCTTCCGCAACCGTTCTTGCTATATAGCCACCTTTATCAAATTCATCAGAACGTTCTGAAATAGCCTGTTTTAATCGTTGCCGCTCTACTTCATCTTCTATTCGCTGAGAAATTCCAACGTGAGAGATACCAGGCATATAAACCAAATAACGCGAAGGAAAAGAAATTTGTGTGGTAAGTCGAGCGCCCTTTGTACCCATAGGATCTTTCACGACTTGCACCATGAGATCTTGGCCTTCGCGCAATAACTCCATAATGACATCGGAAGGTTCGCCACCATCACCATTTTTGCCATTAGGTTGTGCAATATCAGAAACATGTAAAAAAGCCGTGCGTTCTAAGCCAACCTCTAAAAATGCGGCTTGCATACCGGGAAGAACACGAACAACTTTGCCCTTGTAAATATTACCGACTAAGCCACGTTTCCGTTCACGCTCAATATGAACCTCTTGTAATAACCCATTTTCAACATATTCCACTCGCGTTTCTTGTGGGGTAACATTGATCAATAATTCTTCGCTCATATTGTTCCCTTAATTCATCCTAAGTCTATGATACTACTAAGAATTCTAATTAAATGCTCGTTTTATTTAACAGTTCAAGCGTTTCATACAAGGGTAAGCCCATTACCCCTGAATAACTGCCCGATAAATGTGAAATAAATGCAGCGGCTTTCCCCTGAATCCCATATGCACCCGCTTTATCCTTACATTCTCCAGAATCAACATACTGCTGTATCTCACTCTCGGATAATACTTTGAAGGTCACATCACTGACACTTAATCGCGTTGTCAGTTCCAGTTGTTGTGGGGTTTTAAACTGACGAACTAAAGCAACTGCGGTCATTACTTGATGTGTCTTCCCCGATAATAATTTAAGCATTTTTTTCGCTTCAGTATTATTTTTAGGCTTACCTAAAATTTTTTCATTAATAACAACCGAAGTATCCGAACCAAGAATAGGTTTTTTAAGTAAGTTTTCTAATTTAGAAGCCGCTATCGCTTTTTCTTTCGCTAAGCGTAGAACATACTTTTTTGCCGATTCATTTGGTTTGACTGTTTCATCTATATTGACCGATAAAACTTTGAAAGAAACACCTACTTGCGCCAAAAGCTCACTACGACGAGGAGATTGTGAGGCAAGATATAAAGAAAATTCAGTCATAATTATTTATGATAGGGGTGACCTTTGAGGATAGTCGTAGCAAGATACAGCTGT
>VAOX01049469.1_pt1 | contig 10299 bp, 5 predicted proteins | sample 3393891 | NCBI WGS metagenome assembly VAOX01 (sample SAMN08290429, study PRJNA428436) | hydrothermal vent metagenome | isolation source: Deep-sea hydrothermal vent chimney | place: Indian Ocean: Southwest Indian Ridge | depth 2822 m m | reverse complement strand
CATCAGGAACGGTAGTAAGGTAAGTTTGGTACTTCGTTGCTTGGCTTCGTCTCCCAGCGATTTGCGGAATGCTTCTAGTTCGGTGATATTGGTTTCGTCAAATTGGGTGACGTGAGGGGCTGATATCCAATTGCGATGCAGGTTGGCACCAGAAATTTTCTTGATTTTTGCTAATGGCTGGATTTCTATCACGCCAAATTTGGCGAAATCCACGACTGGTATGTCCGCTAGATTGAGCGCTAAGTGACCTGTGTTTTCTTGCGGTTTGGCGATTTCCGTTTTGACGTAAGCTTGTACGTCATCTTTCAAAATTCGACGTTTCGGGCCGGAGCCGTTAACCCGAGAAAGGTCAACACCAAGTTCACGGGCGAAGCGGCGCACCGATGGGCTGGCATGTGCTTTATGAGTGCTTTTTGACAGGGTGGCTGGCGGCGCAAGTGGTGGCGGCGCTGACGGCATATTCGCTGATACACTGACTGGTGCTGGTGCTGGTGCTGGTGCTGGTGCTGGTGCTGGTGCTTCTGGTGTGGGTGGCGTAGTTTGCATTGCCGCCTCGGCGGATTCCAGTGTCAAAATTAAACTGCCTTCGGCGATACGGTCGCCGACCTTGACGTTGAGCGTGACGATTCTCCCCGCCTCGGGCGAGGGAATATCCATGGTCGCCTTATCACTCTCTAGGGTGATTAGTGTATCGTCAATGTTGACGGTGGTTCCTTCGCGCACCGGCACCTCGATCACTTCCACTTCGTCGAAGTTACCGATATCTGGAACGCGAATTTCTTTTAGAGTGGCCACTATAAATTTCTCCGCAGCGTGTGCCCGGCGGCAAATTAAACGGTCACCGGGTTGGGTTTGTTTGGATCGATATCGTATTGCGTAATTGCCGCTACCACCGTGTCCACGGGGAGTGCACCTTCATCGGCCAATGACTTCAATGTCGCGATGACGATCATGTGGCGGTCAATCTCGAAAAAACGGCGCAGATTGGCTCGGGAATCCGAGCGGCCGAAGCCATCGGTGCCCAGCGTCACATAACGTGCCGGTACGAATTCGCGAATTTGGTCGGCATAGGCTTTGAGGTAGTCGGTAGAAGCAACAACTGGTGCGCCGCCCGCCAAACATTTTTCTACATGACTCTGCTTTTGCGTTTGGTCAGGGTGTCTCATGTTCCAACGGTGGGTATCCAGCCCTTCGCGGCGTAGCTCATTGAAGCTGGTTACGCTCCAGACATCGGCAGCGACGTCGAAGTCACGGGCAAGCAGCTCCGCTGCCGCTTCCACTTCGCGCAAAATAGTACCGCTACCCAGCAGATGTGCCTTCATGGATTTCTTGGCGACACCTTTACGCCGTAAATAGAGACCACGTAAAATACCTTCTTGCACGCCTTTGGGCATCGGCGGGTGGGCGTAATTTTCGTTCATCACGGTAATGTAGAAGAACACGTCCTCTTGCTCTTGGATCATGCGGCGTAGGCCGTCCTGAATGATCACCGCTAGCTCATAGGCGTAGGTTGGATCATATGTCACGCAGTTGGGAATGACCGATGCCAGTAACGGGCTGTGACCGTCTTCATGCTGCAACCCTTCGCCGTTCAGCGTGGTGCGTCCGGCGGTGCCGCCCAGCAGAAAACCGCGTGCACGAGAGTCGCCAGCTGCCCAGGCGAGATCGCCCACGCGCTGGAAACCGAACATCGAATAAAAAATGTAAAAGGGAATCATCGGCACGGCGTGGGTGCTATAGCTGGTTGCTGCGGCTAACCACGAAGCAAACGCTCCTGCCTCATTGATGCCTTCCTCCAGGATTTGGCCGCGTTTATCTTCTTTGTAATACATAACTTGGTCGGCGTCTTGAGGCACATATAGTTGCCCTTGGGACGAATAAATGCCGAGTTGGCGGAACATCCCCTCCATGCCGAAAGTGCGAGCCTCATCGGGGATGATTGGCACCACATGTTTGCCGACTACCTTATCCCTCGCGAGGGTGGTGAGGACGCGGACAAACGCCATAGTGGTAGATATTTCTCGTTTACCGGTGCCTTCCAATTGGGCTTCGAAGCTGGACAGCGGCGGCACGTTCAGTGGTTCGGCCGTGCGTCGGCGAGCTGGTAAATAACCACCCAGACGGCTACGTTGTGCCTTTAGGTATTGTATTTCCGGGCTGTCATCGGCTGGCTTGTAGAAAGGGACTTCAGTGACTTGCTCTTCCGGGATCGGAATATTGAATCGTTTGCAAAATGCTTTAAGCGCTACGTCGCTCATTTTTTTCGCTTGGTGGGTAATGTTCTGGCCTTCGCCAGACTCACCCATGCCGTAGCCCTTTACTGTCTTAGCCAGGATCACCGTCGGTTGGCCGGTATGCGCTACCGCTGCCGCGTAAGCATTGTAGACTTTATGCGGATCGTGGCCGCCGCGGTTTAAATACCAGATATCCTCGTCCGACAGATTCGCCACCAGTTCCAGCAGCTCGGGATATTTGCCGAAGAAATGCTGGCGCACGTAGGCGCCGTCCTTCGATTTATAATTTTGGTAGTCACCATCAACGCATTCCATCATACGTTGATGCAACAGTCCTTTTTTATCTTGGGCAAGTAGTGCGTCCCAATGTCGACCCCAGACGACTTTAATGACATTCCAGCCAGCGCCGCGAAAGACCGCTTCTAGTTCTTGAATGATTTTTCCGTTGCCGCGTACGGGCCCATCGAGTCGCTGCAAGTTGCAATTTATGACAAACGTCAAGTTGTCGAGCCGCTCGCGTCCGGCTAGAGAGATCGCGCCGAGCGATTCTGGTTCGTCGGTTTCGCCGTCGCCGAGGAAAGCCCAGACTCTGCGCTGGGATATATCGGCCATGTCGCGGTCCGCCAAATATTTCATAAAGCGCGCCTGGTAGATCGCTTGGATCGGCCCTAGTCCCATGGATACCGTGGGGAATTGCCAAAAATCTGGCATTAGCCACGGATGGGGATAAGATGGTACGCCATTGCCTCCGGTTTCCTGACGAAAATTTCCTAATTGTTCTTCACTGATACGGCCCTCCAGGAATGCGCGGGCATAAATACCGGGAGATGAGTGGCCTTGAATGTACAGCAAATCACCCCCATGAGTTTCGGTGGGAGCGTGGAAAAAGTGGTTAAAGCCGACATCGTAGAGGGTGGCAGCAGAGGCGAAGCTGGCAATATGGCCGCCAACGCCAGGACTTACCTTGTTGGCGTGCATGACGGTGGCGATCGCGTTCCATCGAATCAGCGCGCGGATACGACGCTCTAGCGCGGCGTCGCCAGGGTAGGCTCGCTCTTGGTGTGGCGGAATCGTGTTTAGGTAAGCGGTGTTGGCGCTAAATGGCAGATACGCGCCCGAGCGCCTGGTTTTATCGATCAGTTTTTCCAGCAAATAATGCGCGCGTTCAGCGCCTTCCAGCGCGAGTACCGCATCGAGCGCGTCGAGCCATTCTTGTGTTTCTTGCGGATCAATATCTGGCTTTTCCGGCATAGCTTCTTCCTCGGTCAGCGCAGGGCGTTCCCCCAGCGAATGCAGTACTAATGAAATAAATCCGCTATCATCACCGACCAACCCGGTTTTGGTCAAGAAGAAGTCACCATCTGGTGGCGAAGTTTAGGAGGAGATGCATTGCTGAAGATCTTTCAAAAACAGTCTGTTATCGATGATGAGTCCATTGCTAGGGCGAGTCACGTGTTATTTATCATGCCTCATGATGGGAGTCTCGCTGGGGCGCCAGCCAGTGACGTGTTGCGCGCTCGTCTCAAGCGCCGTCATTTGAAATTCAGCGAGTTAATAAAATCACCGGTTAGTGGCGATCTTCCTCACGGTGGGTTGGCAGTGTGGGTTGTCGTGGATGTGGCGGCCTCTGCATTCGAGCGCCATACTTTGTTGCGTCGGGCGTTGCAACGGTTGCTCAAAGAGCAGCCACGGGAACTGGTTATTGCCGTTTTCGGCAGCGAGACAGCACGGCGTTTGGCGGCGGAGGCCGCGATGTACTCGCTGTTTGTGAATAGTGCTTTACTCCCGTTACGCAAGCAACGAGACGCGCGTCGCCCTTTGCATCGGGCCATCCTTCATGGTTACTATGATGTTGATGACTTTGCCGCTGCGCGCAGCGTTGCGCAAGGCAATTTGCTAGCGCGTGAGCTGACTATGTTGCCGCCCAATGAGCTGACTCCAGCCATTTATCGGCAGCGGGTACGTCAGCTAGCTGCCACCGAGGGCTGGTCGTGCACTGAATATGATACAAAAAAATTGCGTAAACTAGGCGCTGGCGCATTCCTGGCGGTCGCTCAAGGCAGCGTTGATGAAGATGCCGCTATTATTCATCTGCGCTACCGTCCTCAAAGAGCTGGCATGGCCGTGACTCTGGTAGGCAAGGGCATTTGCTTTGATACCGGTGGCCACAACCTGAAACCAGCGCGCTATATGCATGGTATGCACGAAGACATGAATGGTTCGGCCGTTTCTCTTGGTATCATGCTGGCAGCGTCACGCGCACAATTGCCAGTTAACCTTGATTGCTGGCTAGCATTGGCACAAAATCACATCGGTCCGCGTGCTTATCAACAAGGCGATGTTGTGCGTGCAGTAAACGGAACAACCATCGAAATTGTTCACACCGATGCGGAAGGGCGCTTGGTGCTGGCTGATACCCTCGCGTTGGCAGCCAAAGTTTCCACCGACTTGCTAATTGACTTTGCTACCCTCACCGGCAGTATGGCTACTGCCCTGGGTGCGCGCTATAGTGGAGTTTTCAGTAATCGTGATAAATGGCTGGCGCGGGCGCTAGCCGCAGGTCAAGTGTCCGGCGAGCGAGTGTGTGGTTTTCCCCTGGACGTTGACTACGAGGAAGCGTTAGACAGCAAGATCGCCGATATCAAACAATGCACTTTGGATGGCGACGCCGATCACATTCTGGCAGCGCGTTTTTTGCTGCGTTTTGTGGGTAAAATACCGTGGATCCATATGGATCTATCCGCGAGTCGTTGCGATGGCGGGTTAGGCGCAGTCGGGTCGGATGTGACCGGGTTCGGTGTGGGTTGGGGCATGGAGCTGTTGCGTGAACGGTTACTGGCAATCAATCGCTAGCCTCTGCGTTTATCCCACCCATAGCGGTTGAAGCGAATCCAACGGTTCTGGCCATTGCGCAGCGAATTGACGGGACTGTTTGCCTGTCGTCGCTGTTGCGCGTCCGGCGGTGTTTTTCGAGGGATATGATGGCGAGGCGGCAGCTTCATCATGGAATTTCGCAAAACGATCTTCTCATCTTAATCGTGTTACCACTGTTGGTGGAAGTCGGCGGCGCGTTCCTTTCTTTTCGACTGCTAGCTGTTGTTGACGTTACGCCATTCACATGGATTGGTTGTGTGGCACCGAGAGAGCCAACGCTTCACCTCGGCACGCTATCTTGTCCAATACTGGTCATACGGACGCGCAGCCCGGCGGTTTGGCCGCTGATTCTCAAAGGTAATATTTACGAGTCCATTGATCGGGCACGCATTTTTTCGACAAATTCTACGGTAATAGTGTTTTCGCCGGTTTCCAGCGCAGCTTTTTCTATTTTCCCTTTGACCATTTTGCGGATAAAAGCTGGAACTTTCTCCAGTTTTTTCAGTGCGTCTTCATCCCAGGTAAGTTGGTGGTCGTTCATGGTTAATCTCCTAATTACGTTATTAATATCATCTCCCTTGTTGACGGGGATGCGAACGGCTCCCCTCTCGGGGTCTTAAAGCGTATTTGGTTTGCGCAAATCCAGGTTCTAGTTGATTCCACTAGCTGGATTCATCCATGGCTAATTCTAGAGCTAACCAGCGCTCTTCTGTCGTGACTAACTGCGCAGCCAACTCGGCATGTCGGCGATCGAGATCAATTCCGTGGAATGCGTCTGTGGTTCCAGAGTAAAACTGGGTTAGCTGCTGGGTCACGGCATCGATGTCTTGTTGTAGTTGTTTCAGTTCAGACTCCAGTTTGGTTCGCTGGGACAATAGGGATTTTTTCTTGGCAGCAGGCACCCGCTTGGGTTTTCCCGTTGCTGACGGTTTAGCGATTGCCTCCGGGCGGCGAGCTTCAGTCCAGCGGCGGTAGTCTTCCAGGTCACCATCGAAGGGTTTGGCGGTTCCGTCAGCAATCAGCCATAATTCGTCGGCGGTGGCGCGGATGAGGCTGCGATCGTGGGAGACCAGCACGACGCCCCCAGTGTATTCTTCCAAGGCGACAGTAAGCGCGTCGCGCATATCCAAGTCGAGGTGGTTGGTGGGTTCGTCAAGTAGTAGCAAATGCGGTTTTTGCCAGGCTAGCAGCGCGAGGGCGAGGCGGCTTTTTTCGCCACCAGAAAACGTGGCTACCGGACGATCTTCGTCTGCACCGGCAAGGCCGAAGCGGCCGAGAAAGTCACGGAGTACTTGAGGTGATGTTTTTGGGGCAAGGCGCGCCAGATGTTCCTGAGGGGTGGATGTCACGTCTAGCTGTTCCAGCTGGTGCTGGGCGAAATAGCCGATACGTAAATCCGGTGCGTAAGTCATATTACCGCTGGTGGGCATTAATTCTCTCGCCAGCAATTTGACGAAGGTAGACTTGCCCGCACCGTTGGGCCCCAGCAAGGCGAGGCGCGCGCCAGCGCGCAAGGCGAAGGTGACGTCGTTGAACAGAGTGTGCTTGCAATAGGAAAAACAGAGGTTCTCTGCCTGCAACAGCACATCTGGTCCACGCGTTGGTGCCTCGATTTCCAATGCAAAATGACCGTCCGTCATTTGCGCCGGAGCAATACGTTCGAGTCGCTCTAACGCCTTGAGTCGACTTTGCGCCTGTTTGGCCTTGGTGGCTTTGGCACGGAAACGGCGTACGAAGTCTTCTAAGTGGGCTATTTTAGTTTGTTGACGGCGATGTGCCTGGTCTTGCTGAGCGGCGCGCTCGGCACGGGCGCGTTCGAAGGCGTCGTAGTCGCCAGTGTAGTCATCAATGACGCCGTTGTGAAGATGGGCAATACGGTTCACGCAGGCGTTGAGGAATTCGCGGTCATGGGAGACCATAATTAGGCTGCCTGGATAGCGTGCCAGGTATTGCTCCAGCCAGAGAATCGCTTCCAAGTCCAGATGGTTGGTGGGTTCGTCGAGCAGCAGCAGATCGGCGCGGCGCATCAGCGCGCGCGCGAGATTCAACCGCATGCGCCAGCCACCGGAAAAACTGGCAACGGCGTGTTCGAGCGCGTCTTGCACAAAACCCAACCCTTTGAGCATTTGCGCCGCTCGTGCTGGCGCCGCATAGCCGTCGATTGCCTCAAACCGTTGCTGGGCATCGAACCACTGGGTATCGTGAGCAGCTTGCGCCAACACGTGCTCCAGCTGGCGGCGTTCGCGGTCTCCATCGAGGACAAACGCCAGTGCGGGCTGCGCGGAAGAAACAATTTCTTGTTCAACAGACGCCAATGTTTTACCGGGTTGTAACGTGACTTCGCCGCTGTCCGGCTTGAGGTCACCGCGAATAAGCTGGAACAGGGTGGATTTTCCGGTGCCATTCTTGCCAACGAGTCCGATACGTTGGCGGGTGAACACTTGCAGGCAAGCACCCTGTAATAATGGCTTGCCGCCGGTAAGATAGGTCAGGTGACGGATATCGAGCATGCGTCAATGATAACAGATGCACCCAGGTGCCGCCCACCGCCGCCTCATCTATGGTAATGACTGGTGCTGAAAAGATTTAGGATGCTGCCGCGTCACACGTGTTTAAATTGTTTGTACACACCCAAAATGCGCGGCAATGCTTGTTTAAATGCGGCGATAATCTGGGGATCGAAATGATGCCCGGCTTCGTCGTACAGCAATGCCAGTGCCTTTTTTACCGGCCACGCTTTTTTGTAGGGACGCTTGGACGTGAGTGCGTCAAACACGTCGGCTACTGCGACAATACGAGCTGCTAAGGGGATGGCGTCACCCTCCAGTCCGTTAGGATAACCGCTGCCATCAAATTTTTCGTGGTGGCCTTCGGCAATTTCGATGGCAACTCGAAAAAGGCTACGGCCTAGATTATTCATTTGTGCTTCGCAGTGGCGTAGCACTTGACCACCAATAACTGGGTGGCGCGTCATCTCTCCCCATTCCGGCGCTGTGAGTTTGCTGGGTTTGAGCAGGATGTCATCGCGTATTCCGACTTTGCCAATATCGTGCATTGGTGCGAAGTGGAGGATGTCGCGCACATACGCTGGGGTAATTTGCTTTTGCGCGGATTCAATCTGGCCTAATTTTTCGCTCACGATGGCAGCGTATAAGCTCATGCGTTTGAGGTGGTCGCCGGTTTCCGGGTCGCGACTTTCAGCTAATTTTGCCAGTCCTTCTACGGCGGCAATAACGAGTCCTTCCATGACTACGGTTTTTTCTAGGATATGAGAAAGTTGGCCAGCGAGGTTAGTAAGAAATTCCAGGTGTTCTGGTGTGTAGGCGGCTGTTTCTGTGGAGGCGAACAATAGCACGGCATTTTGCGCGCCACCCAGCGGCAGATATAACGCTGATTGCATACCGTCGTTTGCTAGCCGTGGAATTAGCGCCGTGGGTGGCAAGGTGTTGTTGGCAGCGAGACGGTCAATGGCGAGCGGTTGGCCGGTGAGACTGAATTTAGCGGGTAACCCTTGTTCTAGTGGGAAGCAGTCGTTTTCAGTGAGCGAGGTGGGTCTGCCGCTGTGGAGCCGTTCCAGAGACACCATCCGAGTTTCCGGTGTGAGCATGAGCACCCCCACCCAATCTACCGGAAGAAACACGCGAAATTCCTGGTAGATGAACCGGAGCGCATCGTGCAAGTTCGCGCCCTGGTTGATATGGTCTGTTAGGTGAAATAGGGATTGCAACCGCTTGGAGAGTGTATTGAAGGCTGCAGTCATGTGGCCGATCTCGTTGTCCGCCACAGTTGGAATCTGATAGCCAAGGTCGCCTTTGGCAACACGGGAGAATCCGGCGACGGTGGATTTTAGCGGTTGCAGAATGTTGCGGGACAGTATGGCGGTAATCACTGCCAACAGCAGTGCTGATACCCCTAGCGCCAGCCAGTTGAATAGGCGGATGGCGGTGAGCTTGTCTTCCATTTTTTGTTGAAAAACCTGTGTCAGCTTACCGGCGGAGGTGGTTAAGTTGTTACCACGGCGGACAATGAAGGTGGCGATTGCGGTGATCCGGAGCGCTTGCGAGTTGGCGGTGGCTTGCTTCAGCGCGCGGCGGAAGCGTCGCCAATCGGCGGAGGTGGTGCCTAGTTGTGAAGTGGCTTGGCGATTCCAATTATAATCCTGTGGTTCGGCTTTTCCGGTGAACTCCGGAGGTAATCGTCGTTGGCGGAGTGCGGTGATGATTAGGTTATAACTGTCGATATGCTGCTGGATGTTTCGGTAATATAGCTGGGTGTCATGGCGGTAAGTGGTATTGCCAGATGGGGAATGGGCGAGGTAGTTGCGCGATTGGGTTATCATCATCTGGGCGATGGCGCGCATCTGGCTTGCTAGGTTGAGAATTTCATAGTCGGGCCTACGCAAGCTCATTGCGTACAGCGTATAGCTTGTGCTTCCCGCCTGTACAGCAAACAAAAGAAAGAGAGCGATGCCGATCTGAAAGCGAATTGATTTAAACCAGGACCACCGGATTCTAAGCATGCTGTCGTTTTTCCCTTGCCTTAAGTTAGCGGCGCTCATCGCTTGATATTGCTGATTGCTGGCCTAGAGACAACAAATCGATGGTGTCAGACTCGATTAATTCTTGTGTTCTCGTGATATGTTTTTGATTCCCTATCTACACTCATCGCTTTCGGTTTTGTTTGCCTTGCCGCCAATGTTTCAATTTCCTCTTTAGAACCAATTCGATCCCGATACGCACCCAGCCACACGTTATCATCTTTATCCAGCACCAGATGTCGCTCATGCGGTGTAATCGGATAATTCTCATCCCCAACAGTAAACTCGATCGCTGGTAATCAGTAGGATGATCCGCTATCCCGGCCATCACAGGATTCAACTCAATGTAACGATAGCAGGTTAGCATATTAAGTTTCAGAATCCAGCGGCGTCATCATTGTAATAGCCTTTTCGCGGCGTTCCGGTTCGTTTGTATTGATGGTTGAAATATTGAACATGATAACGATCCATGCGGTTTTTAGGTCTGGGGCTTGAGGGTAAGGTCTCTGATGCCAAGACGGTGTGGCTGTACCGGGACCGACTTTCTGAGGTCGGCATGATCGATGCATTGTTCAAGGATTTTGACGGCTATTTAAAAGATCAAGGCTATTTGGCGATGGGCGGTCAGATCATTGATGCCTCCATCGTCTCGGT
>VAOX01060341.1_pt1 | contig 10311 bp, 14 predicted proteins | sample 3393891 | NCBI WGS metagenome assembly VAOX01 (sample SAMN08290429, study PRJNA428436) | hydrothermal vent metagenome | isolation source: Deep-sea hydrothermal vent chimney | place: Indian Ocean: Southwest Indian Ridge | depth 2822 m m | reverse complement strand
CGGATCACTGGTGATGTATCTGCCTAAGCTCGGATCGTACGTTCGGAAGTAGTTATAATGCAGCCCAGATTCCCCATCATAATACTGACCAGGAAATAATTTACCCGACGCACATTCCTCATTAGCAGCGGGTTTTTCCCACCAGTAACAGTTAGTTAGCGCAACAGCTTCCATTCATTATCCCTGTAAAAAAATCTCAGGACACGAGTTTCGCCTTAACTCACCTTTTTGGCAAGCCCTCATGTCAACCGTGGGATTTTTTTCTTTTTGGGCACTTTTTCTTTTTTTGCTTCTTTTTTCTTTTAGCTGCGTTTTTTATCTTTAAATAAAGCCTGTGCGCGGCGGTAGCGCACAGGCTGGCCGTTAACCGGCTTTGATGCGGAACATGCATTCCTGTTTGATGTAACGCACGTACTTTTGCCATTGATGATCTAACCTGTCCCAGGCTTCGACCATATCTTCATAGCCTTCTGGCAGATGTTCCGGGCAGTTAATGACGAAGGCTGCGGCGATGGTTTCGCCAGTGCTGGCTGCGGTGCCACCTGTGCGCTGCAGTTCGTTTGCAACATTGATTATCTTATCGATGTCGTAACGGATCGCTTCGCTCATCTTTATGATTTTTTCACTCATGTTTTTCTCCTTTTGAGTTGTTGTGCTTGATTGCCCTTTCACAACAGCATCGCGCGCAGGGCTGTCAAGGGTGGTGCTTTTTGCCACTTGCGTAGCCCTTGACTGCCTGAGCACGGTGCTAGTTTTAAAGGGCAAGCAAGCACAACTTTCCACCTGACCTGTTTGGCATCGCTTTTGATAAACATGCGCTTTTAACTTCCTTATGTTTTTTGCTTTTGACTTTGTTTTGCATGGGGCGGGAACAAGGACTGGCAGCTAAAAGACGAACGGAAGACAGCATGTCTTTTATGCTGGCTGGAGCGGCTTTTAGGTGACTGGCCTTTGGCGGGTTAACTCGTGCGCAGCACACCTTATGGAGCGTTGTTTGCGACCCGGGCATTTAACATAGCGCCGATTATGCGGCGCAGCGAACCGTTGTTTAATGGCGCTGCACACGCTTTGCTTTTGTGGGCTTGTGCCGTTAAACAATGGCGCATAATCAGTGTTATGTTACTTGCCCGATCTAAGCCCCCTCTGGGGGTTGGGGGGACTGGTTAATAACGAGGCTGCTTTTTAGCCTGGTTGTTAACCAGATGGACAACAAGCAACACTTGCTGTCTTTTAGCAGGTGTTGACCACCGCGAAGCAAGGACGCTGAGCGTGTCAGAGTGAACCACTGCTCTTTTTGATTAACGGGCATGGAGCCCGTCAGAGCCTGGCGCGGCATGTGCTCCCGCTTGCAAGGAGTGTGACTCGCAGCAGGGATGCTGGCGCACTGCTTGCTGGCTGATGCACATGCCGTGACAGGCGGTCAGATGAGCACGGTTTGTCTCGCCTCATGGCGATGACTCGCTGAGGCTTAACTAAATAGTCTTTTTATTTGGTTGAGCTACAGACAAGGATTCTCCAACACTTGTATGCTGTTCACAGGTGTTGACCTTATCTACACAGTTGCTAGTGGACTAACTCGTCCGCAGCTTCAGCAGCTAAAGTAGTTAACAACTCGTCTTTCATTTCCTCTCTGGCCGGATGGGTTGCGGCATGGATCTGTTTGAGTTTCTCGATGGAGACCTGGGTATAAATCTGTGTCGTGGACAGATCAGCATGACCGAGCATTGCCTGGATAAACCTTATGTCGGCACCGTTCTCTAACATGTGGGTTGCCATTGCATGTCTAAACAGATGACATGATCCTGGGACATCTATTCCTGCCTTTTTGATGTAGCGTTTTACTCGGCCACTCAAGGCACTTCGTCTAAACTTCTCGCCTCTGTCGGTTAAAAATAATGTGCCGTTATCAAAGCCGGTTACATAACCTGATCTAATCTCCAGTCGATATTTTTCTATCCATTTTAAAGCTCGCTTACCGATGGGTAATAATCTGTCCTTTTGGTATTTACCTTCTCTGACCATTAATGTTTGCCGCCTTACATCGATGTCATAAATGGTTAAGTTCGCCACCTCTGCTCGACGTATACCGGTACTGTATAGCGTTTCGATGATGGCACGATCTCGGATGCCTTCGTCGGTTTCTGGACTGGTCTGTTTTAAGATTAGCTCGATGTCATCGATGTGTAATATGGTTTTGGGAAGTCGGCGAGGTTTCTTCGGCAGTTGCACTTCACTGGCGGGATTGTAGAGCAGGTAGTTTTCTTGCGTTAACCATTTAAAAAAACTTTTAATCGGACTAAGCATGGCGTGTTGTGAGCCAAACGCGAGTGGTTCGCCGTTTTCTTTTCGATAATAATATAAGTGGCGTTGATATCGTTCCAGGATCGGTTTAGTTATCTCCTGCGGTTGTTGTAGGTCGCGCTCATGGCACCAGTGGATAAACTTTTTTAATGCCATTCTGCGACGTTTGATGGTGTCCTTCGACATGTTCTTCACCGCTGCCCAGTCTAAAAACTTGAGCATGTAGGGCGTGATGCCATTGCTGGGGATGACAGGCGTTTGTTTGTCTTTGCGGGGCATGGCTCAGTTTTACTTATTCAGGCTACGGCTGCATCTTGCGCGTATGATTGTGCAGTTTGTTTTTTTCTATAATTACCTTCCTTTTTCGTTATTTCCTCATTATTCGCTAAAACATCTACATTGATAGCGTTTTTCTTGTTTTCACTGCCCTGACTTGCCCCTAACTTAGGGCTAACTTGGCACTGACTTGGGGCTGTCTTTTGTCGTTTTACCCCTGACTTTTCATTGTCGTACTTGTAATTTTTTAATTGCTCAACATCGATTAATCCCATTAACTGCGGTTCATCGATATTAATGTCACCGTCATAAAGCAGTTCATAGTCAATGCTCAGTCCACGCCCACCACGATGTACCAACAGGTATTCCATGTCTTCTAATCGGCTACAATGGATTTTTAACTGACCGTCACTCCAACCCGTAAACGCTCTAATCACTTTGCGGCTAAAGCGATAATCATTTTGTTTTATCTTTTGCTTTTTACATTCATCAACGACTAATGTTTTTATTAGCGTTAACAGCTTTCGGGTTTGCGGCGGTAACTCGTCCAGTGTTCTACCTAGGACTTCATGCGCTAACCGATTAGCCGTCTCGATGTCGTCTAGAGTCACCTCGATATATTCGACGACTTCATTATCAACTGTGATGGTTTTTGTTTGTCGTTGGTATTGATGCAGTAAGGCAATGCTATCGATCAGGGTTAAATACTTTTCGTGGTCTCTTCTGGTTCTTGTTTGGCTATCTAGGAACGTTAATTGGTCAGCATAGGGATTGATTATTGATAGCGGTCTCAATAAACGTTGAACGTTTTTATGCAGGCATAGCAGTGTTTTCTTTTGTTGTCTGAGTGTTAGACCTTCCAGTGTTCTTCCTTGTCGCTGCCTTTGGTGTATCGCCTTTGTTTGTTCGCGGGTTTCATTCACGCTAAGGACTAAACAGCGATTCATTAACTCTTCATCGATGTCGATGGCCGTGGTGGTTAAAAACAACATCACCGGGCCTTCGACGCGGTATTCTTTTGTCACTAACTCACCGGTGGCTTCATCTTTGCCGGTGGACGCGATACTCACTTCACCTTCACTCTGCAATAGCTTTAAGGCGTAGCTGGCATTGCTTGCGCCTTCTTCTTCGGCAATGGCTAAGATTTTATTTTTTAGATCAGTCTTGCCCATGTAGAATAGGCTTTGTCCTGTCATGGCTGAGTATTGGCATTTCTCTTCCTCTGGCATCATCGCTAACACGGCATCCATTAAACTGCTTTTACCGGCTGCACTGCTGCTTTGCACCATCACGGCTAAAGGTTTGTCCAGCTTGCGACTAACAGCAGCTAAATAACCGACTAGCTTGTTGGTTTCTTCTCCGACGACACCAGCATTATTGAAGTCGGTTAAAATGTTTTTCAGTAAATCAGGGTGTTTTAAGTAGTCTATGGCTTGTTGTTTTTCTTTTGCATCCAGTTCGATGCCTTCGGTTTTTTCTTCTGCTTTAGTTAGCGTTTGTTCTTGAAGGGATTCGAGCTTCAGGAAGATTTTGGCGATGTCTTTTTTAATGATCTCTTCTTTTAAACACAGTTCCAGTGAAGATTGTTTGATAAAGGTTTGTCTGGCTTTGGCGGCATATAGATCAACCGTATCCACATACATACCATCTTCATGCGTCACTAGGATGTTTATTTTTAGTTGATTCAGGTTTGTGTTTTTATCCAGTCCGCGAACCCGGTAGCTTCGTTTTCCAAGTTTTATATTTATTTCGTTATTATTAATCGCTGCTTCTATTGTAGTGTTTTTGGGTTTTTCTCTGACGGCGATGGGTTCGGATAAATGCGCCTCTATTTCCTCAGTGACTATATTTTCATCCTGGTTAACGTCTTTTGTTTTTTCTTGTTTGGGTGCTGGTGTTGATTCTTGTGTTTCAACACCACTGTCCTTTTTCACTTTTTTTCCTTTCCCCATCCACACCGCTGAACGGATACACACCCCTAAACTTTTCTCTGCCGGTTGTACCTGCAGCGCATACTCATTGGCATCCATTTTCTTCGGGAACTCGATACGGTAACAGTCGATTCCTTCTTTTATTAATTTAGTCGCTAATTCAGCGGCGGCTTTATCACCGGCTGCGTCTCGATCATAGGCGATTAATACGCGCTCGATTTTATGTTGTTTGAAAGATTCTAATAATTCATCCGTAAAACCATTGATGCCGTAGCTAGTGGTGACGTTTCGATAACCTACATTCCAGAACGTCAGAGCATCGATCAGACTTTCACATAAAATGATCTCTGTGGTTGCGCGTAGCGCATCCATATTAAACACGCCTTTATGCTGACCAGACAGATATAAATGGTATGGCGTACCTTTTCGCAGTTGATGATTGATCTTACGTCCATAGACTTCCAGCACCTGGTCTTCATTGATGACAGGGATCACCAGTGAGCCGTTAAAGTGTTCGTGGCCAGACTCGCGCAAAATACCGATTCGCTGTAGTTGTCCTCTGATTTCTTTTCCGGCTTTGCGGTTTTTTGCTGGCAGACGATACGCCAATGAACGATTAGCAAAGCCCAGTTTGAAGTGATCGATTAACACAGGGTTATCTAACCCGCGTTGTTTTAAATACGCTAACGCTTCGGGGCTTTTCTTTAAAGCAGCGTGATAATAGTCGATGACCTGATTTAATAAAACCGCATCTTCTACTGCGGTGAACGGGTTGTCCAGCTTGGGTGTCGATGATTGTTTTACTGGTGAACGACTGGCGGCTAAAGCAGGCGACTGTTCTTTTAACATGTGGAAGGCTTGGGTAAACGAGACACCGTGCATTTTCTCTACCCATCGGATTACGTCCCCTCCTTGCTGACAAGCACCTAAACAGTTCCAGATGTTTTTGTCTTCGGTTATCGATAGAGACGGCGATTTATCTTTATGAAAAGGACAACAACCAAACCAGTCTTTGCCTTTTTTCTTCAGAGCAATGCCAGAGGATTCGACTAAGCGAACCAGAGATACTTCGCGTTTTATGCGGTCGATCTCTTCTTGTGGGATACGTGCCATATCAGGTTTTCTCCAAAATGTTGTCAAGACTATATGTATGTATTATTATTACACATATACATGTACTTTTGTCAAACACTATTATTTCCGTGAGGTAGCATAATGAGAACACAAATAACCGTATTTCTAAGAATGAGCTTACCCACACGCCTAATCACATTACGCAAAGAAAACAGCATGACACAGCAAGCCATGGCCGATGCCGTTGGTATCCACGTCAACAGCTTAAAAAAATATGAGGCAGGTCAGACACAGCCTTCTCTGGATGTACTAAAAAAGATCGCTAAAGCCATGCACGTTAGTACTGACTTCTTGCTGTTTGAAGAACATGAACGTGGACCTAATGACAAGATGTCCTTGCAGTTCGAGGCAGTTTGTCAGTTATTGCCTGATGAACAAAAAATCGTGCAAGAGGTGCTGGAAAGCCTGATTATTAAATACCAGACAAGGCGCTGGGATTCAGCCAGAGAGCAATAACGGCTATACTCTGGTTATCTTGGAGATTATGTTATGACATCATTCACTATTGATTTACCTGACAACCTGGCTGAAGAAGCAAAGCAGGCAGGCTTGCTAACGCCTAGAGCCATTGAAGACATATTGCGCGACACGCTACGTCGTCGCGCCGTTAAAGGCCTGTTTTCAGCAGCGGATAAGTTAGCAACAACCAGCACACCATCGATGACGATGGAAGAGATACAGGAAGAAGTCAACGCGGTTCGCGCACAAAGGAAGCAACGTGCGCCTGGTACTTGATACCAATATCATTATATCGGGTTTACTTTGGGGCGGCACACCACGCCAGTTACTGGAACTTGGTCGTGACGGACAGGCAACCTTATTCACCAGTAGCATGTTACTTAACGAGCTGATTGATGTACTGGAAAGAAAAAAGTTTGCTTCGATACTAAGTTCTCAGTCGATTACCCCCACCTTTCTTATGCAGCGTTATGGCATGTTAGCTAAATTGGTGAAGCCATTACCGATTGAACGCACTGTCCGTGATATTGATGATGACATCGTATTAGCGACAGCATTAGCGGCTAAAGCGGATATCATCGCAACAGGCGACCATGATTTATTGGTACTGCATCCCTGGCAAGGAATACGGATACTCAACGCTACAGATGCAATGAATAATTTCAAATAATACTCTGATGAAAAAAGAAGTTAACTTTTCTAAAGGTAAACGCAATCAGTTTTTTAATAACGGTGCTCGCTTTAATTTACCAATTGATTCAGACAAAAAAATACAAATCAAGAAACTACCCGAAGGCGTTTATCTCGCCACAAGTGATGACGTACCTGGGCTGGTTGTGCAAGGAAAAACGATTACCGAGACGATGAAGATTGCACGAGACGTGGCTAAAAAATTACTCAAGACGCAGACATAAAACCATGTCATCTATAAAACAAAAAGCGCTGAGTATGATTAAACGTCTACCAGACGATATCGATATGGAAGCGATTATGTATCACCTGTCTGTCATCGAAAAAATCCATAAAGGTCAGCAAGCGGTTAAAGATGGTCGCACGGTTTCACACGAAGACGCTAAGAAAAGATTTGGCATAAAATAAAACCCCGGATTCATCACTGATACGACGATCAGGAGAGGAGTTGCCCAAGGACTGCACTTTCAGAAATACTACTCTAAAAACCTATAATAATAGCGTTAAAGGGCTCTCACCCCTATAACCTTTTGATTATGTATTGCATTATTAATAAACAACACATTGATATTATCGGTGTTATACATGGCAGTCGGGATTTGTCTCAACCTGAACAACAACCCTGGTGAGTTTTTACTCTATAATAATAGAGTTAAAGGGCTTTGACCCCTTATTGTCCTTTGCGCTGGATCATGTGCGTATCAGTTTTTTAACTGACGATGAATTTACCGAAGAAGTTTTCTTTGTAGAGGAAACGAGAAAAGTCAGCAAAACCAATCTTTTTTCTATTAATTCAATTAAATGGGAATGCCCTGTTGATTTACGCGACAAGAAAATTCAAGTGCGCTTCGACAGAAATAACAAGACACATTTTATCGTTTACTTCAATGGCAACCGAATGGGTGAAGCCAGCCCTGTAAACCTCGTTTACAACGCCAACTCAAGAAAAGCACAACAAGGAAAAACACAAGGAGAAACAGCATGATTAAATCCATTCACGCACTCACCAAGGAGCCTTTTAGCCGCACAAATTTAACCTTACTTAAACAACAAAAAGAAATTTTCGACATTATTAAAATTCATTCACAACAAGGGGGATTTTCCGTTGTTATTGGTGAGCCAGGTGTGGGAAAATCTGTCTTGCGAGAGCACCTTGAAATGTTAGAAAAAGAACGTGATATAACGGTTGTTTCTTGTTCTAGAACCATGCATACTTATTGGCAGATTCTTATACAATTAGCGGGTTCATTTAAGATTGAAGTACCAGAAAAGTCACTGGAGAAGGAATTAATAGCGTGCGCATATAATCATATCAAAGAACGTAAAACGCTTTATATACTGATTGACGAGGCGCACTTACTGAATATGGAAGTACTGAGAAAACTACGATTGTTGTTCGAACGATTCCCGAAAAAACACAATCTGGTATTGTTTGGTCAGCGGGATTTATTGCATTATTTATCGCTGAATGTAAACAAGGATATTAAAAGTCGCATTACTTATTCAGCTAATATCAAACGGCAAAATGATGATGATATGGAACATTATATTGTGAAAGAATTAGAAACCGTTAGAATGGGCATAAACACTTTCAATGAGAGCGCGATGGAATTAATCATAAGAAGTGCACAAGGGAATTTAAGACTGTGTAGAAACTTATGTTATGGCAGTTTAATTGATGCCGCAAGAGAGGCTCAAAAAATCGTGACCATCGCACATGTCAACAGCGTTTTAATTCAACCGCACTGGCGTAGCCATGAAGAACTGATTAAACAACCCTTTGTATAATACGCTGTTTGAAGTTTCCAGCAGCATCATAACGGCATCTTCTTGATGCTGTTGTTGTTTTTAGATAACCAAAATCATCAGAATATAAATCATCACTGTTTAAGTGATTTTAAATATTACGATGCCGCTTTGGGAATACTTACGATGTTGTTTGGGAAAGTGTTGGGTTTTAATTTGGTAAATATTTTTTTTACTACGATAGTAGTGTGAGAAAACGGTCGTAAAAACTCAAAATACTACGACAAATAATTTGGCTAAAACTACGATGGTAGTTTGGACGGCTACAGCAACCGATAAATACACGACCATTCCTAATCATCCTGGGGATATGCCAGAAGGTACGCTGAGGGCAATTTTAAAACAGGCGGGTATTTCTATTACTGAGTTTTTGAATGCTTAGTCAATAAGCATTTTTCTTCATTCCATCTACAATAATAGCGTTAAAGGGCTTTGACCCCTTATAACTTTTATAAAAAATCATTCCCTCTGTCACAGCCACCTTTTTTGTTAATCATTATCTGAACCATCACTTAAATAACTATAATCTTCAGCACTGCTTCCGCCACCTAAAACTTTGTAATATCTCATCAACAAAGATGCAAATATAAAAAATGCCAATACGCCAGCAATAGATGGTAGTACTACAGATAAAAACATAGAATCAGATTCTATTGCCATAAGATTATATGATGTTAAAAACAACATAAACACTACAGAATAAAAAAGTGACCAGCCAATAAATATTAATATAAACGATGCGAACCAAACAACATAAGCAGCACCACCAACATCCTTATAAAAAAATAAGATTAAAGATATAGCTATACCTGCAATGGTGAATATTGTTCTCATGTATATTTTCTATGATTTATAACAACGAGATTAATTGTATAAATATTTCATCATATAAAACAATGGCAACATTGTTGCAAACAAAAATATTATTTGTAGCGGATCAAACATGGCATCAGCCACACTTACACCAGGGACAATCCCGAAAAAACTCAAGTAATTAAACAAAGCCAATAAACACACCACAATAGATATCATTAAAAAATATTTTGGCATTATATTTTGTTTTATAAAAACAACATCAATGAAAACCCAAGCACCATAAATCATTATTACAACCAATGATGTGATGTATAAATAATTTGGTGACTCATAAAAAAACATATCACTAGGTAAAAATATTGCAAATATAAATAACAATATTGATGCAATAGAATAATACAAAGACATGATTATCAATATCGCATCCACAACACTATTAAACATCTTCTGCATTAGAATCATTAGTTTAACGTTTTATAACCCTTATCTTAACGAAGTCCCAGAAACAATCATTTTTACACAATTGAGCAGGACTGTTATTTCCTGTTGAACACTGATCAACTAATGGCTCGCACGTTTCTTTAATGCAATTATAAAATTTTAATATTTTATAAGTTATGCCACCGATAGTTATTACGGCAATAACCGTAGTTGCAGATTCACCATTAGGGTCAAAATATTTAAGAGGGTTTGCATTTGCATAGAGGTAAGAATTTACCCCACCGTTCAACCCAATAGGATCACTCTCCACGTACCTTCCTATACTCGGATCATAGTCACGGAAGTAGTTATAGTGTAAACCAGATTCACCATCATAATACTGCCCCGGAAAACGAAGATTATTAGTAACACTCCCCGTAATATTCACCACTTCCCCAAACGGTTTATAATCCCCACT